>JACCDS012470216.1_pt1 | contig 25194 bp, 21 predicted proteins | sample 7446441 | NCBI WGS metagenome assembly JACCDS01 (sample SAMN15323445, study PRJNA562643) | freshwater metagenome | isolation source: river surface water | place: USA:Blue River Watershed | collected 2017-08-17 | reverse complement strand
TTAAGAGATGACTTAAGTCGTTCTCAATCTCAAAGCTCTGAAAACGACTTTGTTGTTAATGCTCATACTTCTTATAATAATGATCATGCTAAATGGATACTTCCAAGTTCTGAGGATAAATATTCAGAAGCAAATGAATCATTAAAAAAATATCTCAAAGATTTACAAAACCCTAATAGTAATGCTAAATTTTATCCACGTGCAGATAATTTGGTTGACTTATTACAATCTTTTAGCAAGCGTTTAGGTTCTACTTCTCAATCTTTAAGTGAATCTACTAATGCTCATAGAGAAACAAAAAGCAAAAATACAACAAACTGGTGGTTAATTGATGACGTTTTTTATCAATCGAGAGGGCAAACTTATGCAATGCTTCATATTTTAAAAGCTGTGAAAGTTGATTTTAAAGAGGTTCTTGAAGGCAAAAATGCAATGGAAAGCTTAGACCAAATTATCGTTGAATTAGAAGATACTCAACAGTCTTTATATTCACCTATGATTTTAAATGGAAATGGTTTTGGCATTCTTCCTAATCATTCATTAGTTATGGCTAACTATATTTCAAGAGCTAATGCTGCTATGATTGATATGATTAGTTTACTTAATAAGGGATAATTAATTGAGAAATTTTTATAAAAAACTTATAGTTAATCATGATGAATATCGCCACATCTATACTTGTGGTGATATTCATGGAATGTTTCACTTATTAGAAAAAGAGTTAATTGAAATAAACTTTGACAAATCACAAGATTTATTAATTTGCTGTGGTGATCTTATTGATCGTGGTATTTATTCTAATAAAGCAGCTGAATATTTACAATATCCTTGGTTTACATCAGTTTGTGGAAATCATGACTTTAGATTTATGAATATACCAAACCAAGATTATAGTGAAATATTTCCAGCAGAAGAATTATTTATAAAAGAAATGCCTAATTCATTAAAATCAGAATTTTACGATGTTTTTCCAAAGAAAATATATATATGTGGAGAAGTTTTACTTCCAGAACAAAAAATCGGTTTAGTTCATGCAGAAGCTAAAGAAGATTGGGATATTTTTACACAAGAACTCGTTAATGGTGATTTTGAAAATTTAGAAACTGCTTTATGGGGAAGAAATTTTGCAAACATAATTAAAATGAAAAATAATATAGATTATTTGGATATTAATGATTACTATAAAATGATTAGAAGTATGCATTATAATAATGAATTTAATAGTTACTTTTTAAATGGACTTCAATTATTTATAGAAAATGTAAATAAAAAAGAATCAGATTTTTTTGTAAAAAACATTGACTTTGTTTTTCATGGCCACACAATTATCGATCATCTTTCATTTGTTCATCATTACGCAAATAGGTATTATATAGATACTGGGGCTTTCTTATCAGAACCTTTTGAGTATATTGATCATGATACACATTTAAAAATATTATATAAAGTTAAAGATTTTACTAATTACTCATTAACATTTATTAAAATTAAATAATTTTTTTGATTTTCATATTGATTTTTTTATTTATATGAATAATATTTATATAGGGAAAACAGAAATAGGTGACATATGATAAACGAAATCATCGAAAAAATTTCAGAAATTTTTATTTCTAAAAAAGAAACTCAATACTTTGATTTAGAAGTAAACATACATAATATTTTCAGCAATGAAATTACTCAATTAGAATTATTAAAAAATAATGTTTTATCAAATAAAAATTATTTAAGCATTAGTCAGTTTTATTTTAATAAATATTCTAACAAAAATGTTTCTAATAATGATAATTTAAAACAAATAGAAATTTTTTTATTATCACAAGATTATACTGATTATGTGTTAGAAAATATCTCTAATATTAATATAGTAAAAGAAGCATTAAAATATTCTAATTATGATGAAAACACAAACCTACGTATTTTTAAATTTTTTAAAGATTATCAAGAAATTGTTAATTTATTTTCTTTAGAAAATATGGAATACTTTAAGTTATATTGTCAAGATAATAAAAATAGAGAAGTTTTAGCTAATTATATTGATTCATTTATAGTAAATCATAAAAATATTTTATCTTTATTAAAATAAATATTTAATACTTTCATATCATTATGTTTAATTTTCATTTTTTATTTTTTTAAGCTATTTACATTATTATTTTATTGATTATTTTATATTATTATATAATAAAAATAATAATAAGGTAATAATATGCAACATAAAATAACTTTAGGAATAGAAGAAGAATTTATAGTTTCTGATTTAAATGGTATTCCGACTCACTTTAATATTGAAGAATTAAAAAAAAATATACAATCTAATATTTTTTCATTTTCACCAGAAGCTCATTCTGGGGTTTTGGAAACTCAAACATCAATATGCCATAATTTAATTGATCTAAAAAAATCATTATTATCTTCAAGAGGATTAATTTCACAATATTTTTTTGAAGAAAATAAATTATTGTTAGCAACTGGCACACATCCTAAATCACATTGGCGTGATGTACCTATGATATCACAAGAACCATATAAAACAGTTACAGAAGAATATCAAGATGTTATGAGATCTAATTATATATTTGGATTTCATTTACATTTAGGTATTGAAGACTTAAATTTACTCGTTCCTTTAATGAATAACTTAAGAGAATATATTCCTTATTTTTTAGCCTTATCAACAAATTCACCATTATGGCAAAATAAACTTACTGGATTAGAATCTTATAGAAGTAGACTATTTTATAGATTTCCGAGAACAGGAATTCCAGATATTTATAATTCCTTAGAAGATTATAAAAAATATTATCAATTTTTATTTGATTTAGGTTGTATTAAAAAACCTACAAGTATATGGACTGACATCAGAATACATCCTATATATAACACTATTGAGATTAGAGTTATGGATATGCAATTAACTGTTAATGACTCTATTGCTATCACTGACTATATTAAATCATTATCTTTATATTTATTAAATGAAATTATTCCTTTAGAAAATAAAAATTATCAAGATAAAGTTATTATTGAAGAAAATAAATGGAGAGCAGGACGCTATGGATTAAACGCTGATTTTATTACTAAAAATAATTTCATTATTCCATTTAAAGATATATTATTTTCACAATTAGAATATTTAGAAAAATACTTTGAAGATAAACAAAATATTTCTTATTTAAAAAATTTATTTATTAAAGGAAATGGCTCTATTCAACAAAAAGAACTTTCAAGAAATTATTTTTCTCCTGAATTGTTAAATCTTATTACTGTTAAGGAGAATAACAATGTTAAATGAAGATGAAATTTTATTTTATAAAAACAACCAATTTAAAATAAATACAGTAAAAAATTCTCAGTATCCTATTATTATTACCTATAAAGAGTTGGATAATTTGTTAAATTGTTGTAATAGTATTATAGAACAAATATTTAAAAATGATATTATTAAAAATAATATTAATTTATTAGAACATAAAATATCTTGCGATATTAATCAAAAGCCACATTTTTTAACTATAGATTTGGCCTATACAAATGAAGGTTTTAAACTTGTTGAATTGCAAGCATTTCCTTCTATATCTACAAGTATATTACAAGCTCTTTTTTATAAAAAAGAATTCAATAAATTACCATACAAATTAGATGAAAGCTTTTTTTTATTTAATTCATACATTGATAGGAATACTGTTTTACTCGAATATGAACCATATAAACAAAAAACTTTATTTGATTTTGAATATAATAAAAAAATATTTAATTTAAATTTTATATGCTTAAAAGATATTGTTTTTGATAAAGGAATACCATATTATTTTTATAATAATGAAAAAATAGAAATAAAAAAAATATATAATAGAATAATACCTCATACACTACCTTTTGAATTATTTTTAAAATTTAATGAATTATTGAATTGTTCTGTTGAATGGTTTACACATCCTGATTGGTTTTATATTTTGAGTAAAAATACCTCTTTATTTTTAGATCTTGATTGTGTTCCAAAAACTTATTTAATTGATACTTTTAATTTTAAAAATGTTAATTTAAATAATTATATAGCAAAACCACTTTTTGAATTTGGCGGAAATGGAGTTATTATCAATTTGAATAATAATAACATTCATGAAATTTTTAATAAAAATTATATTATTCAAGAAAAAATCAATTATAAACCGATTTATTTTGAAAATGAAGATAAATGTTATTATACTGAATTTAGAATGATGTTTTTATTAAATAAAAATAATGAATATCAACTTTTTTCAAGTTTAAATAGAATTAATTACACTAGTGAATTAAATATAAAATCAATGGATAGTGATCCAAATACTGGAATCTCTTTTTTTGTTATTCAATAATTTGGTCGATGCAGTGGGAATCGAACCCACAACCTACGGATTAAAAGTCCGTTGCTCTACCAATTGAGCTATACATCGTTTTTGTTTTGGTCGGAACAATAGGAATCGAACCTACAACCTTCGGATTAAAAGTCCGCTACTCTACCAATTGAGTTATGTTCCGTTATATGGTCGATGCAGTGGGAATCGAACCCACAACCTACGGATTAAAAGTCCGTTGCTCTACCAATTGAGCTATACATCGAAAATAAAAAAAGCCGAAGTTTAAAACCTTCAGCTTTTTTAAAAAACAGAAGGCTACACAATTGTAGCCTTCTTAAATAAAGACTACAAATTAATTTTTCTTGAATACTTTTTTAGATTTAAATTTACACATAATACACCTCTGTTTTAAAATTATTTATTTGGCGGACATTGTAGGACTTGAACCTACGACCCTCTGATTAACAGTCAGATGCTCTAACCAACTGAGCTAAATGTCCTTTATTTGGCGAATTCGGCAGGATTTGAACCTGCGACCCTCTGATTAACAGTCAGACGCTCTAACCAACTGAGCTACGAATCCATTATATTGGCGAATGTTGCAGGACTTGAACCTGCGACCCCCTGATTAACAGTCAGGCGCTCTAACCAACTGAGCTAAACATCCAATTTCATTTATTTTTTATTCTTTACTTTATGTTTTATATATTACATTATATTTTTTAGTTTGTCAATACTTTTTTAAAAATATTTTCAACTTTTTTTCTTTAAAATCAATAACTTATATTAAAAATAGTACTTACCCTACGCTTAAATTTAGCGCATAAAAAAACCCTTAGAATTTCTTCCAAGGGTTTATTTTTATAACACTTGGAAGTTAAACTTCCAAGTATCTTATTTTTTTAAAGATAATAGGAAGCCATAACAATATTTTTATTATTGTTATTATTCTTCTTATTATTTTTATTTACTAATACATACATTTTATTTTTCTCACTTTGTTTATAATATTTAATTGTATCACTAAAATTTATTAATAGCAATCTTTTTTTAATTATTTTTTAATGTTTTTATAGATTCTTCTAATTTTTCTATTTCAGATATTGCCTTTTGTTGATCTTCTACAGGTGTTTTACTAAATATTTTTTGAATTTCTTTAATTTTTGATTCTTCTTTTAAAAAAGTAAATGCTATTAATCCACTTTTACTTACTTTATCAAATGTATAAGTTATTACAACATCATTTGAAAATAAAGTTAGAGGACTCAATTCTTTTCTTTCAGTAAAAATTTTATCGATAAATTCATATTTTAAATTTTCAGAAAAATCTTTTTTATCCACATCAATAAAATCTAAAAATTCTTTTATATAAGGTTCTAAAATTGAGAGTGAATCTGTTGTTCCTGATTTATACATTCTCATTATTTCAAGATTTTCTTTATTTTCTAATTTTAATCCTAAATCATACTGTTGAATAAATACTAAAAAATGATTTTCAAAAACTTCTTTCATCTTTAAGATTTCATCCTCAGTATCAGCCATAAAATAAAATAATATACTTTGATCTTTAGTATTCTTTTCTAATTGAGTATGAAACATTATTTTATTACCATTAAACGGTGAATGATAAATTATTTGTGTAGGATTTGATGTATTATCTGAATTTAAAACTCTTTCCAACGAAAGATAATAATCATTTATATCTTCATTATTTAAATACTTATCTTTATACATTGTTGTTAAAAAATAAGGATGACTTAATAAAAAAGAATTATCTGGAATTTTTCCATTAATAAAATACTTTTGTTTTCCAAAATTTATAACGTTTTCATATAAAAAAGATTTATCATTTTCTATAAATTCAGATTTAATATAAGCTGGTTCATGAAATTTTGCTGGTTTATAACATTTTATTCCTGCTTTAAAATCTTCACCCATTTTTGAATTAATTGATGGGATATTCATTTTGTCTATATTAATATTTATTTTATCTTTTTCTAAACATTCATTTGCTATAACTTTATTTATTCCTAATAAACAAGTTAAAATTAAAACACTTTTTAATACAAATTTATTTTTCATATAATTACCCTTTAATTTTTAATAAAATTGTACAAAAAAAGCCTAAAAAGTCAATTATTTTTAAAAAATATATTTTAAAAAATATTATCATATAACTCTATTGACATTATTATAAAATGATGTATATATAATTATATAAGGGATTTAAAAGGATAAATATGAAAAATGGATTTTTATGCAGGATGCAAAAATTTATGTTTTTATTGTTTATATGTAGTTTTATATTAACAACTATCTCTTATTTTGAATTAAGTAAAACGGATTATACTTATATTCAATTAAATAAAATGGATTTTAAATTAAAAAGGAATTTTAAATAAAAAATAGGAAATGGATTTCCTATTTTTTTATTTTTAAATTATTCTTTTCTTTAAATAGTCTTTTATACTTTGACCTATTTCATTTTTTATAACTTCAACATCTAAAAATTTTTTTCCGGTTTCTTTATTAATGTCAAACATTTTTTTTAAAATAAATTCTGGATTATTTTCATGTATTCTTTCTTTATATTTTGATACAATTTCTTCAATTGCTTTATTTGTTACTATTTTTAAATTATTATTACCGTAAAAATATAATACTTCTATATCATCTTCTTTGTAAATTAAATTAAAACCTATAATTAATTTTTTTCTATCAAAAATACCAACTGGTATTTTTTTGGGATCTCTCGTATGGTTTTCGTCAGAAACTACTAATAGATCATCAGAAGTATAATCCTCAAGCCATTCATTGTAAATTTGTTTTTCACTTCGATCTAATTTTTTATCTTCATTGATTTTTGTCAATAAATTAATTACTTTCCAAGCAAATAAATCGTATATTTCTTTTTCACTCGTCATCTTTTTCTTCTTATTGTTCTTATTTTTTTATTATATCATAAATTTAAAAAATTTCTTGACCTTTTTTATTTTTTATTTTATAATCGAAAATTATTTATAATTAATTATATTCGGAGTTTATCTATGTTTAAAAATTTCAATTTTGAAAATATTACAGAAGATTACCTAAAAAGGTTTAAACATCCGACTATTGAAGAATTTTCTATACTAGAAAATAAATACAATTCTTTAACTCAAGACTTTGCAAACTTTGGTATCCATTCTCAAGAAAGTTCTTCTGTTTGTTTTAATGCCCTTTATAATATTACAATTAATGAAGAAACTGATAACTTTAATAATATTGTAAAATATATTTATTATATTTCGAAAATTGATTTTATTTTTCTTAATAAATTGAATTCATTTTTACTAAAAATACCAATTATTGATTATTGGACAAATTCTTTTTTAAATAAATGTAATTTAACATTAAATTCTATTTTTTCTTCTATATATGATATAGAACAAACCATATCGACAGAGATAGGTTTTATTAACCAGCATATTACCGACATTACTGATATTAAAAACTGTTTTTCTTATTCTATAAGAAATTTAGAACTTGATTTATTTGCTTTATATTTTAAACAAATTGAAAATAAAGATGATGCAGGCTTTTTAGAAAACATTAATTCTAAAATTTATTCTATTAATTTAGCCAGATTAAATTTGGTGAATTCTTTAGCACAGACTATTTTAATAGAGAATAGATTAAATGATTTAATTAACAAATTAAATCATCTGCAATATGTTACTTTGCCTATATTTAAAAATACACTTACTATTGTTAAAAATATGAATAAAAATAATTTATTAAATTCTAAATATGAAAAAATATCAAGCTTTGATAATATTTCTTTAAATGATTTATATAATACTTTTTCAAATAATGTTAATAATAAATTTATTAATCCTTATTTACTTAATCAAGCTTCTAAGCTTGTTGAACAAGAAATTATAGATATTAATAAAGAAAAAAATGAAAATCATAAAAAAAATGTTGATTTTTTTAAAAATACAGATATAATATACAAACTTAAATAGGAGACTTATGGAGTATTTAAATATTTTACTGGAATTTCCAGTTGTTGTTCCATTTACTGGATTATTTATATGTTTACTTTTACTAACACTTTCAATTATAGGATTAGCTTTTGATACTGATATAGATCACGATTTTAGTGGTGGTATTTTAGTTACAGCTGGTCTTTCTAAAGTTCCTCTTGTTATAGGATTAACTTTTACGTTTATACCTATGACCTTTCTTACTTATTTGTTAAATGAATTCATATTCAAACTTAATATTATAGAAACTTTCTTTTATTCAGGTTTACTTGGAACTATTACTTATAGTTTAGTTACTATTATTTCTTTAATAGTATTATTTATAGCCTCACTATTTATATCTGGATTCATTATTAAACCATTAATTAAAGTTATTAATATTGAAGAACCCCCTATAGAATATCTAGGTAAACAAGGTATTGTCAATAGTCATACATTAGATAACACAAAAGGAGAAATAAAAGTTTTTATTAATCAACAAGAATGTTTGTTAAATGCAACTTCTGAAGAAAATTTAAATTACGGTGAAAAAATAGAAATAGTTTCTATTGAAGAACAAAAAATTATAGTAAAAAAAGTTAATTAATTAATAGGAGAAAACCACATGACATTAACGATGATTTCAATATTTTCAGTAGCAGTTATATTAGTCCTTGCTTTTTTAGCAACGCGATATAAACAGGTAAAAGGAACTGGTGAAGTTCTTATTAAAACACCTATGGGTAGTAAGAGTAAAGTTGTTTCTTTTAACGGTATGTTTATATGGCCTCTTGTTAATAGATTAGAAAGAATGAATATTACTAAAAAACATATTCCTCTTATTCGAGAAGGCTCTAAAGATAAATCTGCCGATACTCAAGGTTTACATTGTAAAGATAATATTAGAGCAGATTTACGAGTAAGCTTTTATATTGGTGTTAATCCAGATCCAGCAGATATATTATTAATAGCTAATAACTTAACAGCAGAAGGCGCTAATAACTTAGAAACTTTAGAAGCTCACTTATCGCCAAAGTTTTCAGAAGCATTAAAAACGGCTATTAAACAATTTGATTTTGAAGAACTTTATGTAAGTCGTACTAAATTTAGAGATGCAGTTAAAGCATTATTAGAAAATGACATTGAAGGTTTTAAATTATATGATGTTGTTATAGATAAAATAGAACAGACACCATTAGAATTTTTAGATCCTAATAATGTTCTTGATGCTGATGGTATTCGTAAAATTACCGAACAAACATCTTCTAAAAATATTATTACAACTGAATTACGTGAAAAAGAATCTACTGAAAAGCGTAGAAAAGAAGTTGACGGTCAACAAGCTCGTGAACAACTAGAACGTGCTTTAGCTGAAACAAAAGCAAAAGTTCACCGTGAAAAAGAACATATTCGTCTTGAAGAAGAAAAGAATATTCAAATCAAAGAAGAAGAAACTAAGTTAGAAATTGAAAAAATTAAAATTGCTAATGATCAAATTCTTCAAATTGAAGAAGAACAAGCTTTACGTGAAGTTGAAGTTGTTAAAATTAATAATAAAAAAGTTGTTGAAATTCAACGTGAAGTTGTAGAACGTGCTCAACAAGTTGAAAAAGTTGTTACAGAGCGTGAAGTTCTTGAAAAAACTATTGATAACAAAAAATTCGAAGAAGGTCAAAATGCTGAAATTGCTACTATTGTTGCTCAACGTACAAGCACTGAAAAAGATATTGTTATTCAACAAGAACAAACAAAAGACATTCAAGTGAAGAGTGAAGTTGAACGTCAAAACATAGCATTAATTGCTAATACAGATGCTCAAGTACAAGCTGAAAGTATTAAAACAGTTAAAATAGCTCAAGCTCAAAAAGAAGCAAGTCAAATTAAGGCAGAAGCTGAAACTATTCAAGCGGCTGGTAACTTACAAGTTGCTGAAAAAGAAAGTGAACGTATTCGTCTTTTAGCTCTCGCTCAAAAAGATGCAACTATTTCTAATGGTCAAGCAGAAGCGGAAAGAATTAAAGCTTTAGCAGATGCTGAAAAAGAATCTATTATGGCAAAAGGTGAAGCAGAAGCTGTTGTTCAAATTAGAACTGCCGAAGCTATTAAGGTTAAAGGTGAAGCAGAAGCTCAATCTTTACAAGCTAAAGGTCAAGCAGAAGCGACTGTTGTTGAATCTGTAGGACTTGCTAAAGCAAATGCTACAAAAGCTGAATATCAAGCTATGGACGCTATTTCTGGTGAAGTTAGACAACATGAACTTAATAAAATTCAAGCAGAAGCTGATAGAGATGTACGTATTGCAGAAGTTCAATCTCAAGTTCAAATTGCCACTAAGAATGCAGAAGTTATGGCAGAAGCTATGAAGAAAGCAAATATTCAAATTCTTGGTGACTCTAATGTCTTTGATCAAATTCGCAATAGCGTAATTAGCGGTAAAGCTCTTGATGCAAAAATTGATAATAGTGAATTATTAACAGCTGCTTTAAGACCTTACAAAGACGGCGAAAAAGACTTAGTTCAAGATATTAAAGATGTTTTACAAAAATCAGAAGTATCTACTGGCGATGTAGGTAAAATAGCTTTAGCTAAAATTATATCTGAAAACCCAAGTATTTTAAATGCTTTAACTTCTTTCGTTAATAAATAAGATTAAAATCTTGATAAAAAAGTCGCTTTTGCGACTTTTTTTATTTAAAAAAAACAATAAATTGTTTGACTTTTTTATATTTTTAAATTAAAATATGCTATTATTTTAGGAGATATTATGACCAACGAACATATCATTACAAAAGCAGTTGAAGAAGGTGGATCTTACGAAGTTATTAAAAAGAGATTGCAAGTTAATAAAAAATCACTTGTTGAAAAATTAAATTTACTTAATGAAGCCAGAATTCAACAATTCGGTTCTTTAAAACAAGAAGTTCTAACTAATATTAATGTCCACTCAGAACACAATTCTATTCCTGTTGATATGATTGAAGTTAATGGTTTAACTCTTATTGGATATAATGTTTCTTTAGGAATGAAAACTTCATTATCTATTGAAGACATGTTTGATTTCTATAAAATGGAAGATAAATCAGGGACTATCTCTCCTTCTCATATTCCAGTAGAACAAACTTTTTTAAATCATCCTGAGTTTATTAAATCTTTTACATATGTTGTAGAATATTATAAAGATGCTAAATTATTACAATTTATTAAAGATAATAATTCATTATCCATAGTTTTTCAGCTTAGCTCTAAAATTGAAGATTTAAAAGTATTTAAATTTAGTATAGATAAAACTGGTCAATATACTTATTCAGGTGAGGGTTTTTCTGCTGATATTCTTAATAAATTTAAAAATAATTTTGATAATTGGACTAAAACAACTCGTAATGATTTTGTTCAAGGTAAACATCCACATATTTCAATCAACAATAAACTTTTTGTTGAAACTATTGGCGGTGATTTAACAATCAAAATAGAAAATAATACAGAACAAGGTCAAGGTATTTACAGTGAACCTGTTTCTAATGCTCTTCAAAATTTAGAAGACTCTGATATTCAATTTATTGATAGCGGAGAAAATATCCTTCTTAAAATCAAACCTTATCAAGAAAAAAATTACAGATATTTTATCTTTAACTGTATGACTCAACAAGTTGTTAAAGCAGATGGTCTTGGCGTTTCTTGTGTTTCTCTTCCAGAAGATCATGGTTTTATTTTCTCTAACGGTTATTATTTAAAAAGTGGAGAACTTAAACAATTTGACGTTAAAAACGATTTTTACTACTTAAATCATATTAAATCACCTAATGGTGAAGATTATCTTTATGTATTTTTTGATCCTATTGATAAAGTTTATGTATTGTATCCATATAATTTAGTTAATAAAAAAATTACAGCACCAATATTTACGAATGGTTATAGTCTTCACGATGATGGTCTTTTATATATTATGAAAGCCCATATTGAACCACAAAAAATACATTCTGTCCAAGTATGGAAAACTTCTTTTTTAAGCCAAATTCAACATGCTAAACAAAAACAAGAAAATAATGATAACTTTTATACTCGTATTGGTAATGCTGATTTAGTACGTTGTGTTTCAGATATCTATACTATTATTGATTTAATTGATAAAAACGAAGTATCAACAACTCTTTATGAAAGTATTATTAAATTTTCTACTAAATTAAATGATTCTTATCATTGGATTGATAAAAATGAAGCTTTTGGTATAAAATCAGCGGTTCAAGATATTATTGATACATCAATTCTTGTCCTTCAAGAATTTGAAAAAGTTATTTCTATACAAAAACAAGCGACTGATACTCTACTTAAAACTCAAGAAAATCATAAAAATATTATTGCGGCAAGCCGTTTAGTTAATGATAAAGAGGTTTCAAAATATATTGATGTACTTTCTCAATTAAAAACTCATTTAGGTTATTTAATTACAATTAAAGAACAAAAATATATTGATATTGATGAAATAGAAAAACTTCAACAAGAAACAAATAAAGCTAAAGATTCTATTAATGAAAAAATAATTCAACTTTTACAGAAAAAAGAATCTTTTGATATCTATAATAACTCTTTAAATTCTATCTCTGTTTCTATTAAAGAAGTAAAAAAAGTCATTGAATTACAAAAACAAGAAGAAAGTCTTGAAAAAGTTGTCCAACAAATTACTTTAGTTAATGATGAGATTAATGACATCAACTTTAAAGATCCAAGTATTGTTGCTGATATACTTAATAATATTTCAAATATTTTTGCGATGACAAATCAGTTAAAAGCAACAATTAAAAATATTAAAAAAGATTTATTGTCTGCTGATGCTAAAATTGAATTCTCTTCTCAATTTAAACTCTTGTCTCAATCTGTTTCCAGTGCGCTTACACTTTCAAATACTATTGAAAAAACAGATGAACAAAAATCAAAAATATTAAATAAATTAGAAACTCTTGAAACAAAATTTTCAGATTTTGAAGATTTTATGCTTGAAATTACAAAAAAACGTGAAGAAATTGTTGATATTTTTGAAAATCATAAACAACAATTAATTAATGAAAAACAAAAAAGAGTTAATTCTATTATTCAAAATGCTACTCTTACTTTAGATTCTATTAAAAATAGAGTCTCAAAAATTGTTGACTTACCTTCAATGAATACATTTTTTGCTTCTGATTCATTAGTATTAAAATACCAACAATCTGTAGAGCAACTTAAATCTTTAGGTGATAATACAAAATCTGATGATTTATTTGCGGCTTTTAAAAATGTTAAAGATCAATCTTTAAGACAATTAAGGGATACACAAGATATTTTCGAAGATAATGGAAATATCATGAAATTAGGTAAACATAGATTTAGCGTTAATAAAACACCTGTTGAATTAACTCTTATTAGTAAAGATAATAAAAACTATTTACATATAACTTCAACAGATTTTTATCATGAAATTCAAAATGAAGAATTAAATCAACTTAAAAATCATTTCAATTATTCAGCTATTTCTGAAAGCTCTACTATTTATAGAAGTGAATACTTAGCTTATTGTGTTCTTCAAGACGCTATTATATCTAATAAAAACATTTCACTTTCTTTATTAGAACAATCTATAAAAGATAAAAATTTACAAAATGTTATTTTTAATTATGCAGCTGATCTTTATAAAGAAGGATACATTAAAGGTATTCATGATCATGATGCGGCTTTAATCTTAGAAAAATTATATCAATCTTATATTAATGCAGGTATTTTAAAATATTCAAAAATATCTCGTATTATTACTGCTCTTTATTTCACAAAATTAAATAATATTGAGAGTGTTAAAACGTCTTATAAACAAGCAATGTTATTAAAAAAACAACTTGGAAATTTATCGTTGTATAATCATTTAATTTTTGATTGTGTTAATTCTTTAAAAACATTTTTTAACTGTGATAATGAAATATTAAATAATTCTTCCAAAGTTTTTTTAGATATTTTAGAAACAAGTGGTAAATCTTTTTCATACTCTTCTGAGATTGAAACATTATATTCCTCTCATAATGAAATGTCTTACCTTGATTCAATGAAAATATCTTCTTATCAAGATATACTTGATGCTGTTTCTATTGTTCAATCAATCGGAAAAATTAAAAATGATCAAAAGGTAATATTACTTGCAGAAGAATTAGTTTATTTTCAAGTATTAAAACAAGAAAAATTAAATAAAACAAGTGTTTCAGTATCTACACTTATTCAAGTTGAAGGCTTATTAGGTCAACATGAAAGAATTCAGTCTTCTAAAATGTCGATTGAACTTGAAGATATTATTCATAGGTCAGAACATCACAAAAATGTTGTTATTCCTTCATATGAAAAAATTACTTTAATTAAAAATGATCTTTTAAATAAAGCAAAACAATCTTATAGAATGCAAGATTTTAAAGCTAAACCTTTATCTTCATTTGTTAGAAACAAACTTATCACAGAATCATATTTACAATTAATTGGTGATAACCTTGCTAAACAAATGGGTACTCTTGGCGAGAAAAAACGTACTGACTTGATGGGTATGTTATTACTTATTTCACCACCAGGATATGGTAAAACAACAATTATAGAATACATAGCGCAAAAACTTGGTCTTGTGTTTGTAAAAATAAACTGTCCTTCTTTAGGACATAGCATTACAAGTCTTGATCCAGCAGAAGCAACCGATGCAACTTCAAGAAAAGAAATTGAAAAAATTAACCTTGCTTTTGAAATGGGAAATAACGTCATGCTTTATTTAGTCGATATTCAACATACAAATCCAGAATTTTTACAAAAATTTATTTCTCTATGTGACGGTAGTAGAAAAGTTGACGGTGTTTGGAATGGACAACCTAAAACTTATGATTTTAAAGGTAAGAAATTCTCTATTGTTATGGCAGGAAACCCTTATACTGAATCAGGTGAAGTATTTAAAATTCCAGATATGTTATCTAACCGTGCTGATATTTATAACTTAGGTGATATGTTAAGCGGCCAAACTGAATTATTTGAACTCAGTTATATAGAAAACTCTTTAACTGCAAATGCTGTTCTTGCACCATTGGCAAATAGAACATTAACTGATTTGTATAAATTTATTGATATGGCTAAAGGTAAAAATATTCCTTTAAATGAATTCGAACATTCATATTCACAAGCTGAATCAACAGAAATTGTTGAAGTTCTAAAACGTATGATTCAAATTCAAAAAGTTGTTCTTAAAGTGAACCAAGAATATATTAAATCAGCAGCAACGGCTGATAAATATAGAACAGAACCACCATTTAAATTACAAGGTTCTTATAGAAATATGAATAAAATGTCTGAAAAAATTGTTGCAGCCATGAATGATAATGAAGTTCAATCGATGATTCTTGATCATTACCTTGGCGAAGCTCAAACATTAACAGCAGGTACAGAAGAAAACTTACTTAAATTAAAAGAAGTTCTTAATGTGTTAACTACAGAAGAAAAAGAAAGACTACAACAAATTAGACGCGATTTTACTAAAAATAAAGCAGCTGGCTCTGATGATTTAGATGGTTTCTCTAAAATATCTCTTCAACTGAATAACCTTGTTGAAGTTTTAGGTCAATCTAAACAATCTTCAAATAATGTTGAAATTATTTTAGAACAAATTAAAACATTACAAGAGCAATTAAAAGAATTAACACCTGATCCAGAAAAAGATAAATCTTTAACTGAATTATTTAATTCTCTCAATTCTTATATTTTAAGTAAAACAAGAAATAAATAATAAAAAAAAGAGAACATTTGTTCTCTTTTTTATTTGGTATTTCCAAAATATAATTAAAATCTTTTCTATTAAAAAAAATGCGCCACTTTAGCATTTACATTTGGTTGCGAAATCGGGAGTCGAACCCGAAACTCAAGGTTATGAGCCTTGCAAGATACCATTTCTCTATTTCGCTATTGTTTGGTACTTGCAATAGGACTTGAACCTATGACCTAGAGATTATCGGTCTCTTGCTCTACCAGCTGAGCTATACAAGTATTCTTGGTCGATATAACTGGATTCGAACCAGTGACCTTTTCCGTATGAAGGAATTGCTCTACCAACTGAGCTATATATCGAAATTTGGTAGTTTATGCAGGAGTCGAACCTGCATTTAACGATTATCAATCGTTTGTTCTAACCATTGAACTAATAAACTATACTCAAAAAAAAACCGCTCTAAGTTTTGCTTAGAACGGCTTGACCACTTCTAAGGCTAACTTACTTTTCATAGTAAGCTAACCTTTATTTAGCTTACTATTTATGTCATCGTAATAATCATAATTGTTGTTGTGGTCATTTTAATCATTTTCTTTCATTTTCCTCTTCATTAATTTATATAAACAGTATATATTATCTTTTTCACTTTGTCAATACTTTTTTTAAAATATTTTCAACTTTTTTCTTTTAAAATCAATCACTTATATTAAAAATGATAGTTACCCTACGCTTGAAAAAAGCGCATAAAAAAACCCTTGTAAGCATGGCCTACAAGGGTTTATTCTTGAGGCCAGCAGGAAAAGCCGACCTCTTTATAAGAAGTCAGCTATGAAATAATAATCATCGTCATCGTAAATTTGAATTGCATTTTCTTTTTCCCTTATCCTCGAAATTTATATATTGATATTAATATACCATTGTTTCGTTATTTTGTCAATATTTTTTTATTATTTGAATTTTAATTTCTGTAATACTTCGTTAATTTTATTAAACTTTTCATTTATTGTCGAATTTGTTAAAACTTCTTCGTTTATATCTATTGTTTTCTTTGCGTGAATGGTTATCATAATTTGATTGTTATCACATTCTATATATGCTTTCCAATTTTCTGAATTACTTTCGAATATGTTATATCCTATATCAATAAATTTGTATGGAATTATTTTTAAGTTATCTTGAATAACTTTATTACATTTTTCAATTTTTAAATCTTGAATATCAATATTTTGTGATAATGTAAAATCAATATTAGAAATCATTTTATCTGCGAATGAATAAAATGAAAATGATAATAAAAACAGTAAAATTATTTTTTTCATATTTTTTTCCTTTTATTTTTTTATACTTTTAATTTTAAATTATTATATATATGTATAAAGTCAATATATTTACATTTTAATACTAAATATATTATATTTTCCTTGACACAAATAATAATATTTTATATAATTTACTAAAATTCAAAGGAGAACTATATGAGTTTAAGTTTTACACAAAAAATGAAGTTAGCTAAAGATTTAATTATGAATGCTTCTAAGATTACTCAATTAATTAAAGATAAATCAGACGAATTATTTAATTATCAACAAAAAACAATGTTTCCTAATGGTCGAGGTCATATTAAAATTAATGGAAAAGGTGAATGCCTAGAGATTAAATTTGCACCTGATTTAAAAAACGATCAACCAGAACTTGAAAGACAAATTGCGGCTGCAATTACAAAATCAAATGCTGATATGTTGCAGTTTTATATAGAACAAGGCAAAAAAATAAGTCAAGATATCGATCCTGATTTATTAAAACAAATCGAAAACGAGATAGATGAAAATAAGAATAGTTAATATCTTATTTTTTTATTTAGATAATGCTGTTTTTAAATACAGCTTTATTTAATAATTACTTATATTTAAAAAAGAATACAGATGTATTCTTTTTTAAAGCCAATCTTCTAAATATGGAGATAAATCATTATCTTCACAATAATTTTCCCAATCTTCCCAGTGTAAATATTTTAATTTATGGATTGTCGTATGTTTTTTATTTTTTATATACAGATCCTTTATTTTTTCATTAAATGGATGTCTATCCTTTTTAATATTAAAAGCGAATTGTAACTCTAATTCTTTATTTCCTTTTTCTAAAACACATACATATTTATATTTTATACCTTTTATTATTTTACTTCTTGCTGCTGGATTCGCGCCTATTTCTCTTGCTATTAGTTTCCATTCTTTTTGGTGGTCTGAATACCCTCTTATTTTTGCGTCTATAGCATGAGCAAATTCGTGTAAAATTGTATCTTTCACATCTGTTTCAGTCATATTTTTACAAGTGACTTCACTTATTTCTATTTTAAATAAACTACCGTAAAAACAACGACCAAAAAATGCTTTTGATAATGTAAATTGCAACTTGTATTCTTTTATCATTTCATAGTAATGTGGAAAATCTTTTTTTAAATACTCTAAACATTCATTCCACCATTGTATATAATTACTTCTTGTGTTCATCTTCCTTTACCTTATTACTTACAATCAATGCTTCTACCACTGGACTTCTATTTTCAATTTTTCCGCCAACATGATAAAAATGTTTTCTTTTTACTATCTCATAGTCTTTCCAATGAGATTCTACATAAGGATTTATTCTATCTCTTTTACTATACCATGTTGATAATATAAATGAATTATTTGTTTCTTTTAATATACTTGCTAAATCTTCTTCATCCTGTGGTCGCCAAGTATTATAATAATCTGAATTTAATCCTATATATGGTGGATCTAAATACATTACAATATCTTTTCTGTCTGAGATAGATTTCATAAATGTTCTAAAATCAGAACACACAAAATCCCAATTATTTGATTTTATTTTCATTTCTAACCATAACACTTGATTAGCTATTTTTGTAATCAATGCAGGAGCAAATCTTTCAGGTTTTTTACAAAAAGGGACATTGAATTGACCTTTACTATTAAAACGCATCATTCCATTAAAACAAGATCGAGTTAAAAATAAAAAATCTAAAGAATTAAATTCTTTATTAAATCTTTCTCTTACTATATAATAATGAGAATCTTTACCTTCACCTGTTTCTTCAAGCTTTTTACCTTCTTCTTTTAAATATTCTCTTACTTTTTTAGCTGTTACTTCTCCTGATTTTATTGCATTGTAAAAATTTATTAAATGAATATTTGAATCAGCAAAAATAGCATTTTTACCAGCTATATTAAATCCTACTGCACCTGTTCCTACAAATGGTTCAACAAATGTTAATTCATTATTTTCATTAATTTCTTTTACTTGTTTTTCAATCCATTCTATCAGTTTTGTCTTTTTTCCTTGTGACTTTATAGGTGGTACTTTATAATTTATTTTTTCAACTTCATTCATTTAAATTTTTCCTTTTTATTATATTATAATATATTTTTTTAAAAAACATATATATTGACTTAATTTATATTTATGCTTATAATATATTAAAATCAAAAAAGGTCAATCTATCTATGCTTAAACTTATTGAAAATATTTCTTTAAAAATAGGAATCAAAAAACACATATTATATTTTAGTATATTTTTTTCTAATATGCTTTTAAATTTGCCTTATGATCTATTAGGTAAAGAAAGAGCAACTGAATTTATTATTAACTTTATTAAACCTTATTCTTACATATGGCTCTTATTAGGTATAGTTTTTTTATTTTTATACTCTTTTACTAATCGTATTTATTCATTAAAAATTTATTTCCATACTTTTGTATTACACACTTTTTTTCTTATATTTTGTTTTTCTAATTTCTTTATTTCTTTATTTAGTTATGAATATATCTTAAATAGTTTTGTGAATACAATCTATTTTTTCTTACCATTAAGTATTTTAAGTTGTTTATATTATTTTGTTTTTAATGAACATATTTCAATATTAGTTAAAAGATTGAAATAAAAAAAAGAAGCATTAGCTTCTTTTTTTATTATCTTTAATTTAATATTCTAATTCTAATATTTTTTCTTCTGTTTTTAATTTTCTTCCTTCCATTGGTTTTAATAATCCTTTTTCATAAGCATTATAGAATTTAAAAACGAAATCTTCCTTATATGCTTCAATAATTTTATCATAATTATCTAAAGCAAATTGACGAAAAAATCCAGAACATAATGTTGTGCATATTCTTTTTAAAGCTCTTTTATAACAAAGGAAATAATCATTATATTCATATTCTTTTGGTATAATGTAGCGCTCTAATGCAATAACATATGCTTCTTCTTGTACACATTGAATTTGCATTTCAAATGGTAAATCAAAAAACATATCTTTTTCACACCACGCTTTTTCACTATTTCTTTTTAAATATTCATAAATAGGTTTTTCTTGATGTTTTACTACTTCATGTAAATCATCATGAATAAAAACTCTGTTATCTTCAACACCTGAATATTTAAAAAAACGTTCATTTGAAACATTTAAATTTGGAGTTTTAGCATATAAATCATAACGCTGTTGTCCTTCTTTTCTTCTCATGTTAAAAAACTTTTTTTCTTCTTTTGAATATTTTAAATTCGATAGACGTTTAAGTAATAAATAATCAGCAATATTTTTTTCAAAATGAATTGGAAACACAATATGAGACTTTTTCATTAAAAATAAAAATTCTATATTTAATACATTAAAAATATTACCAAATTCATCTGTTAATTCATTAGTAGCCACTTTTTGTTGGTTATCAATTAAATATTGAGAAGAAGGCACTCCTTCTGAAATTTCTATTTCATAGTGCCTTTTTTTACCAGCTTGATTTTTAAACGTTAAAGAATATTTATAATCAGATGTTGGTAACATTTTTATGATATGTTGATTATTTTTTTCAATAAATTCAAAAAAATCGCACTCTCGCATAATTAAATCAGTATCTGCGTTTTCTTTTCTTTTTTTATCAATCTCAATAAAAAAATTTAATGCTTTAGAACCAACAATAATCATTTTATTTTCCTTTTTTATTCATCATAATCATTAGAAATTTCTTCTGAATATTCTTGATAATATTCGTCTTCAACTGCAACTTGAATAGAATCAACTATTTCAGTACAAAAATCTTCTACAGTCACTTTATAAGGAATTTTATTGTTTTCAGCATAATTAAATATCTCAGTTAATTTATCTTTGACTCCTTTTTCCCATTTTTTATACTGATTAGAGCTTTCACTATATGAACTTAACGATTGTTCTATATATTCTTCTTTTGCTTTTTCTTTTAACTCACGGAATTTTAAAGCTACTTCTGTTACTGCTAATGGATTCATATTTTTCTCCTATTAAATATTATTTATTTTTATTTGTTCTGGATAATAGAACAAACTTTCTTTTTTTATCTTTACAAAACCTTTTATAGTTACTTCATCTGAAATAATGTTTAAAGAGCCATTGTCAGCATAAACATTACCTTCTATTTTAATTTTATTAAGCATTACAACTAAAGAATTTGATAATATTAGATTTCCTTTTATTTTTAAATTAGGCGGCAATAATGTAATTCTTGAATGACTTAAGTCTAAATTACCATTTATTATACCATTTTCGTCCCATAAAAGCAAAGGAATATTTTTGTTTTTTCTTTGGTCGTATATTTTAGGACCTAATGAGCTTTCATCGTTTAATATATATTTTGTCTTTTTTTCTTCTAAATAATTAAAAAATAATTTAGCAGTTTCGTAATCATATACTTCTCTATTTGCTCTACCTTTTATTTGTTCTATTCTTAAAGTATCAAACCTCATTTTAGCTTCAATTGTTGCTAAAGGTTTATTATCTTTATCACGCATTGATAAAATCATAAAATTTTGTTCTTTATTATATCTATCATAGTATCCTGCAACACAATGATTCATTAGTTTTCCTTCTCTATCAAAGTTTTCTTTTGTAGTTAATTTAACTAATGTATATCCGTTATCAAATTTATGTAATATTTTTAATCCTTCTTCGGTGATTATATTTAACTTACTTTTATCAGTTTTTTTATTTAATCGCTTTGTCCATTCTACAGATTGTTTAAATGCTTCTTTATAAGATATTTTATTTAAATTATTTAAATCCTTTAAACTTTCAAAATAATGAATGATATGTTCCAATCTTCTTTCGCTTTTTTTATCGATAAATACTTTTACAATTTTTTCATTTTTTTCTATGGCTTTTTTAAATGTTAAATCATTTGCATATAAATCATAATCATTATCTGATAATAATTGATAACTATTTATATTTTTTAAAAAATGATTTTTTGCGGTAGTTTTTAACCAAAATTTAATATCAATATTTTCAGTTTTTTTACTGAAACTATTGAAAAAACTTTCAATTTCTGATTTATTTACGACAGTCGTTATTTTTTCAAAAGTCATATATTCTCCTCATAAAGTGAGGTATATTATACATGACTTTTATTTAAAAATCAACTTTTATTTGATATATTAAGCAAGTATATTCTTATATTTTTCAAATACTTGAGAAATTATTTTTCGATCACTTTTATTTAATTGAGTAGTGTATACTTTTTGTTGTTTGTTATGTGTAAACCTATAATGATCCATTTGAATTGTAACTATATCACCAAATAATTCTATAACTAATTCTGGTCTACCGATCCCATCTTCTGTATCATAATCTGCTTCATTGATGCGAACTACACCATCAATCAAATTTACATCAGCAACATATTTTTTATTTTTTTTATCTGACAATTGATAAATAAAATAATCAGCAATTAAAATCATAGATATTCCTCTTTTAGCTTATATTAAAATAGTATTTAAAAAATGTCAATTTATTTTTTATTTTATTTGCAAATAAATCTCATTTTTTTTGTTCTATATTTTTGTTGACTTATTTCTTTACAAGTATTATAATATAACGAAATTTCAAGAGGAACTTATTATGTTAGAACTATTAAATATTTCAACTGCAAGTCTTAATCAAACTCCATTACATTGGAATCATAACAAAGAAAATATTATTAATTCGATTTTTAACGCTTATCAACAACATTCTCATTTATTGTTACTTCCTGAATTGACTATTACTGGTTATGGATGTGAAGATTTATTTTTTTCACCAGAAGTTTCTCAAAAAGCATTTCAGGTTTTACAGGAAATTGTTAGTGAAACTTCTATGCTTGATATTCTTTTTTGTGTAGGATTACCTTTAATGATTGAAGGTCAATTATATAATGGCGTTGCTGTTTGTTCTAAAGGTAATATTCATGGTATTGTATGCAAACAAAATTTAGCAAAAAATGGTATTCATTATGAACAACGTTGGTTTCAAAGCTTTCCTAAAGATGTTCAATTAAAATTTAATGGTATTCCAGTAGGTGATCTTATTTTTGAAGTAGAAGGTTTTAGATTTGGTTTTGAAATTTGTGAAGATAGTTGGGTGCCTAATCGTCCTGCAAGAACTTTATATGAAAGAAATGTAGATATTGTATTAAATCCAAGTGCAAGTCATTTTGCAATTGGCAAACAATCTACAAGAGAACAATTTGTTAAAGAAGGCAGTCGCGCTTTTGGCGTTGTCTATGCTTATTCTAACTTAATGGGTTGTGAAGCTGGTCGTGCTATTTACGATGGCGGAAATATGATTGCTTCAAATGGTAAAATTGTTCAATATGGTGAAAGATTTAGTTTTAAACCGTATTCCGTATATACAGTCACCGTTGATATTTCTGAAAATAAAATTTCAAAAATTAATAATAGTCAAACTATTCATTTAAAAGAAGATCAAGAACATTTAATTAAAATCGAAGATAAATTAAATGAAAAAACATACGTAGAACAATCTAATCCTACACATGGTATCTTTTTAAATTCTTCTGTACAACAAGAGCTAATTGCGGCCATTTCTTTAGGTTTATGGGATTGGCAATGCAAAACTAAACAATCTGGATATGTTGTGTCATTAAGCGGCGGTTCTGATTCTGCGGCGGTTTCTTCTCTTGTTTATGTTGCCCATAAAATGGCTTTTGCTGAATTAGGCGAAGAAGTTTATTTAAAATCATATCCTTTTAAAAACACATTAAATTTACCAATTGGATTTAGCATTGAAAATGATATTATGCCTCACGTTTTATTTACAGCTTATCAAGGGTCTAAAAATAGTGGTTCTGTTACTTATTCAGCAGCTAAAAGTTTAGCAGAAAGTTTACATTCTACTCATTATTCAATTGATATATCAAATGTTGTAGAACAATATGAAACTTTAGCAGAATCTTGTATACAAAAAAAATTAACTTGGCAGGAACATGATGTCGCTAAACAAAATATTCAAGCGAGAAGTCGTAATCCATTTATTTGGATGATTGCTAATATAGAAAATAAATTATTATTAACAACAAGCAATTTAAGTGAAAGCGCAACTGGTTATTGTACTATGGATGGTGATACTGCGGGTGTTCTTGCGCCTTTAGGCGGATTAAGTAAATTTTACGTTAAAGAAATTAACAGATTTCTTTGCGAAGAAGGATTTGAATATTTAAATGGTTTTGTTATGATTAAAGGTTTAAAAGAAGTGGTTTGTCAAGTACCTACTGCTGAATTAAGACCAGAAGAACAAAGCGATGAGGCAGATTTAATGCCATTTCCTGTTCTTGATAAAATTAGAAGCATTACACAAACTGAATATAAATTACCATTATCAGTTTTGAAAAAAATGCACCGTATTTTTCCACAATATTCATTAGAAGAAATGGCTAATTTTGTTGAAAAATATTATAAACTATATACAAGGAATCAGTGGAAAAGAGAACGTTTTGCAGCTTCATTTCATTTAGAACAAGACAGTCTTGACCCTAAAACATATAGTCGTTTTCCTATTTTAAATAGTGGATTCGAAGATGAAATTAAAGAAATGTGGATATTTGTAAAACGACAATAAAACTTCAATAAACAATAAAAAGACCTACATTGTAGGTCTTTTTATTTAAAATATATAATTAAAATTTTAATCTATTTCGCTGACCGTTGCTGAGAAAGGAAATCCTTCTTGTTCTGCATAATCTTCAACTAATTTACACTTTAATTCTGCAATTTCTTTAGAATATATTCCAGCAAGTG
>JACCDS010226419.1_pt1 | contig 25199 bp, 21 predicted proteins | sample 7446441 | NCBI WGS metagenome assembly JACCDS01 (sample SAMN15323445, study PRJNA562643) | freshwater metagenome | isolation source: river surface water | place: USA:Blue River Watershed | collected 2017-08-17 | reverse complement strand
CAAAATGATGTTTCCCTAGCTTTAATCCTACAAACGGAATTAAATATTCTTTAGTCTTCTTCATTTCAACAACATTTTACCCTCAACTACGGGAGCGCAAAGATATAAAATTATTATAAATCCAATACCCTTATTCTCCTTTTTTTGAAAACTCTTGTTTTTCTCTTATTTTCAAAGGATTTTGACTGATTTCTTGGTATTGATTTCTCGAATGAAAAATATCAATAGCCAAATAAACTGCCTCTTTGAACGAATTGTAATCTGCAATTCCTTTTCCTGCAATATCATAAGCAGTTCCGTGATCTGGTGAAGTTCTAACTCTGTTCAATCCGGCTGTATAATTTACTCCATTCCCAAAAGACAAAGTCTTAAAAGGAATCAATCCTTGATCGTGATAGGTAGCGATAACCGCATCGTATTTCTCATATTGGTTACTTCCAAAAAATCCATCGGCTGGGAAAGGTCCAAAAACCAAAGTTCCTTTTTCAAAAATCTTTTTCAACGTTGGTTTTAAAATCAAGTCATCTTCGTTGCCAATAACTCCTCCATCACCACAATGTGGATTGACACCCAAAACCGCAATTCTTGGTTTGTTGATGCTAAAATCCTGAATCAACGATTGTTTTATTGTTTCGATTTTTTTAGTAATCAAAGCCTCAGTTAAATGAGAAGCGACCTCACTCACCGGAATATGATCCGTCAATAAACCTACACGCAAATTGTCTTGCACCATAAACATCAAGGCATCTCCTTCTAGTTCTTGTGCTAAATAGTCCGTATGTCCTGGGAATTTAAACGTATCCGATTGTATGTTGTATTTGTTGATTGGTGCAGTGACCAACACATCTACTTTTCCTTCTTTAAGTGCTTGCGTTGCTGTTACAAAGGATTTGATAGCATATTCGCCAACCGTCTCGTCATTGGTTCCCAAATTCAAATCAAAACCTTCTCGCCAAACGTTCAATACATTCACTTTTCCCAAAACTAATTGGTCCAAACGATCGATTCCGTGAAGATTAATCTCTGAATTCAGATTGCGTTTAATGAACGAAAGTTGTTTTACATTAGCAAAAATAACGGGCGTACACATTTCTAACATTCTCGAATCTTCAAATGTTTTTAGCACCACTTCGCTTCCAATACCGTTTAAATCTCCAATCGAAATTCCAACAATTATATTTTCTGCTTTTTTCATACTGCCTTGAGCTTATTTATTACTAATTTTGAAGTGCAAATTTAGTAAAATAAAACAAGAAATGTTTACAGGGATTATAGAAACACTCGGAAGAGTTCAAGAAATACAAAAAGATCAAGACAATGTTCATATTACGGTGGCATCAAGCATCACTGGCGAATTAAAAATCGACCAAAGTGTGGCGCACAATGGAGTATGTTTGACCGTAGTAGCCATTAAAGACAACACTTATACCGTTACTGCCATTGCCGAAACGATTAACAAAACTAATTTATCCCACTGGAAAGTAGGCAACACTGTCAATTTAGAACGCGCTATGAAACTAGGCGATCGCTTGGACGGCCATATTGTTCAAGGACATGTGGATCAAACTGGTACTTGTATTGCTATGGAAGAAGCTGGTGGAAGTTGGCATTACACGTTTGAATACGACTCAGCCCTAAACAACATCACCATTGAAAAAGGTTCTATTACGGTAAACGGAGTGAGTTTGACCGTAGTCAATTCCAAGCAAAATCAATTTAGCGTAGCGATTATTCCTTATACCTACGAACATACTAATTTCAATGCGTTTCAAATTGGCACCGTTATCAATTTGGAGTTTGATGTGATTGGTAAATACGTAAGTCGATTGTACGGGAATCGATAACGTAATTTCGACTGGACTGAAGTCCAGCCTTCCAAAATAAATTGAGCCTACAGCTCTCTATCGCGTAATATACAAGTCCGGCAGGGACGATCAATTGTAACAACTGATTTCAATCCGTTGAAAAAGCAAAGCGAAAGAACCTAATAAAAGGGCTGACTCTACTTACACCTCCACCATATCATACACTACAACCTTTTGCCATAGATGCGCGTAGTTTTTCACAAAAGCTTGATGAATGGGATGATCTTGGTAGATTTTTTGATCTACTTCATTATCAAAATACAATAATTCAGAAACTTGCCAAGACGTATCTACCACCTCGCGTGGCTCCGTAGAGGCTAACAATCCTATATGGATTTGACGCACTACGGGAATGGCTTCCAAGGTTTTTAATCCAGAAAGCAATTCTTGTTTATCCGCTTCAGAGCTAGGATTTTTCAACCAAAAAAACACATGGTGTAACAATTGTTTTTTCTTGGGACGCATCCCAAAACTAAACCCTGTAAATCCTAATAAGGCGGATGCCGTTATAAATCTTCTTCGTTTCATACTAATTGATTTAAAAAGTAAATATCGAGAAATAAATTTAATAATTAAGAATAGTCACAAATAGTTTAAAGCCAGGAGACTTTGTTTAGCTAGGATTTTAATCCGTTGGGGGAAACCCATAAAAAAAGCCTCTCAATTACTTGAAAGGCTTGTTTTTGTGGTCCCACCTGGGCTCGAACCAGGGACCACCTGATTATGAGTCAGGTGCTCTAACCAGCTGAGCTATAGGACCGGTTATGAGAGTGCAATATTACTACTATTTTTAATTTGCCGCAACTATTTTTAAAGCAGAATTAAAAAAACTAGTCGTTTCTAAAATTCCAAAAAAGAAACCGCTTGATTTTGAGGATACTATTCGCGAATCTCTTGACACAATTCAATCAAAACACCATTGGTGCTTTTGGGGTGCAAGAACGCTACTAGTTTATTGTCGGCACCTTTTTTGGGCGTTTCGTTCAATACCACAAAACCTTCTTGTTGTAGTCGGGCAATTTCTGAAACAATATCTTCCACATCAAATGCAATATGATGGATTCCTTCTCCTTTTTTCTCGATAAACTTCGCAATCGGACTATCGGGATTCGTCGCTGCCAATAATTCGATTTTGTTAGGGCCGTTCAAAAAAAACGAGGTGGTTACCCCTTCACTTTCTACTTCTTCGGCTTTATAGGCTGGAGCACCAAATAATTTTTCGAAAAGCGCATTGGAAACGTCCAAATCCTTTACTGCAATTCCGATATGTTCTATTTTTCTCATGGGATTCAATTCAATTAAAGTTTAAAAATACTGAATTTTAGACAATTCCCCCTATTCCTATCTCAGAATATTTCGATAAAAAGTTTCCATTCCATTAAATATAGTTGTTATTTTGTGACATCAAATTTTTCGATTCATTATGGGCAAGTCCATTTTAAAATATAGTGTTGCTTTATGCATTTTAGTTTTGGTAAGTTGTGCCAAAAGAGGCAGCATTACTGGCGGAGCAAAAGACACCATTGCTCCTGTTTTAACTGCTAGTTTTCCTAAAAATTTCAGCACTGAATTTAAAGGCAATACCGTCAAACTGACTTTTAATGAATTTATCAAATTAAAAGACCTTAGAAAGCAACTCATTATTTCGCCACCCATGAAAAATGAGCCGTTGATTTTGCCTGTAACTCCTAGCAAAATCATTACTATTAAAATAAACGACACGCTTCAGGACAATACTACTTATAGTTTTAACTTCGGGCAAAGTATGGCCGACAATAACGAAGGAAATCCTCTAAATCAATTCAAATACGTTTTCTCTACCGGAAAAACGATTGATTCTTTGGCTATCGGCGGGAAAGTGAAAGACGCCTATTTGAAAGATGTAGAATCATTTGTTTCGGTAATGCTGTATGATGTCGACAAAAACTACAACGACTCGATTGTATACAAACAAATGCCTCGTTATGTCACTAACACTTTAGACAGTTTAAAAAGCTTTCGATTAGAAAACTTAAAGGCAGGAAAATACATGCTAGTAGCCATGAAGGACTACAATACCAACAATAAATTTGATCCTAAAAAAGACAAAATTGGATTCTATAAACAGTTCATTTCTGTTCCAAATGACACTCTTTACGAACTCGAATTATTCAAAGAAAATTTGCCTTTCAAAGCATTCAAACCCACTCAAATTTCTGGAAACCGACTGTATTTGGGTTATGAAGGCACTATCAAATTAAAAGAAAGTAGACCTACAATTACCTTAAAAAACAAAGGCGCGATTGTACCTTCTATCATCACCCAACTTCCTAAAAAAGACTCGCTACAAGTTTGGTACCGACCAATAAAAACAGATTCCCTATCGATCGCAATTACACAAGGTAAGTACCAAAAAGATTTTACTTTCAAAATAAAAGACCAAAAAAAGGACACACTTAGTATTAAAGCGGTACAATCTAGCGTTTTGAATTTCAGAGAACGATACGCTTTAGTAAGTGCTACACCGCTAACTAAAATTGATAAAACCAAGGTAAACTTATTCAACAAAGCCAAACAAAGTATTCCGTTCACTACAGAATATGATGAATTTTATCAGACATTGTACTTGGACTTCAAGAAAGAAGAAGATGAAAACTACAAATTAAGTTTCTCCAAAGGAGCTCTAACTGATTTTTACGAAAAATCAAATGATAGTTTGTCGGTTAAATTCAGTACCCGAACTTTTGCCGATTATGGAAATTTAGTTGTGAACCTACAAAACGTTAAGCGTTTTCCTGTTATCGTAGAATTAACTAATAGCAAGGGTGATGCAATAGCTACAGCCTATACCGACAAAAATACGAGCTTAAATTTTAACCTTTTAGATCCTGCTAAATATACGCTACGTGCGATCTATGACGACAATAAGAACTCGATATACGACCCAGGTAATTTTTTGGCAAAACAATATTCTGAAGAGGTAATTTATTTTTCTAAAGAAGTAGATGTTCGTGCCAATTGGGATGTGGTGCAAGCCTTTGACTTAAGCATCCCTTATACCCCCGAACCTAAAAAGAAAAAGGTAAAGAAGAAACCCGAGAATAAAAGAAAATAAACCGAGTTAACTACTTCCATTCAAAGGGGTCTTGATCGTTCAAGAAACCTAACTTTGTACGAGTTTTTTCTAGCGTTTCTTTATCCAATTGAGCATAAAAAACACCTGATGCTTCTTGTGGTGCAATAGTATAATTCCCTAAAAAATCCACTACTTGTGAATGCCCTGAATAATCGTATTCTTTTTCATCTGTTCCTACTCTATTCACTCCAATAGAATAACTCATGTTTTCAACAGCACGTGCTTTGAGCAAGGTATCCCAAGCTTGTATTCGAATAGTCGGCCAATTGGCTACATACAGTAATATGTCATACTCTTCTGCATTTCGAGCAAAGACTGGAAATCGCAAATCGTAACAAATTAATGGACAAATTTTCCAACCTCGGTATTCGATTATTAATTTTTGAGTCCCTTTAGTGTAGCTTTTGTCTTCTCCCGCAAGAGTAAATAAATGACGTTTGTTATAATACTGTATCTCTCCCGAAGGAAAAACAAAAAGCAATCTATTATAGTATTTCTTGTCTTCAATAATTACCAAGCTCCCCGTAATAGCACAATTTTTAGCTTTCGCCAAAGATTGCATCCATCCAATCGTTTCTCCCTGCATGGTTTCGGCAACACGCTCTGGCTGCATGGTAAAACCTGTAGTAAACATTTCAGGAAGTACAATCAAATCAGTTCCTTCTTCAATCGAATTGATTTTTTCTTCGATGCAAGAACGATTTGATTTTGGGTCTTCCCAAACTAAAGGTATTTGGATTAAAGCTGTTTTCATTAGATAAAAATACAAATTTTAGCCTTGCTATATAAAAAAACGCATTCCAATTACGGAATGCGTTTATGATATTGAGGCGAAACTAAATTACTTAACGCTCGCTACTAAATATTCTCTGTTCATGCGTGCGATATTCTCTAAAGAAATACCTTTTGGACATTCGATTTCGCAAGCACCAGTATTGGTACAGTTACCAAATCCTTCTTCATCCATTTGACGCACCATATTCAATACACGTGTAGTCGCTTCGACTTTACCTTGTGGCAACAACGCATATTGAGATACTTTAGCTCCAACGAAAAGCATCGCTGAACCATTTTTACAAGTAGCTACACAAGCTCCACAACCAATACAAGCTGCTGCTTCGAATGCTTTGTCAGCATCGTCTTTGGCAATTGGAGTAGCATTAGCATCAATAGTATTTCCTGAAGTATTTACTGATACGAAACCTCCTGCTTGTTGGATTCTGTCGAATGAACTTCTGTCCACCACTAAATCTTTGATTACAGGGAAAGCTCTACTTCTCCATGGCTCTACAAAGATAGTATCACCATCTTTGAACATACGCATGTGCAATTGACAAGTAGTCACGCCTGAGTCTGGCCCGTGTGCGCGTCCATTGATGAATAACGAACACATTCCACAAATTCCTTCACGACAGTCGTGATCAAATGCGATTGGCTCTGTTCCTTCGTTGATTAATTGTTCGTTCAATTGGTCTAACATTTCCAAAAATGAACTTGCTGTAGAAACCTCATTCAAACTGTAGGTTTCTAATTGTCCTTTTGCTTTAGAGTCTTTTTGACGCCAAATTTTAAGGGTTATATTGATATTTTTTGCTGCACTCATAGTGTTTTATTTTAGCCATCAGCCATAAGGCAAAAGGCATTAGTAATTACTGTTTACTTGACTCTAACTTATTTATAAAAGAATTAATCATTTTGCTTTCCTCTGTAATCTGTTTCATTATATCAGAATACAAATTTACTGATTTAATAAAACTCAGTTTTTCAGCAACTAATAATTGTGTTTCTAACTCACATAAAGATCCTCTAGCTATTTTAATAAACTGAATATAGCTTTGAGTTGATTGTCTTCCATAACCTTCGGCAATATTTGAAGGTATAGAAACTGCACTTCTCTTTATTTGACTGGATAAAGCATATAATTCATCTTTAGGAAAATCAGAAATCAATTGGTACACTAATACAACAATTTCAATTCCTTTTTGCCAAATCAATAAATCTTTATATGATTGTATCCCACTCATACTATTGCCTTTTGGCTAATGCCTAATTACTTGTAATTACGCGCCGCAATTTTGATAAACTCGTATTTCAATTCTTCTTTATGAAGCTCAGATTGAGTGATGTCATCACCTTTATATTCCCAAGCACCCACAAATGAGAAGTTTTCATCATCACGCAGTGTTTCTCCTTCTGCATCTTGATATTCTTCACGGAAGTGACCTCCACAAGATTCGTTACGTTGTAACGCATCCATTGCCATCAATTGACCCAAATCAATAAAGTCAGCCACACGAAGTGCTTTCTCTAATTGCGGATTCAATTCATCAGCACTTCCTGGTACGTTTACCTCCTTGTAGAATTCTGCTTTCAAAGCAGCAATTTCTTCAATTGCTTGTTTTAATCCAGCCTCGTTTCTACCCATACCTACTTTATTCCACATAATCAATCCCAAACGTTTGTGAAAATGATCCACTGATTTAGAACCTTTATTATTCAAGAATTGGTTGATGATATCTTTTACTCTGTTTTCTGCTTCTGCAAATTCTGGCAAATCAGTTGAGATTTTTCCTGTACGAATATCATCAGCTAAATAGTTGGAAATAGTATAAGGCAATACAAAATATCCGTCAGCCAAACCTTGCATCAAAGCCGAAGCTCCTAAACGGTTCGCTCCGTGATCAGAGAAGTTAGCCTCTCCTGCTACGAAACAACCTGGAATTGTTGATTGTAAGTTGTAATCCACCCAAACACCCCCCATAGTATAGTGTACCGCTGGATAGATTTTCATTGGTGTTTCATACGGATTTTCATCGGTGATTTTTTGGTACATCGTAAACAAGTTACCGTACTTTTCTTTCAACCATTCTTTTCCTAAAGTTGTAATTTCTTCTGGAGTTGGATGGTGATTTCCTTTGGCGAAAGCCGCTTGTTTTCCTTTGCTTTGAATTTCAGAAGAGAAATCCAAATAAACGCCTTCATTCGTATCGTTAGCCTCAATACCTCTACCTTCGTCACACACTTCTTTTGCAGCTCTTGAAGCCACATCACGAGGTACTAAGTTACCAAATGCAGGATATTTACGCTCTAAGAAATAATCTCTTTCTTCTTCAGATAATTGAGTAGGTTTTAATTTTCCTGCACGAATTGCTTCTGCATCTTCTTTTTTCTTAGGAACCCAAATACGTCCAGAGTTACGTAACGACTCTGACATCAAAGTCAATTTAGCTTGGTTCGTTCCGTGAACAGGAATACAAGTTGGGTGAATTTGAACAAAACAAGGGTTAGCAAACAATGCTCCTTGTTTGTGTATTTTCCAACCCGCCGTAACGTTACTTCCCATAGCATTTGTAGAAAGGAAATAAACGTTTCCGTAACCTCCTGAGGCAATAACAACAGCATGAGCTGAATGTCTTTCAATTGCTCCTGTAACCAAGTTACGGGCGATAATTCCACGAGCTTTTCCATCTACTTTTACCAAGTCTAACATTTCGTGACGATTGAACATTTCAACACGTCCAATACCAATTTGTCTTGACAAAGAAGAATAAGCTCCTAATAATAATTGTTGTCCTGTTTGACCTGCAGCATAAAAAGTACGTTGTACTTGTGTACCTCCAAAAGAACGGTTATCCAACATTCCGCCGTAGTCTCTTGCAAAAGGAACTCCTTGTGCCACACATTGGTCAATAATATTTCCAGACACTTCCGCTAAACGATGTACGTTAGCCTCACGAGCTCTGTAATCTCCACCTTTAATTGTGTCGTAAAATAATCTATACGTACTATCACCATCATTTTGATAGTTTTTTGCTGCGTTGATTCCCCCTTGTGCTGCAATAGAGTGCGCACGACGTGGTGAATCTTGGAAACAAAATGCTTTTACATTATAACCCATTTCAGCAAGCGATGCTGCAGCTGATGAACCTGCTAAACCAGTACCAACAACAATAATATCAATTTTTGGTCTATTGTTTGGCGCAACTAATTTTAAATGGTCTTTGTAATCAGTCCATTTCTGTGAAATGTGACCTTCTGGTATTTTAGAATCTAACTTCATAATATCTTCTGATGTTGATTATTTTAAGAAAAAGTGAATGTAAACTGGAATGATAGCAAACAATAGCGGAACAATAATCGCAAATGCCGCTCCGAATTTTTTAATCGCTGGAGTGTATTTTGGATTATTCAATCCCAAGGATTGGAATGCACTTTGAAATCCGTGAAGTAAGTGGAATGCCAAAGTAATCATTGCAATTACATATAAAATAGTGGCAATCAATCCTGTTTTTGGATCTTTAAAGAACGCTACAGTAATCTTGTGCAAATCTTTGTACCCTTCTTTGATTTTAACATTGGCAGCAGCATCGAAGAACTCGGTTCTGTTTTCAATTTTAATCATTTGTTGGTCTACTTGTGCTTTTGGAAGGTACCCCCCATCAGTAGTCAAATAATACTCTTGTTGCTGACCTGCTTGACCAATACTAATAGTTTGCAATGGCATATTTTTGTCAAAATGCATTACAGCCCAAAAGTTCACCATGTGTGTTACAATAAAAACTAAAATGATAGTTCCTAAAACCGCCATGTTTCTTGAAGAAAATGAACTTGAAGAACCATCCGTTTTTGCGTAACCAATTGGTCTTGCTTTTCTGTTTTGAACAGTTAATACAATTCCATCAATTGCGTGGAATAAAATAGAAATGTAAGTAATGTAAGATAGAATTTTTACGGCTGGGTTAGTCGTCATAAATAATGCATACTGATTGAAATGTAACGCATCACTAAAAATTAATTGAAGATTCCCTGCTAAATGCCCCGATAGGAACAAGCATAAAAATAAACCTGTAAAAGCCATCCAATATTTCTTTGCAAGAGACGACTTTAGAATTGCAGATTTTGCCATAATAATTTGAATAAATTTTTATTAAATAGTGAGACAAAAATAGGAGAAATAGAATTCAACTACAACCTTTTCGTTGTTATTTATAATGATTTTAAAGTGTTTTAGTGAAAACACTAATAAATTGCTAATTATCAAGCCTTGAAACCAAATATACTTAAACAATTCCCAAATTTATCGGAATCAAAAATCCATATTTATCAGCAGTGAAAATCGGATAAAATTATTAAATTGTTATTTTTTATTTGGATTCATTCTAAAATCCATAAAAATACTGTCGAGGCTTATTTTATCGTGTTAAAATAATTGCTATTCGAGAGGCTAATTTTAATTTTACTGATTCAAAATAAAAATAATGAAAACAGGAATTGACGCTATTGCTTTTGACGTTGCTCAACTACATTTACCTATAAAATCGTTGGCAAATGCCCGAAATATCGAACCCGAAAAACTAGAAAAAGGACTCGGACTGATAAAAATGACTTTGCCCGACGCGCATCAAGATACCGTTGTTTTTGGCGCTAATGCTTTAACCAAATTAGTACTTGACAACCAAATCAACCTTAGCGAAATTTCAAGAATTTATGTTGGTACCGAAAGCGCCATTGATAGTTCAAAACCAATTAGTTCGTTTTTGATTGCCTTGATGGAGCAAAAATTCGGAGAAGGCGTTTTATCCGAATGTGATGTAGTCGATTTTACTTTTGCGTGTATTGGCGGAGTCGATGCCTTGCAAAATTGTATCGATTTTGTGCGACTCAACCCAACTAAAAAAGCCATTGTTGTCACTACTGATTTTGCCAAATACGATTTGAATTCGACAGGCGAATATACCCAAGGAGCGGGAGCTTTAGCGATGTTAGTCACTGCCAATCCTAAAATAATTGCATTTGAAAACGAATGGGCAACTAGTACTAAAGGTGTTTTTGACTTCTTCAAGCCATACCGAACGATTGCAAAAGAAGCCATCACAGGTAACAGTTCAAACGATTCTTGGTTTGACAATTTAGAATCCGAAATTGAAATTCACAAAGACCAACCCGTTTTTGATGGACAATATTCCAATCAATGTTATATGGATCGTACGCGCAATGCGTATTTTTCATTCAAAAAACTAAAAAACACTACTGAAACGCTATATTCAACTTGGGAAAGCATCATCATGCACTTGCCGTATTCGTTTCAAGGACGCCGCATGCTGTCTGAAATCTATGCGCTGGATGCAGCTACTCCAATTCTTTCAGGTAGCGAAGCTCCTGCCGACTACCAAAACAAATTAAAAGAAGTAAGCAAATCCGAAGAATACCGCCAGTTTGTAGCGCAAAAATTACAGCCTGCAGAAATCGCTTCTTCATTGATTGGAAATTTATACACCGGTTCTATTTTTATGGGATTCCTTTCAACTTTAGCGCATTTTGCCAACACGAATGCAAAAATTTCAGGCAAAAAATTTGGTTTCTTAGCCTATGGAAGTGGTTCGAAGTCGAAAGTTTTTGAAGGTACTATTCAAGCCGATTGGCAATTGGCCGTAGCCAAAACACAATTGTTTGAAACATTGGAACAAAGCCATGAAATTAATTTTGCTACTTACGAAAAACTCCATAAAAAAGAACAAAAACAAAGTGTTCAAACTCCTAAAAACGAATGGATTTTAGACCGCGTAGAAAATGAAAATCCAAATTTAATTGGTGCTAGATATTACAAATGGATTGATTAGATTTGTAGTCTAATAAATTTCAAAATAGTATGAAATACCATCCAATAGACCGTAATTTATTTATAAAAAACCGCACTAAATTCACGGCTCAAATGAAGCAAAAAAGTGTAGCGGTTTTCAACTCGAACGATATTTATCCTATTAGTGCCGATAGCACCATGCCTTTTGCACAACACCGCGATATCTTTTACCTAAGTGGAGTAGATCAGGAAGAAAGTATCTTGTTGCTTTTTCCAGATGCACCTTACGAACATCAAAGAGAAATCCTTTTCTTGAGAGAGACCAATGATCATATTGCCGTTTGGGAAGGTGAAAAACTAACCAAAGAACGTGCTTTTGAAGTTTCGGGAATTAAAACCGTGTATTGGTTAACCGAATTTGAAAAAGTGTTGTTTGAATTAATGACACATTCGGAAACGATCTATATTAACACCAATGAGCATTATCGTGCTACGGTAGAAACCGAAACTCGTGAGGCTCGTTTTGTAAAATGGTGGAAAGAAAAGTATCCTGCGCATGCTGTAGCCAAAAGCAATCCGATATTGCAACGCCTACGTTCTGTTAAAGAAAATGTAGAATTGGATTTGATCCAAAAAGCTTGCGATATTACCGAAAAAGGTTTTAGAAGAGTCTTGTCTTTTGTACAGCCCGACGTAACCGAATACGAAATCGAAGCGGAATTTGCTCATGAATTTATTCGCAATCGTTCCAAAGGCTTTGCTTATACACCCATCATTGCTTCAGGAAATAATGCTAATGTGTTGCACTATATTGAAAATAACCAAGTGTGTAAAGCCGGCGATTTAATCTTACTAGACGTTGCCGCAGAATACGCTAATTATTCAAGTGATATGACACGTACCATTCCGGTTTCGGGTCGTTTTACAGAAAGACAAAAAGCAGTATACAATGCTGTTTTGCGTGTCAAAAATGAAGCTACTCAAATGCTAACTCCAGGCACTTTGTGGAAACAATACCATATTGAAGTAGGAAAAGTAATGACATCTGAACTATTAGGTTTGGGATTGATTGACAAAGCCGATGTTCAAAACGAAAATCCTGATTGGCCTGCTTATAAAAAATATTTTATGCACGGTACTTCGCATCACATGGGGTTAGATACACACGATTACGGAATCTTAACCGAACCAATGCAAGCCAATATGGTGTTTACGGTTGAGCCAGGGATTTACATTCCAGCAGAAGGTTTTGGGATTCGTTTGGAAGACAATGTTGTAGTACAAGAAAAAGGGGCGCCTTTCAACTTGATGCGCAAGATTCCAATTGAAGTGGAGGAAATAGAGAGTTTAATGAACACTTAATTAGTAGCCATTTATTGTCCTAAACAACTAATTTATTTATTACACAGATTAAAGAAATTTTGAAAATTTTGAAAATTTCTTTAATCTGCGTTGGAACAATTTTGCGCCTAAACTAACTTTACACCTCTTTAAAAAGTATGACTAAAACACTTCATTTCAAAAACACCACCATTAGCTACACCGACCAAGGCAAAGGAACGGCAGTAGTTTTATTACATGGTTTTTTGGAAAACAAAAAGATGTGGAATGCTTTTATTCAGGAATGGAGCAAAAAATTCAGAATCATTACCATTGATTTATTAGGACATGGCGAAACCGAGTGTATGGGCTACGTACATTCTATGGAAAACAATGCCGATGCAGTTCATGGAGTGTTATCTGAATTGCGCATCCGAAAAGCCATTTTTGTGGGTCACTCAATGGGTGGCTATGTCGCTTTGGCTTTTGCCGAATTGTATCCGGATATGGTAAAAGGTTTGGTGCTTTTAAATTCGACTTCAAGAGCTGATAGTGCCGAACGCAAAACCAATCGGGATCGTGCTATAAAAGCCGTTAAGCAATCGTTTCAAAATTTCATTTCGCTATCCATATCCAATTTATTTAGTGAAGACAACAGAGAACGTCTTGCTGGAGCGATTAATGAGGTAAAAAAAGAAGCCCTAAAAACACCGCTTCAAGGAATTGTAGCTTCGTTAGAAGGAATGAAAATTCGTATGGACAGAGAAGTGCTATTGCATTTGACACCTTATCCTAAAGTATTGATTTTAGGAAAAAAAGATCCTGTTTTAAACTACGAAGAAACTAAAGAACAAATAGAAGGCACCCAAGTTCAATTGTTGAGTTTCCCAGACGGACACATGTCGCATATTGAAAATCAAGAAATGTTACAAACAGAATTATTGCATTTTTTTAAGTCGGTTTAAAGCATCTCGGAATTCAAATACCCTTTCTCAACTAACTCTATTTTATCTTTTAAATAATGTAATTTTCCTTCTTTCATCAAGGTCAATTGTGTCGCTACTGAAATTACATTTTGATAATTATGGTCGGTAATAATAATTCCTTTTCGAGCCGAATTGTCAAGAATTAATTGGTTGATTTTTTCTCCCATAAATGGAGACAATCCATTATAAGGCTCATCTAATAAGACAAATTTTGAGGGATTTCTAAGCGCTAATTTAATTTCCAAATAACGTAATTCGCCTCCCGAAAGATGTCTAGTTTTTTTATCCCGAATGTTATGAATCATTTCATCTGCATAGAAATCCAGCAACTCTTCTTTTGGAATGGAGAGCTGAATGGCTTTTTTTACCGAAAGTGATTTTGGGATACAACTATCTTGATGCAAATAACTAATGTCTCGAAATAAAGCTTCTGCCTTTAATTGCACCTTCCCATCAATGCGAACAAATTTAAAATCAGCAGAGACTACCCCGAAAATAATTTTTAAAAGCGTCGATTTTCCACAACCATTTCTCCCTAAAATCCCTATAATATCTCCCGTTTCACATTTCAAATACACATCTGAAACAATGGATTGGTGACCAAAATTTTTCTGAATACTGTCTATTTCTAAAAGATGTTTTTTCAAAATAAACGCAGTATAAAGTTCAAAATAAAAATGCCGATTATTAAAGTAAGGAAACTAAAAAACCAAGAATACATCCAAAGTTGCTTTTTGGAAATTCCATTATTGAAGTAAAATAAATAGTCGTTTTCATTTCGAACCGCTTTCAATACCAGACATAAGATAAGCCCAAAAGTCAAAAATGAATAATTGAAGGCAATTAGCCCTCCAAAAAAGCCAATAAAAAGACTAGCACCCAAATTAATTGGAACTGTACTTTTAAAAAACTCAAAAGCATTTGCGATTTTTCTTAACCTTTCATTCATTTATATTTTCTCTTTAAACGGAATCGTTGCATCTAAAATTTCTGTAAGCAAGACTACAATTTGTTCCAAATAATCATTCATAATTGCATCATCAACAATAGTTTGATCTTCTTTTCCCGGCTTGAAATTAAAAGGTAAAAAACCCGCTTTTAAGTTCTTGAAGGAAATGATTCCGGCTTCAATTGGTAAGTCTTTCGCCTCTTTTTCAAACATAAAAGCATACGCTAAAACTTGAATGATTTTCTCGTTTTTAATGTCAAGAGTTAAATCATCCCAGGTGCGCAATGTCACTGTTCCTTTTTCGACTTTTCCCGTTTTATAGTCAATAATTCGGATGACTCCATCGCGGTTTTCGATTCGGTCCACATTTCCTTTAATCAAAACTGGAAAAGGTAATTTAGGATGTTCTAAAAGTCTTTGATAGGTTTGTTCCAAAGCGATAATTTGGATTTGTTCCCCCTTTTTAACGCTTTCTAATTCGACTTTTAAGAAGTTCGACACATTGCGTTTCGCCACCTCAAAAGCCAACAAATTACGGCCTTTTTTGATTTCACCTTCTTTGTACACCAATTTGAATTGTTTCAACACTTCGGCATCAATTTGTTTGAAACAATTTTGCAAATCAAATTCAGAAATTAACCGCCCGATAAATGGTTCGTATAGCGTTTTTAAAGTTTCATGTATAATCGTCCCTAAAGTATTTACCGCAATCATTTCCTCGACTTCCTCCACTTCTCGAATGCGAAGGATTCGTTGAAAATAAAAATCAATCGGATTCCTGATGTACTTGGTCAATGCCGAAGGAGAAAAACCTTGTGCTGCAATTTCTTTCAATCGCAGCATCACCGCATCTGATTTAGGCACTTCCATTGGAACATACGCTGTTTCAGGCAAAACAGCATTGTACATTTCTTTCGTTAAATGATGATTGGTTTGCTTTTCAACTTCCAATTGGGTGATGAATCGGCTTCTTTCACCAGCATCAAGCCCTTCACTTTCGGTATTGTATAGCAAATAAATGTTGGTGGCACGTTCCAATAAATGGTAAAAATGATAGGTATAAATCGCATCTTTTTCTTTGAACGTTGGCAAACCTAATTCACGTTTTACATCGTACGGAATAAACGAATTGGAAGATTTACCAGCAGGGAAATTCCCCTCGTTCATAGAGGTAACGATGACAGTATCAAAATCCAAAACCCGACTTTCTAAAACTCCCATAATTTGTAAACCATTCAACGGTTCGCCTTCAAACGAAACCTCAGCCACATCGATAACTTGTTTGTAAATAGCATACAAAGTTTCGATTTTGTCAATATGGTGGTGTTTGGAATAATACGTTATCAGTTTATTAATCACTTTGAAAATAGCAAAAACAAAGGCTTTGGTGATTTTTTCCTCTTCATTGTCGTTGCTCAAATTACTTTTTATGGTTTGCAACAAACGGATAATAGTTTCTAAAACAGGGACAGCACCCGTTTCCCATTTTTGAAACAACAATAAGAATAGCTCAGTCGGATTTGGATTCAGATCCAATAGTTTTTGGTGGGTGATAAAGGTATAATTGTTATCATTGATAAGAGCGACTAATTCTCGTGTTTGGGCATACGGTTCTACAATTGGATGAGTTAATACATCTAGCACCTCTTTATAATACAATACATACCCTTTGTTGTTTCTGGATAACGAATTGGTATGCATCTTAAATAATTTGGCTACCAAAATCTGAGCGGGATTATTCTTTGCCGAATACCCCATGGTGATATTCAAAGCGCCAACCGAAGCCGGTAACGAATACAACAACGGAACTAATAGACTTTCTTCGCCTAAAACGACAGCCACTTTATCTAAGGATTTTTCAGGATGATTTTCAATGGTTTGTTCTAAAATACTTCCTGCAATTTTGGCTTGACCAATAGACTTTGGTGTGCCAATAACTTGAATGTTTTTGGTGGCTGAAAAATCATTTACAATCCATTCAAATGGATGTGACTTGTAGTGTTTCCAATTCTCCTTGAATCGACGTAAAAACAGCCCTGCATCATGATACGGATCATTTAGAAAGGTTTGGTCAGCGTCCCAATAAATTTTGGCTTGACCCACAGCTAAAAGCTCTTGAACAATTTTCTCTTCGGCAGCATTTAAAGCATTAAATCCGGCAAAAATAAATTGTTTGTTCTGAACAGAGTTTAAAAAATGAATTAGGTTTTTAACCGCTTCTCTATAAATCAATCCTTGGTAACCGATTCCTTTAGCTAGTAAATGATCGTATAATGATTGGTAATAATTGGGCAATAACTTCCAAAAATCAATATAATTTTCGAGCAACTGAGTTTTGTTTTCGACTTCTATTCCCCATTTTTTAATATCTTCAATATCTTTCAAGTAGGATAATACATGAGAGGGGTCTAATAAATAGCGATCAATTTCGTTAAAATCTTGCAAAAGGGTTTTAGCCCAATTAGCAAAAAGCTCAAAAGATTGTTGTTGGGTAGAGGGAGTAATCGACAAATACACCTCGTAAAACTCAAATAATAATTCAATAGAATCGATGGAACGAATCCCTGCAATAGTTTGTACAAAATCTTCAATACTAGTTATTTCTGGCGAAAGTACAGTTTGACTCACCTGATTTTTGATAGCTTCAATCAAAAAAACCTTGGCTCTTTTATTGGGCAAAATAACAACTGTATCTGATAATTTATCAGAATAATTCTCAATTAGTACTGCTGCAATTTTATCTAAAAATGAAGTATTTGTCATTCTATAAAAATAAAAAAACGCCCTGATAAATCAGGGCGTTTTCTAAAAAATATTTAAACTATATTATTTTTGTAATACTACTTCAGTTCTTCTATTTTTAGCTTTTCCAGCAGCAGTTTTGTTTGAAGCAACTGGTTTGCTTTCTCCATAACCAACAGCAGTTAAGTTAGCTGCTTTCATTCCTCTTTCGATTAAAGCATTTTTAACTACATCAGCTCTTTCTTGAGATAATTTTTGGTTAAATGCATCTGAACCATCACTATCTGTATGTCCTTCAATACTAAATTTAGCGTTTGGATATTGTTTAAGCAAAGTTGAGATTGCTTCAATTTTCACAGGAACATCACTAGATTTGAAAGTAGATTTTCCTGAATTAAAATAGATTGATTTAGCTTCAACTTTTACACTTTCTAAAACTGCAGCAGTCACTTCAGGACATCCTTTATTACTAGCAGGACCAGCTACTTCAGGACAAGCATCATCTTTGTCTGCAACTCCATCTTTATCCGTATCTGCCCAAGGACAACCTGCATTTTCTTTAGGACCTGCAACTGAAGGACATTTGTCATCTTTATCAGCAACTCCATCTTTGTCAGCATCTGGACAACCTTTTAAAGCAGCCAAACCAGCAACTTCTGGACAAGCATCTTTTTCGTCAGTAACTCCATCCCCATCAGCATCTGGACATCCGTTTAAAGCAGCTAAACCAGCAACTTCTGGACAAGCATCACTTCCATCGATAATTCCGTCTCCGTCAGTATCAGGACATCCGTTGAATTGTTTTAAACCTGCAACTTGTGGACAAGCATCTTCTCTATCGTAGATTCCGTCATTATCTGTGTCTTTCCCTCCAAATTTGAAAACAAGTCCAGCAGTATGTTGGAATAAAGAAGGTTGATTTACAGCAGTACCAATTGTTCTATCACCAAACGATTTTTTATATTTAGTTGCTAGTTCTAAACCAACATTTTCAGTAAACCATAAAGTTAAACCAGCCCCTGGATTAACAGTACCAAAACTAGTATCTCCAAGAAAAGTATAACCTCCACCTAAAGAAAGAGAAGGATCAACTACTTTAGATTTGATTAATGATTGAAAACTGTATTTCACAGTGGCATCAATTCCATAATACATTAAATTTCCAGGATTTGAAACTACATATCCTTTAGCTGGGCTATAAGTTACAAATTTATCCATCTTGTTTAAAGATCCAGAAACTCCAAAAGAGAAGTTATCTCCAACATACTTAGATACTCCAATGTATGATATTGTAGGAAGTAAGTTCCAGTTGTCTTTTACTGCAAATGGTTGTGAAAAATGATTATTAAACCAATCTTTTCCTCCACCAGCGCTAGTTCTAGTGTCAAGAGCATTCACTCCAAAAGAGAAAGCCCATGGATTGTTACTATCTTGTGCGTGTGAGTTCAAACCCATCACCATCATTGTAGCAACTAAAATTTTGTTAAGATGTTTCATACTTGATTTTTTTAAATTACTTTTTAGTTATTTACACAAAAGTAGTACCTAAATGTCTAATAACAAAATAATTAATTAGAAAAAAAAATTAATGTTCTGAAAACCAGATACTTATTGATGCGTAAAATTAATACTACATTTTATAAAAATAAAAAACACCCTAAAAGGGTGTTTTTTATTAAACTATTTGATAATATAACTTTATTTGTCAAATTTAATTACTAAACCTAATGAATGTTGCAGCATAGAAGGCGCGTTAACTTGATTATTAAACTCTCTAGATTCAAACGATTTTCTATATTTAGACGAAAGTTCTAAACCAACTGATTCTGAAAACCAAAGCACAACACCAGCTCCCGGACTTACTGTTTGGTAGTCATTATCCCCTAATTTTGAAACTCCAAAACCTAAAGAAATCGAAGGATCTATCACTTTGCTTTTAATTAATGACTGAAAACTATATTTAACATTTGCGTCAACCGCATAAAACATTAAGTTTCCAGGATTTGAAACTACATATTGTGAATTTTTATAAGTAACATATTTAGTAATACTATTCAGCGACCCTGTTAAACCTATAGAAAAATTATCTCCAATATATTTAGACACACCAATATATGATATTGATGCCGAAGTGTTCCAATTATTTTTTACAGAAAAAGCATCCGAAAAATGAGAATCTAAAAAGCCACTTCCTCCTCCTGCACTTGTTCTTGTATCCAAAGCATTCATTCCAAAAGAAACTGCCCATGGATTTTTACTATCTTGTGCTTGAGCATTTAATCCGATAATTAATACAACAGCGATAAGAATTTTGTTAAGTTGTTTCATAGTTATTTTTTAATTAATGATTTTAACAAATAATTTTATATTTCTTAACAAAAATAGAATCAAATTTCAGAAATACAAAACAAATGACAACAAATCTTCTATTTAAACCACTTAAAATACATTTTTCACATCTAAAATAAATAGTCTCAGCGCTAGTAACAAGGCATTAGAGAAAATTTGAATTCTTTAATTTTTTATAAGAAAAACATTAAAATTGAACCACGACTACCTCTTTTCCAATATAAATCAACGCTTTTTCAACCACTTTATATCCCATATCTTCAATTGCATATTGATAATTAGTCAATTGCAATTCATATTTTGGATTCGGAGCACCTGTTTTATAATCCAATAAAAATACTTTATTATCTGGAGTAATCACCATACGATCCGGTTTAATGGTTCTTGCTTCTTTTTGAATAATCGTTTGCTCATTCATCACTCGATTCCCTTCAGCAAAATGATTTTTCAACATTGTGTGTTCCACAATTTCGACAATTGTTTGATGCACCAGCTGTTTTTGAGCTAAGGTTATCAATCCATTTTCAAGGGCTTTGGTAATAGCCAAATCTACATCGTTTTTGGTTTTTACAAATGATAAAATCTCGTGTATCAGATTGCCATACTCAATAGCCTCTTGTTGATGTGTTCCCCACATTAGAGATTCTCGCTGAGCGATTTTAATATTCTTTGCATCTAAAATTGCATTGACAACAGGAATAGTTTTAGACTCGTCTTTATGTTTTTCAGTTGAAGATAATTTAGCTGCATTACCTAACTCATATTCAAGTTTATCAGCATCATATACGCCTTGCGCTATCAAATAATTAATAAAAAAAGCACACATATTGTTCTTAGGCAGCTCGCCTTTACTGGATAAATTTCTACTAGATATGATATACAATTGTTCTTCGGCTCGGGTTAAAGCAACGTACAACACATTGATGTTGTCTAGCAATTCCTCTTGCTTTTTAATGGTGTATAATTCTAAAGCATCCTCGCCAAATCCCTCAACTGCACTACTGTTGTCAATTAGTACTTTAGGCAATCCAACGGTTTCTTCTTCGGCATTCAACCATAATTTATCTTTGGGTTTGCGGCTGTAATCTTCTTCAGCAAAAGGCATTATTACCACTGGAAATTCCAATCCTTTCGACTTGTGAATGGTCATAATTCGAACGGCATTAGTCCCTTCAGGTGACGGAATACTAAACTTTTCACCGCTTTTGTCCCAAAAATCCAAGAAATCAGCGACACCTGCTTGATTGCGAATATCTCTTTCCAATACAATATCCAAAAAATATTGCACATAACTAGAGGCCCGAAGTTCTGGAGCGAGGAACTTACTCACTATAATTTCTACTGCTTCATACAAGGATTTTTTTCGGAGATTTTGAAACGATAAGTCTAAATTAAATTGCAACAACCAGTTTTCAAATTCGGTTTCTTGAACCAATTCTTTGCCTTTGGCAATAAAATCATGCACGGGTAATTCATCTTGAGCGTGGAGTGCTAAATACTGCAAAAAATGAGCTTTAGCATCAATGTCTGAGCTGTTTTTCAAATATTTTAGCAAATGAATAATAAAGCGAACTTCAGTCGCATTTTGAATCATCAAGGTTTCAGAAGACAATAACGGAACGCCTTGCTCTGTTAAATAATTTGCTACAGCAATTCCTTGTCCGCGCTTGCGGGTCAGAATAACGATGTCTTTATATTCAAAACCTTTTTCAACTACCTTATTAATGGTTTCTAAAGTGGATTCGACGTACATTTGGGTTTTGTCCAATGCTTCTTCTTCCGATTCAACCGTTTCTGGCAGAAACGAAATATTGATATAGCCTCCTGTTTTGGAATTTACTTTTTGGTGGCTGTGATTTTCATATAAATCTTTGTAATCCGGATGCTGAAATTCATTAGCCATTAATTTAAAAAAGCTGTTGTTGAACTCAATTATTTGTGAGTACGAACGGTAATTGTATTCTAATTGCGTTAGTTTTTTGTCAGGATTATTGAATGGATTTTGGTCTTTACTCAACTCAATAAACTGCTCTGCTTTTCCACCGCGCCAGCGGTAAATGGATTGCTTCGGGTCGCCCACAATCATCAAAGTTCCTTTTACTCCGTATTCGTCCTGACCGGAAAGTGCATTGTCAATAAGCGGAATCAAATTTTGCCACTGCATTTCAGAAGTGTCCTGAAACTCGTCAATAAAAAAATGGCGGTAGCGTTCGCCCAAACGCTCATAAATAAAAGGAGCCGGTTGGTTTTGAATTTCTCTATGAATTAACGCATTGAACTCGGTGATGGAAAGAATATTTTGTTCTTGTTGAATTTTAGCCAATTCATTGCTTACGGTATTCAACAATGATAAAGGCGTAATGTTTTTTAAGAAGGCTTTGTAAAAATGAATCTTTTCAAATAAGGTATATATCTTAGATAAAATAGCCAACAAATCAGGAATAATCGCTTCAATCAGCGCACGGTCTTGCGCTGTTTTGTTGATGGCAATGTCATCGACTTCGCGAAACATTTTATTTTTAGGATTGAATTTTCCTTCTTGAATACTCGCAATATGATTCGGAAAAGTACCTCTTGAAAACGATTTTACGTCAATGCCATTTTGTTCAATGAGCGCCGCCGCTTCGTTTCCTAAAACAATGGTTTCTTTTTCTAAATCCTCACAAACGACAGCGAGTTTTTTCTTGATTTCGAGAAATTCGGTAATGGATTTATCTTGAAAATGGGTGATTTCATTTCGGTTATTTTCATTCAAAACCAACTTTCCAGTTTCTAAAATTTCACGGGAAATATCCCAAGATTTATCATCGTCGGTTTTTTCCATGCTGAAATCGACTAATAAATTAGTCAAAATTTCGTCTTCGCCAGCTTGGGCAATAATAGCATCCACGGCTTCAATCAATAAATTTTCGGTGTCTAACGTGACTTCAAACGTCATGGGTAAATTCAAATCGTGTGCAAAGGCACGAATCACTTTGTGAGTAAATTTATCAATGGTAGAAATATCAAAAGCAGCATAATTATGAATCAGGTGCTTGATGATTTGTTGCGCCTTGGTTTTGATTTGAATTATAGAAAGTGAAGTGTCTACTGATAAATCCTGCATCAAATCTTGAGATTTTGGCGAGGGGTTTTCCAAAGCAAAATCAGACAAACTGCCTACGATACGGCTTTTCATTTCGTGTACCGCTTTGTTGGTAAACGTAATGGCTAAAATGTTTCGATACGCATCATTTTTGGGCGAAGTCAAGATAATTTTTAAATATTCTTTGACCAAGGCGTAGGTTTTTCCGGAACCGGCTGAGGCGTCGTAAATCGAAAAGGAGTGTCTTTGCATCATTTGGGTTTATAATTGTATTCGGGTACTGAAAACGAAACTCCTAGCCCTGATTGAAGCGGCATCCTTTGCTGCCGGGGTTCGGCAGGAAAGATATAGCGTAAAGCAGGAATAGCTTCTCGGAATTTTGGTTCGATTTAAAATTTGCTCGAATAAAGTTTAAAAGTAGTATTTTTGCATCATGGAAACAAATAGACAGAAAAAAATAGGTGGCGTTATCCAAAAAGATTTGGTGGATATCCTGCAAGGTGAAGTGAGAAAAAATGGAATAACCAATTTGATTATTTCCGTATCCAAAGTCGCGGTGACTTCAGATTTATCTGTTGCCACGGTATATTTAAGTATTTTTCCGCAGGAGAAAGCCAAAGAAACTTTAGTGGCTATCAAAACCAATACTACTTTAATCAAGCACGATTTGTCGCAACGTGTGCGTTTGCAATTGCGCAAAGTTCCGAATTTGGTTTTCTTTATTGACGATTCATTGGACTATATCGAAAAGATTGACAAGGCATTAGCCAATAGAGACAATCCAATTGAAAACAGAGATCTTTTAGAAAAACGCAGACATTCTTAGATTGAATTTTCCACTCTACATAGCCAAACGATACAGTATTAGCACCAGCAAAAACAATGCTATTAACATTATTAATCGTATTGCTAGCATGGGAGTTATTATTGGTGCATTAGCGCTATTTGTGGTGCTGTCGGTATTTAGCGGACTGAAAGAATTTAGTCTTTCGTTTACCAATGCCATTGATCCCGATTTGAAACTCAACTCTACTTTAGGGAAATCGATTTTGATTACACCCGAACAAGAAAGTCAAATCAAACAAATTGAGGGACTCGTTTCGTATACCAAAATTATTGAAGAACGAGTACTTTTTACCTTTGACGGCAAACAAGAAGTAACCTACTTAAAAGGAATTGACAGTTTGTTTACCAAAGTCAACCCGATTGAAAAAAATCTTTTTAACGGTCAATGGCTCGCTCAAAATACGAATCAAGTAGTTGTGGGTTACGGAATTGCGCAGAAATTCTCGATGGGATTATTGGACTTTAATCGACCATTACAAGTTTTTGTGCCCAAACCCGGGAAAGGTGCTATCGAAAATCCGGAACAAGCTTTCAATCAATCGGATTTATTACCGATTGGGATTTATACCATCAACGAAGATTTGGATTCTAAATATGTTTTTGCTGATTTGGGTCTTGCCCAAGAATTGTTAGAATACCAATCCAATCAAGTATCGGGGTTGGAAATTAAAATTCAGAAAGGAGCCAATGAGAAAGTAATTATTGAACAATTACAATCTATTTTCAAAAATACTATTACGGTAAAAAACCGAGCGCAACTGAACGAATCGCTTTATAAAATGTTGAATACAGAAAATATTGCGGTCTACTTAATTTTTACTTTGGTGATTGTAGTGGCGCTTTTCAATTTAATTGGCGCGCTGATTATGATGATTTTGGACAAAAAAGGAAACCTAAAAACTTTATTCAACTTGGGAGTCGAAATTAAGGATTTGCGCAAAATATTTTTGCTTCAAGGAACTCTGCTTAGTTTCTTTGGTGGTTGCATCGGACTACTTTTAGGTATTGGAATTGTAATCCTTCAGCAACAATTTCAGTTAATTATGATTACGCCTACTTTGGCCTATCCGGTAGTTTTTACAGTAGAAAATGTTCTGATTGTATTAGGGACAATTGTATCGCTAGGATTTTTCGCTTCGTTAATTGCAAGTAGCCGCGTGAGTAAAAAGTTGTTGGGTTAAAATTACACAAACTCATAACCCGCATACACCTCTTCGATTTCTTTCATCACCCTAAACAAACCTTCCACCTCATCTGTAGTAACTAATTTTTGTTTGTAATCTTTGAACGAATGAATGCCTTTGAAATAATTGGTATAATGACGACGCATTTCTACAATTCCCAAACGTTCGCCTTTCCATT
>JACCDS010077080.1_pt1 | contig 25227 bp, 15 predicted proteins | sample 7446441 | NCBI WGS metagenome assembly JACCDS01 (sample SAMN15323445, study PRJNA562643) | freshwater metagenome | isolation source: river surface water | place: USA:Blue River Watershed | collected 2017-08-17 | reverse complement strand
TATTGAACCAAGAAATAAAATCATCTATTCCGCAGTCTTTTTGGATAAACCCAATTGCTAAGGACGAAAAAAATACCAGAACACGAGTACTTTACACTGTGAAATCTATGAAAAAATTTTTAATGATTTCCATTCAGTTTACTTAATCTATCATAAAGAATAGCCATTTCTTTATTAAATCGATTCATTAAACGCTGATAATCAGGAAATATTTCTAATAGTATCGCTGTGCGTAGTCCTTTGATACTATCTCGTTCTAAATTACTTTCTAATGTTTGTTTATGATCGTAAAAACTATTTGCCTGAATTTTATCAATTATCTGTTGATAAAGCGTAGGGTTTTCTAATAAATACTTCTTATCAAGCTCCGATAAATCTTTTTCATAGGCTTGTTGAAGTATAATTATTTTTTCTTTCAAAAACGATATTTCGCTTTTTTGTTCAGTAGCTTTTTTAGTTACTTTTTTTACTTTTTCTTTTTTGGCTTCATATTTATCAAAAAGATTGGGCGTATAAACCATTGTATTGAGGAATCCTCCAATATTTTCGATTTTTTTTCCTGATTCTAACGAGTGAATAGTATAAGTAATAGCCTTTTCGATTTGATCAATTGGCACCTCTCCTACCCATTTCTTTACTTGTTGTTTTGTAACATATTTTTCTACTTTCTGAAATAATATTTCTACTTCGTCAGTATCAGGAATTACTTCAACATTTTTTTCTGTCGCTTTTGAAGCAGCAATAGATTCTACTTTTAAGCGTTGATTTTTTGTATTCTCGAAAATATAAAAAGTAACAGCCACCACTTTTCTCTTTTGTACTTCTTCTTCAAACTGAAAATATATATCAGTATATTTTGCCAAATCTTTCTCAGCTCGCTTGATTAATCCTTTAAAATGCCCATATAGCTGATATTCATGTGATTCAATTGACAATAGTTCTTTGAGTTCATCAAGCATGAACTTTCTTTTTCCTATTTTTTGATATTGTTTCAATAATTCAAACAATCTAACAGAATAAATACTTGTTAAACTTAGAATATTCCTAATGTCATACACTAAGTATCTGGCTTTTAATTCTAACAAAAATTGTTTGAGTGCTGGATGAAAACTGAGCTTGATATAATTCTCCTTCGCTCCTTCTTCAGGATTTGCTGTTGATGCTACTAAGTGAGTCTTGAAATATTCTCGTTTTCCTTCGGCTGTTGTACGCAGTATTTCTACCTTTTTATCCAATAATTTATCAGCAGCTTTCTTAATACTATCATATACCAGCCCAGAATCATGTAAGTTAAACTCCCTTACAATATCACCAGTATTGATGGTGTATTCATTAAAGTCTGTATCATTATGCTTAATGAGTGTTAACATATAAGCAAAAACTCTTGTTTCCCAAATATCAAACTTATATCTAGCTTCCACCAATTCATTCGCTTTTCGGATTAACTTAATGTCCGAATCAGTTGTTATTGGAGTTTTTTGCTTTTTAGTTGCCATTGATTAAAAAGGTATATACTCGTAAAAATATGTGATTAATCTATAAAAAACAATTAATGTATCACATTAAAAAATAGGTGTGATATATTATTTCGTAAGTAATTTTTATTCTCCCGAATTATTTGTGATAGTTGTTTACAAATTGCCGAATACTTTACAAACCCTCTTTTTTAATCAATAGGTATTTTGTTCTCATTACTCGCTTACATTTTAATCATTCACTTGTAGGGTTTATAAATACCTAAAATACGAGTGTCCCCAAGGTCAAATATCATTAAATCTCCGAATTATTTGTGATAGTTCTCTACTAAAAAATGGCAAATAATATGTACGTTCTAAGAGTAAAAGTAATAAAAAAGAGTAGCTTAAAGCTAGTAGGCTTTACACCCTGAAAATACCTATTAAATATGATTTATTGAGGAAAATATTTAAAGAAAACACAAAAATAGAGCAAAATATTTCTCCGAATTTTATGCGATACTTCTCCGAATTATTTGTGATAGATAAAAACGATGTCATTTACGAACTATCGTTCCTTTTATGTAAATTATTCCGAATTATTTGTGATACTTCTCCGAATTTTATGCGATACTTCTCCGAATTATTTGTGATAGATAAAGCCTTTTTTCCGAATTATTTGTGATACTTGCCGAATTATTTGTGATAGATAACGCTACAATAAATTGATAATCAATAACTTACAAAGACTGAAAGTATTTAAAATAAAATATTTAAAATAAAACAACATTGTTATTGTATTTTCTTTTTAAAATAAAATATTTAAAATCCGTTCTAAGTGAATCTTTAATGCTTATTACTAACTGACTATTATTAAACAATAGTTTTACAAGCTTACAGCTTAAATATAATATTTGTAGTTTATATGATTATATAAATACAAATATTATATTTGTAACTCTTACATATATAAAAATGCTGACAACCGAATTACTTATTAGATTCTTGAATAGGAATCCAGCCCTCACCATTACAGGTATTGAGAAAGAAGCGAGTATGCCTACAAGGTCTCTTACTCAAATTATAAATCTCAAAAGAGAATTATCAGACAAGCAACGATTGAAATTATTACCAATACTGATGAAGTACGGTTATAGTGAAACGTTCAATTTAAAAGCTACAACAATAGCCATTGCTAATAACAAAGGAGGTGTTGGCAAAACAACCACAACAGCCTATTTAGGGGAAGCTTTATCAAACAGAGGACTGAAAGTACTTTTAGTGGATTTAGATTCTCAGGGTAATTTGAGTCAAATTTTCAATGTAAATACAGAAGATGGACAAGTATTCAACTCGTTAATTAATTTTAACGAAACGCTTCATATCAAACATATTACCGAAAATTTACACATTGCTCCATCTGATTTAGAATTGCAAAAGGCAGAATTGTCTTTACTTTCGGCACCAGCTAATCAACAACGTTTACAGCGAGCTTTAGTACCTTTTTTGGATGTGTATGATTTTATTTTAATCGACTGCCCTCCCTCCTTGTCTGTTTTGACTTTAAATGCCCTTAATGCTTCTAATTCTTGTATCGTGGCTATGCAGCCTGAAATGAACGCAGTAAATGGCTTAAATTCATTGTTTGGGGTGATTCTTGAAACGCAAATCCTTTCTAACCCTGGTTTAAGAATTGAAGGAATATTATTCACTATCGTAGAGAAAAACACAGTTCATATTGGTTTAAAAGAAGCAGTGAGAGAAAACTATAGCAGTGTTAATATTTTTGAGACAGAAATAAGGAAAGGAATAGAAATCAAAAAAGCTCAAGCTCTTAAATCTTTGATTTTTGATTTTGATAAGAATTCAGCAGCAGCTAAGTCTTATGATCAATTAGCGGTTGAACTTCTTAATAACTTGAACAATAAAAAGTAATCAGGGGATGGCAAAAAAGATAGATTTTAAAACACAGATGAAATCAAACGTTACGCAAACCGTAACTTCAGGATTGATTTCTAATGAAACAATAAAGCAAAAAATTGTTATTTTGGATGAGCTCAAAAACCTTATTGAGCCCTTGCAAGAGGAAGAATTGCAAGGTTTAGAAAGCAATATCTTAGCCAATGGTTGTAAAGACTCGTTAGTAATTTGGCAAACTACCGAAAAAGTAATTAATCCTGAATCCATTACTGATGCTGAAAAATTCATTTTGGTGGATGGACACAATCGCTACAAGATTTGTATGAAACACAACCTTCCTTTCAATGTTATGTTGATGTTCTTTACAAGCTTACAAGATGCCAAAAACTATATGCTAGACCTTCAGATGGGAAGAAGGAATTTGAGTCAAATCCAAATGGCATATTATCGAGGATTGAGATACAATAATGAAAAAATAACGAGTAAAGCAGAAAACTTTAACAAAGATGTTACTGAAGTAAAGACATCTGAAAAAATTGCCAAGCAATTTAATGTTGATGAGAAAACCATTCGCAGAGATGGTGAGTTTGCGATTGGATTAGAAAAACTTAGTCCATCTTTTAAGAAAGAAATTCTTGCAGGTAAACAAAAAGTTTCTAAAAAATCAGTTCAACAATTGACGAAAGTATCAGTAACTAATTCAATTGATTCTATTGAGGATTTGGATAAAGTGTTATCTAAAAATGATAAACAAGAAACGAATGCGTCGCTAGAAAAAAGAATCAATAGAGAAACAATTCTAACGATTCAAAATATGCTAGAAAAACTATATGAAACAAATAGTTTAGATGATTACCAATCTCTAAAAGTAAAAGTGGAAGAATTAGGAAAGGTACTTTCTGAAGCTTAATCGTGTTTTATCCAAGTGGACATTATGTCCACTTGGATAAAATCCTCAAATACATCTTCAATTATTTAATTACGATCTTCTCCTCTAATTAGTGTAATTCCCAGATTATTCACCAAACTGAATAATTTTAGCATCACTAAATCCATTCAAAACACAGAAAAGGAAATAGCCAAGATATAATGCCGAAAGCCATTAACAGATTTCATAAGCCCATTTGTAGATGTTTTGTCGATTCATCTAAGTCAATAAATTTAAGATTACTTGATTTAATTCGATTGAGAAATTATTCATAGCTAGTCAAATAATCGGTTTAGGGAAGTATTTTAAGATAACATTTATAGGCAATTTTAACCAAACAAAGGTTTTATAAAAGGATTAATGAAACTTCTACTCTTACGTTTCTCCGTTGTTTTAAACATCAATCTTGACCATAAAAATTAGATTGATGTTGATTATTCTACCTAAAACTTTGGAACGTACCCTGTGAAAGTATTAAAAATACATTATTGTCAAAATATTATAAGATTAGTGTCAGATTAGTGCAAAAAAGATAGTTATTGTAAAATTTAGGTAGAGTTAAAAGATAATTTGTGTAAGATTAAGGAATTAAGAAAGGAGTATTGAATTCATAAAGAATTAAACCCTTTTTTACTACTTTAGTAGTGAAGCAAGATGGAGATTATGTATACATCAACTAGCGTGCAAGCACTTTTGAGCAAGGAATAATCTTCCAGAAATACACATTAATCAATAGAATGCAAGATGCTTTAGAATGTGTGATACCTGCAAGGTTCATCCAGATAGCATTGAAGAGATTTCCTAAAAAATAGTGATGCAATCTCAAATTATTCAGTCTAAAAACATCAGTAGAATTGCCCTTCGTAGAGAAGTGTAATTTGCCGTTGGATTAGAAAAGTTGAGCCCCTCTTCCTTATAGGCTATTCCATTTATCTTTCTTTTACTTTGCCAAAGAATCGTGCTTTTTTTAAAAATCTCTTCGGCGAATAATTAAGATATATTCAATATTTAGATTCAACAAAATGATGTTGAGCAGAGCACTATGTTATCTCAAAAAAATCAAAACATTCCGATCACTCATCTTCGTATTTCAAGCAAAATGTATTCATGCTGATAATCAATAAAAAAAATGTCTAATTCAACATAAAACAGGATAATTCTTCAATTATGTTTATTTTAAGACGATTTCTTAATAGAAAATTGACAGTAAAGTAACACAGCAAATCATTAGAAGTAATGCAAAAAAGTCAATATTTGTGAATGATTAAAATTGAATAAGTAATGAAATGTATTGAATAATTTATGTAATTGAGTAGGGATAAATTTGTATTTTAACTAGAAGGCTAGTCGGGGTCTTCTCTTTCGGAATAATATCAATTTATACTAATGCTGATTATTCAATAGTTAATCGAGCTTATTAAAAAGCACATTTATACAAGTATTGAACGATTGAGATAAAAAGATTTTAGTATTATTTATTTTCTGTAAAGTAGAACGTTTTGACAGCTTTAAAATTATTTCTTAAACTTTTTAATTAACCAATATTTCTTATGAAATTTAAAAACTACTGGTGTAAATTGAGGTATCTGTTTTTATCTCTGTTGTTTTTTTCGCTAACCACTTTAGGGCAAAGTGGTCCTATTCCTATTACGGGTAAAGTAATAGACGAAAATGGTGAATTGATTATCGGGGCTAATATTGCCATTAAAGGAACTAGCCAAGGAGCAAGTACAGATGGAAAAGGAACATTTAAACTAACAGTTCCTAATAGTAATTCGGTACTTGTGGTTTCGTATGTAGGGTATGATACAAAAGAGATTGTAGTTGGTAACAAAACGGTTTTTGATATTACGATTTCTTCAAAAACCAATATGTTAGAAGAAATGGTTGTAATTGGTTATGGTACACAAAGAAAATCAGATTTAACTGGTTCGGTTAGTGCCATAAAGCAAGATCAATTATTAGAACGTCCTGCGGCATCTTTGAATCAGGCACTTTCTGGTAGAATGTCGGGGGTACAAGTAAATAATAACTCTGGTCGCCCGGGTGGTCGTACTACGATTCGTGTAAGAGGTTTCAGTTCGATTAACTCTTCAAACAACCCATTATACGTAGTAGATGGTGTAATGCTTCCACAAAGTAACCAAGCACAATTTACTTCAGCTATCGATTATATCAACCCTAACGACATCGTTTCGGTTGAAGTATTGAAAGATGCTTCTTCTACCGCTATTTATGGTGCTAGAGGTGCCAACGGAGTAGTTTTAGTAACGACTAAAAAAGGAAAAGCAAATGAAGGACAAGTTACTTATAGCTCAGACTTTAGTATCAATACCATCGGGCCAAACCGTCCGGAAGTATTAAATGCCAAAGAATACATGGCAGTTGAAGACTTAGCTTGGGCAAATATGCAAAAATATGACCCAGCAGGTTGGGCAGCAGGAAGATGGGCTTATTTAAATCCAAAATTACGCCGTACAGATCCACGTGTTTTTGATGCACAAGGAAACCCGCTTCATGATACTGATTGGTTTAAAGAATCATCTCAAACCAAATTATCACAAAACCACCAGTTAGGTTTTAATGGAGGAAATGAGCGTACTCAATATTCGTTTTCATTAGGTTATAGAGATGACCAAGGTTTGATCAAAACTTCATACATGAAACGTTATGCAGGTAGATTTACGATTGATGACCAAATCAAGAAATGGTTGAAAGTAGGAGGAACGCTTGCTTACAATAACCAAACTGAAAACGTAGTAGATATTAATGATGCGGTAGCTCGTCAGATTGTGGAAGATTTCCCTTTCCTTCCTGTTACTTATGCAGATGGTACGTATGCCAATAACCGTGACTTCCCCTTTGCTGAAGGTACATTTAGTTCGGTTCACCGTTTGATGGGTCGTAAGTATATCTTAAATACACAAACTACTACAGGTTCATTGTATTCTAATATTACTTTTGCAAAAGGTTTAGAGATGAAAACTGTTTTTGGAGCAAACATCATGACCCAAGAAAACAACCAATCTACTACTAGAACTTTGGCTATCGGTGAGCAAGGAACAGCATCGGCTTCAAATCAGAAGCAAACATTCTGGTCGTTAGAGAACTTCTTGACTTACAACAAAACCTTCAATAAAATTCACTCATTGACTGGTTTAGTAGGGATTTCTTGGCAACAAACAGATTTCTTCAATATCAGTGCAAGTGTTCGTGGTTTTGCAACAGACTACTTTGGGTTTAATAACTTAGGTGCAGGTGCTACACTTCCAGGCGTAGGTTCAGGAGCTTCAAGTTTTGCCTTTAATTCATACTTTGGGCGTATTAACTATAGCTTAGACAATAAATACTTGTTCACATTTACAGGTAGAGCAGATGGCTCTTCAAGATTTGGTGAAAACAGTAAATTTGCGTTCTTCCCTTCAGGAGCATTCGCTTGGAAAGTTTCAGAAGAAGAATTTATGCGTAAAAGTACTGTGATTTCTAACTTGAAATTACGTACAAGTTATGGTCTTACTGGTAACTCTGAAATCCCTTCGTATTCATCATTATCATTGCTTAGTTCAAACTACGCTACTGTTTATAATGATACTCGTGTTTCTGGAACTGGACTTTCACGTTTAGCAAACCCAGATTTGAAATGGGAAAAAACAGCACAAGCTGATATTGGTTTGGAAATTGGTTTATTCAACAACCGTGTGAATATTGAAGCTGATTTCTATCACCGTAAAACAACTGATATGCTTCTTGATGCACCAGTACCACAAACAAGTGGATACGGTACAATCAGAAGAAACGTAGGTTCGATGCAGAACCAAGGTTTTGAGTTTGCCGTAAACACTGTAAATATCAATAATTCAAAATTACGTTGGAATACAAACTTCAATATTTCATTCAACCGCAACAAAGTACTTTCATTGGCAACGCCTTCAGATATTTTCAACGTAGGTGGGCCTAACTTTACAAACCCTACAAACATTATCCGTATTGGCGAACCTGTTGGCTCATTCTGGGGACTTACTCGTTTAGGTGTTTGGAGTGAAGCAGAAAGAGATCAAGCTGCTAAATTTACAAGTTACCGTAATGGTTTGACGATTCTTCCAGGTGATATCAAATACAAAGACGTAAACGGTGATAATGCTATTACTGATGCTGACCGTTCAATTATCGGAAATGGTAGCCCGAAATTCTGGGGTGCATTAACAAACACGTGGAAATATGGTAACTTCGACCTTACTTTAGAGTTACAATATTCTTATGGAAACGATGTAATGATGATGAACCTTCACGCAAGTGAAGACCGCCAAGCTTTAGCAAACAGTTACAAATCTGTATTGAATGCTTGGACTCCACAAAACCAAAATACAATGATTGCTGAAATCAGAGATACAAGAGCTGGTTATGTAACAAACGTGGATAGTTGGTGGATTAAAGACGGTTCGTTTATTCGTGGTAAAAACTTATTATTGGGTTATACATTCCCACCGCTTACAACTGATAAGTTGAAATTGAGCCGCCTAAGAGTTTATGCTTCTGCACAAAACTTCTTTTTATTGCTTAAAGACAAAATCGTAGGTGACCCAGAGGTAACTCCAACTAACCAAGGTGACGGAAACAGTGCTTTCTCACAAGGTATGATTTGGCATAATTATCCAAAACCTACTATTTATATGTTAGGCTTACAGCTTGCATTTTAATCAATGAATTATCCTGAAAATTGAATTAACAATGAAATATATTTCTCATAAATTAAAAATAGCACTTGCAAGTGCATTATTGCTTGGTCAGACAGGTTGTTCTGACTTTTTGAAAGAAAGTGCTCCTTCAAACCTTACTCCAGAGAGTTTTTACACGATTCCAGACCACGCTGAAGCTGCTTTGGCTTCTGTATATGCCGACCTCAGATTTATGGGTGGCGGTGCAGGGATTTTCTCTAACAACTGGCAGCTTTTAGAAGCACTAACAGGAACATCAACCACTGAAACTGCTCAGAATTCAGACCTTAATAACTTGTATGGTTTGGTGCACGATGGTAACACTGCTCATGTTGTAAACTACTGGAATGGTTTGTATAAAGTAATTGCACAAGCCAACCAAGTAATTGCCAAAGTACCACCAATTACGCCAATGCCGGATGCTCAGAAGAAAAAGATTTTGGGTGAAGCTAAGTTTTTGCGTGCTTCGGCATATTTCACTGCCGTAAGACTTTGGGGAGATATTCCATTAATTACCAATCCGCAAACGGCTAGTTCTGCAGATTTCTTACCTACGAGAACCTCAAAGGAAGAGATTTATAAACTAATCGTTGCTGATTTAACTGAAGCTGAAAATGCTGGTTTAGCATGGATGGACGCTAGCGGAAGAGTAGGTTTGGCTGCTGTAAAAGCACAATTAGCCAATGTTTATCTTACGATGGCTGGTTTTCCATTGAGCAAAGGTGCATCTCATTACAAATTGGCTGCCGACAAAGCATTAGAAGTAATAACTTATGCTAATAGCAATTCAAGTGTAATCAACCTTTTCCCGACTTACTCTGATGTACACAAAGAGAGTCTTAAAAATAGAGTTGAGCATTTATTCATGATTCAGTATAATACTTTAGTAGCTGGAAATCCGATGGGTAATATGTTCCCTAACTTTAAGCCTGTAACTTACAACGGCCCAGGTGGAACAGGAAGTACTGTACCAACTACATCGTTTTATAACTCTTACGAAAAAGGCGATTTGCGTACAAAAGACCAAGAAGGATATTTTTATACAAGCTATTTCACTAACGGAAATGGTGCAAAATTTGAATTGGGTGCTCCGTATATTTTCAAGCACTTTAATCAAACAGCAAATGGTTCGTTTGGTGTAGCGGGTTCTCGTAATGATAATTTGAACGTTCCTCAAATCAGATATGCAGAAGTATTATTGACTTATGCGGAAGCTCAAAACGAAGTTGGTGGGCCAAACCAACAAGCTTATGATGCTTTCAAGCGTATCAGAGACCGTGCTACTTTAACAACCCCAGCCTTGGGTGCGTACAACAAAGACTCTTTCAGAGAAGCAGTTTGGAGAGAAAGATGGCATGAGTTATGTTATGAGCAAATCACTTGGTTTGACATGGTTCGTCTTCGTAAAGTATTTAACGAAACAACAAAAGGATTTGATAATTTCGTTGGTCATATCAACCAAAGCTCTAAGCAACCTTTGCAAGAAAAGCACTTGTTACTTCCTTTAGGAAAACAAGAAATGTTGAACAACCCGAACTTGAAACCTCAGAATCCAGGTTATCCAAATTAATAAATAGTTAGATTTAATAATGCCCCTCTTTTGAGATTTCAGAAGAGGGGCTTTTTTTTCATAAACCTATACGCTGTGATGTACTATTATTTCAGGCAAGGATGAAGTAAATTGTTTTATAGAAAGTCTCCAAAAGAGGAGAGTACCGCCAAAGCGTTTTTCCCTGCATGAATTAAGGTAGTTGTCCAAAAACTAGATTGCACTCTTTTTTGATAAGTAACAAATGTAACAGCTAATATAAAACCCATCGGGAGCGTCAGTAGGAAGTACCAAAAACTGTAGGAGAGATGTCCTAAAGCGAAAAATACTGACGAAAAAATAATTGCTATTTTATTCGTATGCCAAGGTATATATTGCTGAATGAGCCTAATTGGTAGCCATTGCCCCATAAATGTTTCAGAAATGGGTGCTACAATAATTGCCATTACAATTGCTCGGCCAAGTCCAATTTTGCTTACTGATGGACCGCCGATTTCATTACTCTCCACGCCTGTAATGATACATAAAATGGCCACTGGTAATGTTAATATTAAACCAAAGAATACTGAAAATATGATATATTTAATGTAGCTTAGGTTCGTCCAGAATTGATAAAATGGCGTAGGCTATTTTTTAAATATTTGAGCAGCATCTATTTGTATATTAAAAATAAAGGTTTATTTGCATACTAAAAGTTTAAGTCATGAAAGGTACTATTTTATATTTATTTAGAAATGAGTTTAAGGAGTGGTTTTTTAATTTGAAGGGAAAATCTCAATAAAATAACCAATTTGAAGAAAATCTCGACCTGTTTCATCATTGATTTTATAATCAAATTGGTGCAAATAACCCATTTGTATTGTTGAAGACCTTGATGGCTTATAATTGATTGAAAGTAACATTCTGTTTCTTTCAAAATAGGGTTCATGGTCGGTAAAAAAGATTTCGTTACTTACATTAATTTGTAGCGGATTGTATTCAGGATTTTTTTTACCAAGAGGATACGATAACCCAAATCTATACCTAAACCGATTTCGATAACCATTACTTGTAAACCTCAGTTCAGTTCGGTATCGTTGTTCAATTTTAAGTTTATTAATAGATTGATTCAATACTACTTGTGGCCAAATCCTAAATTCATCATTATTTTTAGGTAAAACGAAGTCGCCGCCTTCTTTATAGGTTTGATAACTACCCGTTCCGAGGGTCAACGAAACATTTTTATGCAAGGCATAGTTGAATCCACCTTTGTATTCATAATAATGAAAATTATTAAAAAAGCTCAGTGAACGTAATTGCCCTTCGCCCCAAATACTCCATTTTTTGTTGATATTGTATTTTACATTCAGGACACTCCAAGTACCTAAATCAAATGTTTGTGCCAAAGAAATATGGAACAATGAACAAAGAATAATGCTTATTAAATAGAATTTTCTCATTGATATACATACTCTTCTTGTCCTTTTATCACTTTTTCTCGATGTTTTTCGCCCCAAGTAACCAATGCTGATAGTACTTCTTTTAGGCTGTCGGCATAGTCTAAAAGTTCATACTCTATCACTATAGGTACGCCTGTATCTACTTTTCTTTGTACAAAACCGTTTTGTTCTAAGTCTTTTAGTACACCAGAAAGTACTTTGGCAGAAATGCCGTCGATGGTTCTTTGTATATCATTGAAGCGAGTATGCCCATCTTTAAGGGCAATAATTACCCGTAAAGTCCATTTACCACCGATTACATACATGGCGTCTTCAAGGGCTTTGATAGAGTTTCTACACTTTTCTGTAGGAATAATATTGTTCATGCTTATATCATTAACTAACCCAAAGGTTACTACTTACCTTATGTATAGTAGTAACTTTTGGAAAGCAAATATACATAGTTTTGTGCATCAAAAATATAAAAAATCAAGAAATGCAAACAATGAATATCCTTCACATTAAAGCAAGTATCAATGGTGATGCTTCAAAGAGTAATCAACTTTCAAATGCCATTCTAGAAAAGTTAAAAAATACTTATAAAGGTTACACGATTGATACACTCGATTTATCGACAAATCCGTTACCTTTTCTGACAACCGAAATGTATCAAGCATTTTCAACACCTCTAAGCAACCGAAGCGAATCACAAATAGCGCTCATTGAACCGTCTGATTCAGCCATTAAACAAATTAAAGAAGCAGATATTGTAGTATTGGGCGTTCCTTTGTATAATTTTAGTATTCCAGCAAGTTTAAAAGCATGGTTAGACCAGATAGCTCGTGCTAATGAAACATTTAGCTATGCAAGTGGTGCGCCAGAAGGTTTATTAAAAGGTAAGAAAGTTTATTTGGCTATCGCCTCTGGTGGGATATACTCTGAAGGAATGATGAAAGCCTATGATTTTACAGAAAATTATTTGCGTGTCATTCTTGGCTTTATGGGGCTTACAGACGTTACTACCTTTAGAATTGAAGGAATTTTTGTGCCAAATATGGGCGAACAAGCTATCGTAAAGGCATTGGATGCAGTATCGGCCTATCAATTCTAAATTAGAAATAAGCTTCAAGAATTATCAATGATAATGTATAACCTTGTTTAAACAATTGTTTAGGCAAGGTTATACTCAAAATCGTCAAAATACTTTCCTAAAAAATAGAATACCTAATTTATCGACTAATGGCTATTTCCTGCCCTTTAATTGTTGGTACGTCGTATTCAAAATATTTTTTTGTGTGTACTTCCTCTAATGTTAAACCTTCTGGCATAATTGGTTCAGTTCCCTTAATTGGGTTAAGTAAGGTATTTTTTAAAGAGCCTTTTACCAATGTTGCCCCTTTTATTTTTAAAGGAATTGCTGAACGAATACGACAAACGCCACCAATTTTAGCCCTTATTTTAGCATTTTTGATTTGCCCATTTTCCCAAGTAATATCTACTTCAAAACCACCACGGGCTACAAGGCCTTTTACTTGTCCATTTTGCCAAGTACTTGGTAAAGCAGGCAATAAATGAACTGCGCCTGCCTGAGACTGTAACAGTAATTCAGCGATTCCAGCAGTAGCGCCAAAGTTTCCATCAATTTGGAAAGGAGGGTGAGCATCAAAAAGATTTTTATAAACGCCCCCTTTGCGATAGCTATAACCGCTTGGTTCCATTGGTGAAAGTAGATTTTTAAGAATGATGAGAGCGTGGTCGCCGTCTAATAATCTTGCCCAGAAGTTTACTTTCCAGCCCATTGCCCAGCCTGTACCTTCGTCGCCACGACTGATAAGTGCATTTTTTGCAGCCGAGAAGAGTTTTGGGGAAGTCCAAGGGTTTACCTGATTACTTGGATGCAAAGCATACAAATGCGAAGAATGGCGATGATGCGGGTCGGTTTCTTCAAAATCTTCTGACCATTCCATCAAATTCCCTTTTTTATTGATCCTGAAAGGCTGTAATTGAGGTAAAATAGCTGCTAATTTCTGTGAAAATGCAGGGTCATTTTTCAATATTTTACTGGCTTCATAACAATTTGAAAGTAGTTCACGGGTGATACCCAAATCCATAGCAGTACCCGCTGAAATCCCAAGTGTTTTGCCTTGATACTTATATTGATTTTCTGGAGAAAAGCCGTAAGCTAGTTCATAAAAGCCAGCATCATTTTTCACTAAAAAACCTAAAATAAATTCTGTAGCTCCTTTGATGATTGGATAACTATTGGCCAAAAATTGTTTATCTCCCGTAAATAAATAATGTTCATAAAGATGACTACAAAGCCAAGCGCCACCCATTTGCCAGTTTGCCCATATTGGGTCACCAGTACCGAAATCACCAACAGGTGCCGACAAAGCCCAAATATCAACATTGTGGTGCGCTACCCATCCATCTAAACCATAATGTAATTTGGCTGTTTTTTTACCTGTAATTGAAAGGTCTTTAATCAATTCAAATAATGGGCTTGTTGTAGCGGATAAATTACAGGTTTCAGCAGGCCAATAATTCATTTGAACATTGATGTTTGAGGTGTAATTTGAACTCCATGGCGGACGAACCATATTATTCCAGATACCTTGTAAATTAGCCGCTTGACCGCCTTTTCTGGAAGAAGAAATGAGTAAATATCGCCCATAGTTAAACAACAAACTGGCTAGCTGTGGGTCGCTATCTTTTTCATAATTCTTGATACGAATATCTGTAGGAGCGGCTAAATCACCTTTATTTTCTAGCTGTAAACTTACTTTGTTGTATAAAGTTTGGTAATCTTGATAATGCGTTTTCTTCAAACTTTCATACGATTTTGCAGTAGCCAAGCGCATTAATTTGCTTGCTTCAATCGAAGGTTCAATCCCATTTAAACCTGGAGATTTAAAACGACCGTTATAACTGGTTGTTGCCACAACAATCAGCGTAGCGTCGTTAGCTCCTGAAAGTACCAATTGGTTATCCTGAACATTTATTTTACCTGAATTCGTTTTGATGCTTAACCAAACTTCAGCTTCCATACCTTCGCCGCCCCAGTCGTCAACTTTAACGGCTTGATCGCCTTTAAATTCGCCCCGATAACTCGGTTCTACGTGTTTGGGTGCTTTGCAACGGATTTTTAAAATATTGTTTTCTATCCAAACCTTGTTTTTCATCAAAGAACCAAAGCCAACCCGAAACCCTAAGCTTCCAGAAGTAGTACTATTCAATTGAATAGCCATAATTTTATCAGGAAAACTCGTAAACAATTCACGAGTATAAGTTGCTTTTGGTGTTTGGTATTTTACATGACTTGTTGCTGTTGTTAAATCTAAATCACGATAATATTGAGATACTTGATTGGTATCGGCAAAGGTTATATTTATATCACACAAAGGTTGGTATGATTGCGTATAAGCACCTTGCATTTTTTTGGTAAGTGCTTCTGCTTCAGCATATTTTTTCTCTTTCATCAAAGCTTTCACTTGCGGGAAATACTGGGCCGACTCAGGGTTGTTCCATTCTTTTGGCGCACCCGACCAAAAAGCTGTATGATTCAACTGGATTAATTCTTTTCCAGTTTTTCCGAAGACCATTGCACCCAAATGGCCATTTCCGATAGGTAGCGCTTCTACCCAATAATTGGCTTGAGTGTTGTACCAAAGTTTTTGGTTTTGTGCAAAGTTTTGGAAATACAAAAAGTTGAGGAGTAATACTAAAATTCCTTTTTTCATAAAAAATTGGTTATGATATTTTTATCTCTGCATGAAAAGCGTAAAATCATCCTAATAATACTCTATTTGATAATTACAAATAGATTTCAGGACTACGAAAACAGGTTAGAGCAACACAGAATGTAGGAAAGGAAATGGGCTATCAAGCAAAAAACCACTAACATACCCTAGTATAAAGTGTATGCTAATGGTTTGATACTATAAATCTTAAAATCTATATTTTGCTGGCATTCAGGTTGATAAATTCTGATTTAATCACATTTAATTGTTGTGAAATATCATAAATAGATTTATCGATGCTTTCAGCACTTTCATAAAGCGAATGAGCTAATTTTCTTAAATCTCCTATATCAATAATATCATCTTCTTTAGAAACTTGAAGAATACCTAAAATTTTGCTGTGCTCATGGCGTAGTTCATGCGATAGCGTATAAGATACTTTCTCGATATTTTTAATTTGTTCAAATAACTTTTTTCGGGCTTCTATCTGAAACGTTATTTCAAAACCTATACCCAAGAAAAGACTTGGCGAACCAGATTTTTGTCGTTCAAAAATGGTAATATAACTCTTAAACCATTTATGAGTACCATCTTTGCAGACACACCTGTGAATTAAGGTATGAGAATCATCGTTAGGAGAGTTTGTAAGGTCCTCAAAAAATTTATGAAGAAGCTCAAAATCTTCTGGTAGAATCATTACTTCAAGAAAACCACTTCCAAGCTGCTTAAATTCATCTGGCGTATAGCCAAGCGTGCTAGAATACTGGTCGTTCATGTAAATATTTTGTAAGCTTTTTACATCAAAGAGAAAAACTGATAAGGGAGTATCGTACAGTAAATGCCTAATTACCTTACTACGAATATCAGTTTCCAATTTAAAAAATGGGGTGTGTTCCATGCCTTGTATCGAATGTTTTATTTTAAAATAAGTTTACAGATAATAAGTTTATAATACTAAATTAGGCATTTATATAATATTTTAAGCGATTCTGTATCTGTTAAATGGATAAAACACTGATTTAGTTCAAAGTGTTTGAGTTTTCAGGAAAACTAACGTATGCTAATCAACGGTAGAGGTCCGAAACCTGATAAGGTAGTATATTTTTTGAAGGGTAGAAAGTTACATTTATATAAAAATAAAGTACTAAGCGTTGTGGTTTAGTACTTTATGAGTTATTGTATTTTTGCTAATTCAATCTGATTTTTTTCTGATAGAACTGTTTCGCTCCAAGATTTCACAAGAAACAATTTCTTCTTTGTTGGCAGTAAGTACAACTTCGTTATTAGCCTTTAATTCAAAATAAATATTGGCCGCTTTTCTGCCTAATTGTTTACTTCTTTGATCTACAGTTGATAAAGTCGGTTGAATAATTGATGTAAATTCTTCATTGGCAAAACCAAAAATTCCTAGCTGCTCGGGTACAATAATTCCTTTAGATTGAGCCACTTGTAATACGCCCAGCGATTGATGATCCGAAACCGTCAGGAATGCGTCGGGCGGTTCGTTTGTGTTGAGTAGCTCGTTGGCAACTTCAATCGCTTTTTCTTTCGAGAGCACATTTTCAACAATAAAATTAGTCGGAATCTGTACTTTACAATCATTAATTGCCGCTAAAAAACCTTCTTTTCTATGCTGAAAAGTAGTTAGGTGATTTGGCCCACCCAAAAAGGCAATCCTTTTGTATTGCTGTTCAATAAGTATTTTGGTGACATCATACGAAACCTCTTTGTTGTTATTGAATACCTTTACACTATCCACATTTTCCAAAAATCTATCAAACTGAATTAATTCAATCCGATGGTTTTTAATACTTTGAAGATGCTCAATTGATTTTGTTTCAGAGGCAATCGAAATTAAAATACAATCTACATTTTGATGAATCAAGGTTTCAACAGCTTTACATTCCTGTTTGTATAATTCATGAGATTGACAAATTACCAAGCTATGATTATTTTCAAAACATACTTCTTCGATACCAGAAATTACCTCAGAAAAGAAACTTTGATTGATATGTGGCACAATTACTCCGATGGTTTTTGAAGAACCCTGCCGCAAATTGGCTGCATGAGAATTATGAGAATAATTTAACTCTTGAGCTTTCTTCTTGACACTTTCTACAACTTTTTTATTGATGGACGGATGTTCGTTGAGGGCTCTGGAAATATAAGAGGGCGAAATACCCAACTCTTTGGCTAAATCATAAATAGTAATTCGTTTTTGACTCATGTTCAAATGATAAAATGGAGATATTTTGAGTGTCTGGCTAACCTGATGTAACCTGGACATATCATTTCAAAGATAAGATTATTTTTTTAAAACCTAGAGTTCGTAAAAACGGGTCAAATTAAACGGAAAGGGATTTTTTATCAAAAGCTTAAAAGATACAAAGTCTCTATTTTTTATGAAATCGATTGAATCTGATATAAAAATCGATATAGTTTAATTTTTTATATGAAAAATAATATTTAAAATGTTTGCAATCGATTGTAAAAAAAGATATGTTTGCGAATTGTTTGGGTGAATAGTACGCCTATGAGCCACAAATCTTACAATCAATAAGTTATAATTATAAATCTAAAGTAATTAAGGGATAAGCATGAATAGTCTAAATTTACCTCCAATCATATTTGGAACAAGTGGCTTAGGAAATTTATTTGTGGCACACAATGAAGATTCTAAATTTGAAATTGTAAAAGAGTGTTTCCGACTTGCAACTGATACTGTAGTTTTTGACTCGGCTGGGAAATATGGGGCTGGTCTGTCTTTGGAAGTACTTGGTAGAAGCCTCGATAAATTAAATATAGACCCCAGCCAAGTGATTATCAGTAATAAATTGGGATGGTTGCGGACGGCACTTACTACACCAGAACCTACTTTTGAACCTGGTGTTTGGATGGATTTAAAAAATGATGCTGTCCAGCAAATAAGTTACGATGGTATCATTGCTTGTTTTGAACAAGGAAATGATTTACTCAGTGGTTATATCCCGCAAATGGTTTCTGTACACGACCCCGACGAATACTTGGCGAATGCACAAAGCCAAGAGCATTTCCAAGAATTGTATCATCATATTTTAGAGGCTTATCGTGCTTTACATGAATTAAAAAAGCAAGGTAAAGTAAAGGCTATTGGTATTGGTGCTAAAGACTGGAAAATTATTCAGCAAATAGCAAAAGATGTATCACTCGATTGGGTGATGTTTGCTAATAGTATGACGATTCTGTCGCATCCAACAGAACTCCTTAATTTTATAGAGACACTTCATCAAGCCAATATTACTGTGATTAATTCTGCTGTTTTTCACTCTGGTTTTTTGGTAGGAAGTAATTACTTTGATTATAAATTGTTAAATCAGAATGATTTAGATACAAAGCATTTATACGACTGGCGAGATAAATTCTTTCAAATCTGTACTACACACGGAGTATCACCTGCGGCTGCTTGTGTGCAATTTGCACTAAATGTCAAAGGGGTTTCAAGCATTGCACTCAATACTACGCTTGCCAGCAGAGTAGAGGAAAACATGAACTTTGTCAATCAAAAAATATCCAGTGATTTTTGGGGAAATTTATACCAAGAAAAATTGATAGCAATTTTATAAGTATTTTTTTGTACTCGCTAAATAATAGCAGTCGGCTAAAGGGAATGAAGATTTTGGATATAACTTTATCTTTTTATGCAATCGATTGCTAAAATACATTGATGATGCTTTTTAACAAAATATCAAAAGATAAAAGCAATCAAATTAAACAGTTACAGAATTAAGTTTAAAATTCAACCCAATAACTAATGAAAAAACTATTGATAATTTGCTTGTTGCCTATTGTCACTTTAGCACAGCAAAAGCCCAGTTTACAACTTTGGTATAAACAACCTTCTGGCAATCAGTGGGAAAATGCCTTGCCCATCGGAAATGGCTATTTAGGAGCAATGGTTTATGGTAATGTTAGCAAAGAGATTTTGCAACTCAATGAGCATAGCGTTTGGAGCGGTAGCCCAAACCGCAATGATAACCCCGATGCCTTGGCAGCTTTGCCTACTATCCGCAAAATGATTTTTGAGGGAAACCATAAAGAAGCTGAAAAACTGGCAAATCAGGCTATTATCACTAAAAAATCGCATGGGCAAATGTTTCAACCTGTGGGAAATCTTAACCTGAATTTTAACGACCATGAACAGTACGCCGATTATCACCGAGAACTCGATATAGAAAAAGCTATCACTAAAACCAGTTATACCGTAAACGGTGTTACTTATACCCGTGAAGCTTTTGCTTCTTTGGCGGATAGAGTAATAGTAATGAAAATTTCTGCTAATAAAGCTGGTAGTCTTTCATTTTTAGCGAATTTTTCATCCCCACACAAAAAGAAATCAATAGCACTGAATGCCCAAAATGAACTGGTACTTGCTGGAACTACCAGCGACCACGACGGAATAAAAGGCATGATAAACTTCAAAGGAATTGCTCGAATTAAATTAGAAGGCGGTTCAATCGCTGTTAAGGATTCTTCTTTGGCTATTGAAAGAGCAAATACCGCTACCATTTATATTGCGATGGCAACTAATTTTAATAATTATCATGATATAAGTGGCAACGAATCAAAAAGAGCAGTTGGTTATCTTGAAAAAGCATACAGTAAAAATTTCGATGCCCTTAAAAAAGCTCATATTGCTGCCTATCAACAGTATTTTAATCGTGTAAAAATAGATTTAGGAAGTACCGAAGCCGCAAAACTACCAACCGACGAACGCCTCAAAAATTTCAGAAATACCCAAGATCCACACTTGGTATCACTTTATTATCAGTATGGGCGTTATTTACTCATTTCTTCGTCGCAACCAGGCGGGCAACCTGCAAACCTTCAAGGAATTTGGAATAACAGAATCAATCCACCTTGGGACAGTAAATATACCATCAATATCAACGCTGAAATGAATTACTGGCCTGCTGAAAAAACCAATCTTTCGGAACTTCATCAGCCTTTTTTGGAAATGGTAAAAGATTTATCGGTAACAGGTCAAGAAACAGCCCAAAAAATGTACGGAGCAAGAGGCTGGATGGCACATCATAATACAGATATTTGGCGTGCTACAGGTGCTATTGATGGTGCTTTTTGGGGAATGTGGACGGCAGGCGGTGGCTGGGTGAGCCAGCACCTCTGGGAACATTATCTTTACACGGGCGACAAAAAATTCTTGGCATCGGCATATCCTGCTTTAAAAGGTGCAGCATTGTTTTATGTAGATTTTTTGGTAGAACACCCTAAACATAAATGGTTGGTGGTAAATCCTGGAAATTCACCAGAAAATGCACCAGCGGCACATGATGGCTCTTCGCTGGATGCAGGTGCTACGATGGATAATCAAATTGTTTATGATGTGTTTTCTACCACAATTCAAGCAGCAGAAACCTTACAAAAAGACGCTGCTTTTATTGATTCACTCAAACAAATGAGAACCCGATTGGCACCCATGCACATCGGAAAACATAATCAATTACAAGAATGGATTGACGACATCGACGACCCAGCAGATAACCATCGCCATATTTCACATTTATATGGTTTGTTTCCTTCTAATCAAATTTCTGCTTATCGTACACCTGAACTTTTTGCGGCTTCTCGTAATACCCTCATTCATCGTGGAGACGTTTCTACAGGCTGGAGCATGGGTTGGAAAGTAAATTGGTGGGCAAAAATGCAAGACGGTAATCATGCTTATAAATTAATTCAAAATCAATTGACTCCCCTTGGTGTAAATGCTGGTGGTGGCGGTACTTATAATAATTTGTTTGATGCTCATCCGCCATTTCAGATTGACGGAAACTTTGGTTGTACTTCTGGTATTACAGAAATGCTTATGCAAAGCTCAGACGGAGCCATACATTTATTACCTGCCTTACCTGACGTTTGGCCAGCTGGAAGTATCGGTGGTTTGAAGGCAAGAGGCGGTTTTGAAATCGTAGAAATGAAATGGGAAGATACAAAATTGGTAAAATTAGTGATAAAGTCAACTCTCGGCGGTAATCTGAGGCTACGTTTACCGAACCGTATGAAAATCAGTAAAGGTATGCTTAAAGAAGCCAATGGCGAGAATCCAAACCCTTTTTACTATGTAAGCAATGGAGCTTCGCCGATAATTTCAGAAAAGGCAACCATCAAAAACCTTGATTTAAAACCTACTATTTTAGTTGATTTACCAACACAAGTAGGAAAAACCTATACGCTGTACAAGTAATTAAATTGATGAAAGATGAAGAAAAGCGTTTTAGTAATTGCCCTTTTTGTTATACAATTTGGCATAAAGGCACAGCATAAAAATCCAATGCCTGCTATACCAGCGGCTAAACCTATTGATAGCGTAACAATGGGCGACTGGAAAACTTTTCCAGAAATGAAGTTAAATATTCCGATAGCACCAGGCCCTTATGAACCAACGTGGGAGTCTATCGAAAAAAATTATCCAGGAGAACCCGAATGGCTCAGAGAAGCAAAGTTTGGTATTTGGGTTCATTTTGGGCCGCAATCTGCTGGGGAAAGTGGTGATTGGTATGCTAGAAATCTTTATAAATCAGGAAAAAGAGCCTACCAAAATCATCAAAAAAAGTATGGACATCCATCTGAAGTAGGTTATAAAGAAGTTTTGAAAGACTGGAATCCAAGTAAACTGAACCCAAGTAAACTTACAAAAATATACAGAGATGCTGGGGCTCGTTACTTAATGATTCAAGGGGTTCACCACGACAATTACGATTTATGGAATTCTCAGTATCAACCATGGAATACTGTGAATATTGGCCCAAAACGTGATTTGATAGGTGAATGGGCAAAAGCTTGCCGTGCCGATAATATGCGTTTTGGCGTAACATTCCACCATGAGTACAGCTGGTGGTGGTGGCAAACGGCATTTGGAAGCGATTCTACTGGCGAAAAAAAAGGAATACCTTACGATGGAAACCTAACATTGGCAGACGGAAAAGGAAAATGGTGGGAGGGATACGACCCTAAAATGCTCTATGGTATAGACTTACGTGAATACAAAGGAGTAAATGCAAAAGCTCATAACGACTGGTCGCCAGCACCAGCGGGGATATTCAGTGGGCATCTTGATTATGCAAAATGGTACGCTACCAATTGGGCATTGCGCATGATGGACGTCGTGAAAAACTATGACCCTGATTTTATCTATACCGATGGCACAGTACAAGGGCCATTTACAGGTAACGGTACGGGTACAGGACTTAAATCAGACGCCATGCAGCACGTTATGGCGGATTTTTACAATAGAACGCTTCAAAATAGAGGTCAAGTAAATACATTCAGTATTGTAAAATTCCGTCATAAAACAAATGGAACAGTCAATACCGAGGAGCATGGTATTCCTGCCAATATCAAAACAGACCAGCCTTGGATTGCCGAAGCACCCGTTGGCGATTGGTTTTATGCACCAGGCTTTACCTATAGTTCTGATATGATGATTCGTTACATCGTTGAGGCTATCGCTCGTGATGGCAATGCTGCCATTTGTGTTTCGATGCTTCCAGATGGCTCTTTGGATGAAGGTAGTCTAAAAATGTTAAAAAGTGTGGGCGAGTGGATGCGTAGAAATGGCGAAGCCGTTTATGGTAGCCGTGCTTGGAAAATACCAGGCGAAGGCGAACAAGTAAACGGTAAACTTAAAATGTTGCCAGGCGGAGCATTAAACCGAAAACACGCTGAATTTAAGTTTGACACTCAAGATTTTCGTTTTACTGTTGGTAAAGATAAATCACTTTATACTTTTTGTATGACTGTGCCAGCACCCAACGAAATACTAAAGGTTAAAGCACTCAGTACGACTTCAGCACATCTTGAAAAACCGATTCAAAAAGTAACATTACTCGGATATAAAGGTAAATTAAAATGGAAACAAGAAGCCGATGGGCTTGTTATTACTTGTCCTACAAAAATGCCTTATCAAACTTCCGTTGTTTTTAAAGTAGAATAAGTATAAGGTTTTGATAAACTTGATTTTTCAAGACAAAACTTTAACGTCTTAAAAACCACTACCCTAACTACCCAATACATAAAAGTAGATAAAAATAGTACGATTGATGTAAAATTATTGCGAAGAGGTGGTTTTGCGGTATCATTATACCCAATAAAGTAATTACATTTTAGTGTTTATACAGATTAATATTACCTACTAATAAGGCCTTCAGATAATTTTTATCGGTAAATATGCTTTACTGATAAAAATTCTGAAGGCCTCTTTTTTTGAAATACTTAAACACTTTGTGAAAGTATCGGATTTATAGTTCTCTTTTCTTTAAGGCTTTCACGGCATAATCTGCTGCACGAGCAGTTAAAGCCATGTAAGTAATAGAAGGGTTTACACAAGAAGACGAAGTCATCGCTGCACCGTCAGTTACAAAAACATTTTTTACCGAATGTACTTGATTGAAAGCATTCAAAACAGATGTTTTGGGGTCACGACCCATCCGAGCAGTCCCCATTTCGTGAATGCCCAAACCTAAATGTACTTCTGGGCGGTTGTAGCCAGTAATATTTTTGAAACCTGCGGCCTCCATCATTTCCACTGCCGAATTCATCATATCTTTTCGCATCATGATTTCGTTTTCACCAAAAGCAGCATCAAAAACAATCAGAGGTACGCCCCATTTATCTTTTCTGGTAGGGTCGAGGTACATACGATTTTCTGGATTCGGTAATACTTCCCCAAAACCACCAAAGCCAATAGTCCACTGTCCTGGTTTAGTTAAATCTTTTTTGAAATCCGCTCCAAACCCATCAGCATTTACGCCTCTGTTCCAGCCCTCACGGCTTGCTCCGCCCTGATATCCAAAACCTCTGAGATAAGCTTGTTTATCATTTCCCCAATTTCGGAAACGTGGAATGTATAGAGCATTCGGGCGTTGTCCGTAAACATAATCATCCAAAAAGCCCTCAATCGTTGCTGTAGCACCAACGCCCAAGTGATGATCCATGATATTTCGGCCTACTTGGTCGCTATCGTTTCCTAAACCGTTTGTAAAACGACTTGATTTAGAATTGAGCAATAAAGCCGCTGTATTCATCGAACCCGCATTCAAGAAGATAATTTTGGCAAAAAACTCTTCTGTTTGCATGCTGTTTTGGTTAATTACACGCACGCCTGTTGCTCTTTGTTTTTGTTCGTCATAAATAATTTCCGAAACGATACTATCATGCAAAATACTCAATCGTTTGGTTAGGTTGGCTGCTGGAATTGCCCCTGATAAAGAACTGTAATATGCACCATACGGACAGCCACGAGCACATTTATTGCGGTACTGGCACGAAGCTCTGCCCAATTTGGTATGTATTTCTTGTGGTTGCGAAAGGTTTGCCACACGCCCAACCGTCACAGGACGATTGAATTTATCAAGCATCATTTTTTTGAAATGAAGTTCTGGAGCAAACAATGGCATGGCAGGCAAAAAATGTCCATCTGGTAATACATCTAAACCTTCTTTCTGACCGCT
>JACCDS011219706.1_pt1 | contig 25237 bp, 17 predicted proteins | sample 7446441 | NCBI WGS metagenome assembly JACCDS01 (sample SAMN15323445, study PRJNA562643) | freshwater metagenome | isolation source: river surface water | place: USA:Blue River Watershed | collected 2017-08-17 | reverse complement strand
GTAATACTCGTTACTGTATTGGCAACACTTGAACTATAAGATGTAGTTCCTGAGACAAAAGTTGGACTCAAACTTCCTGAACTTAGACTTAAAGAACTTAGATTAGCGTTGGTACTTGCGGCTCTAGTAATTGTAGTAGTGTAGGTGATGGTAGTCGTGCCATCTTGAGCGGTTACTACAACTGTAATGGTATTGCTACCTGTGTTCAAGGCAATAGCATTTGATGCTTGTCCACTTGTAACTGTAGTGCCATTTACTTTTACCGTAGCATTAGAATCAGCAAGTGTTGGAGTTACTGTAATACTCGTTACTGTATTGGCAACACTTGAACTATAAGATGTAGTTCCTGAGACAAAAGTTGGACTCAAACTTCCTGAACTTAGACTTAAAGAACTTAGATTAGCATCTGAATTAGCAACAACAAATGTGCCCGAACTTGTCACTGTTCCAATAGAATTGGTAATTACGATATTTCCAGATAACGCACCTGTTGGTATCGTGAATGTAAGACTTGTTAAAGAGTTTACCGTATAAGAAGTAACAGCTACTCCCCCAACAGTAATACCGGTTACTCCTGAAAATCCTGTGCCTACAACGGTTACTGATGTTCCTGTATTACCAGTAGTTGGCGTGAATGAAGCGACTGTAGGTGCTGATGCAAAATATTGCCACGATAAATATGGATATCCTCCATTATTAGACGGATTAATATTCCAATAATCATTTGAACCATTGGTGGTTTCTCCAACAAAATCCCAACCATTAAAGGTAGACTGCGTGGTCATTTGTGTAGTTGTTTTTCCCGTAACGCCGGATAGAGAGCCATTGGAACCAAAACCATATGCAAGACCGCTTACATTTGTGTCCCAATAACAATTCGTAAAAACAATATTTGCAGAATTATATCCTCCAAAACCACCCGTGAAGTTTGTTCCTGCGACAGTTCCTAAGGCATAACAATTAGTTATAATTGTAGTTGCGCTATTACTATATGATAAAAACCCCCCATTAATTTGTGAGCTGCCGTATACATTTACTTTAGAATAACAATTAGTAATACTTCCAGCAACTGGTCGCCCAACAAAACCTCCTACATAACCTGTTCCGTTTACTGAACCTTGGCAATAACTATTTTTGATTATTCCTCCCACATCCAAATAACTCACAAAACCTCCCACATTAGAACTAGTTCCAAAAATTGCTAGATTTGATGAACAATTGGTTATAGTAGCACCGCCATTACTAGTACTACCCATACTACCCACAAAACCAGCAAATGATCCTGGTCCATATACAAATCCTCCGTTTAATGTACAATTGGTAACTGTAGAAGAACCATAAATTTGAGCAACAAAACCTGACAAGTATCCAGAAGAAGAAGAAATAATAGTTTCATTGGTCAAATTCAGGTTTGATATACTAGCCCCTGTGTCAACCCTCCCAAACAAAGAAACCATACTATCGCCTCTATTTATATACAGATTGTTAATACTAAATCCTTGTCCATCATAATGACCTGTAAAACTTAGTGCAGAGCTACCTATCGGAAAAAGCCCTGCACCTCCCGTCCAGATACTAGCCGCAGCGGCATCTATATTAGCGGTTTGAATAAAATAAGCCCCTCCTGTCCATACACTGGTAGTAGTTGATAGCCAATATAGATTTTGTAAATTGGCGATTTGATAGGGATTACCCACTGTTCCATTTCCTACTGAAGGTGCTAATGGAGTTGGATTAACTCCTGTACTATACGTAAAACCAGATAAACTAACAGTACTGTTGGCGGCAGCATTAGTTACTGTCACACTACCTGATGTTGCATTTGATGGAACTACTGCATAAATAGTATTATTATCTAATACACTGAACACTGAAATATTTGCTCCTCCAATTGTAACTGCAGAGGTATTGTTTGTAAATCCACTTCCTTTTATAAAAATTCCAGTTCCAGTCGTTCCAGAACTGGGACTAAACGAAGCAATTGTTACTCCTGTCGCAAAAATTTGTAGCGAAATCAAAACAGTAAAAACCGTAATAAATAATTGTTTTTTCATGATAAATTAGAGTTGTGGGGAGTTATTATGACCCTTTTCACCAACAAAATTACCCATCATTAAAACTCCTTACAAGTAGTTATTAAAAGAGAAGCGACTACCCATTTTTAAAGTATTGCTGATTATCAAACCGTTATAAGTGTAATTATTTTTTTAAATTTTTGAAGTTTTTTTTATACTTCTTATTGTACTATTTTTGAGAAGTTTATAACTGAATTTTTCTACTTATGCAAGTTTTCAAAGAAGACATACAATTTATTTTCAACGCTATGAAAAGGATTTCTAGTAAATGGACTACACAAATTGTATATGCTATAATGGAGAATAAAATTCTGCGCTTCAAGGAGTTGGGGGTAAAAGTTAAAGGTATCAACACCAAAATACTAATAAACGAATTAAAATCTTTAGAAAGTCATGGGATCATTAATAGAAAAGTATTTGCTGAGGTGCCATCCAGAGTAGAATATTCTTTAACCAAAAAAGGAAAGGATTTAACTCAATTGTACAGCGAAATCATTCTATTCGGCAAAAAACACTCCAATTTATCTATTGAAGTAGATACTGTTGAAAAAACAGACGTTATTAAACAACAATTATCTTTCGCAATGAAATTAGTTGCTAGTAAATGGTCTATTCCTATCGTTTATTCCTTGCTTGAAAAAGAGAGGCGATTTAAAGACTTAGAGCGCTATATTGACGGCATTAGTACAAGGATGCTTGTAAAAGAACTTCAGCATTTAGAAGAAAAGAAAATTATTAGTCGTACATCTTATCCTGAAGTTCCACCAAGAGTAGAATACGCGCTAACAGACGAAGGAAAATCTCTTTATAAAGTTTTTGGTGAACTGATTGCTTACGCCAAAAAATACCCTGATTAGATTTTCTAAAACAGATTCAATCGCAATTTTTATACCCGAAAAAATTGAGAAAATTAAAAAACAAAAAAGCCATCATTGCTGATGACTTTTTTGTTTTTGTTGAGAAATTATTATTACTAAAACTTAAACTGCAATAGGATTTCATTCGTGTTTCTTGCGGCAGCTAGTGTCGGTTGGGTACTCATCTCATAAGCAAAACCAAACACAAAACGTTTGCTCAATCGAACCGTACTCATCGCTGCATACGCTTTATCGGTTCTGTACATTCCGCCTATTTCAAAATTGTTCTCTATTTGTAACATCGTAGTTAGATCTAACGATGTTGGAGCTCCGTTGACATAACGCAACATTACTGATGGTTTCAATACAAACGATGGACTTAAATCAAAGTCATAACCTCCGCTTAAATACACATGAGGTCTATCAGTAGCTGACATGGCATAACCCGATTGATTCACCGCTTTGCTTGTGTTTAATAATCTTGGGACAGATAACGACGCGTACCATTTGTCTCTCTTCAATACAGCTCCTACTCCAAAGTTAGGATTGAACGTACTTATTGAACCTAATGCTTGATCGGATTGGACATTGTAGGTTTCTAATCCAGACGTGTTAACATTGTAAAAGTTACCTCCTGCTTTGATTCCTAAATACAAATCTGTAGTAGCGTCCATTTGGATTTTATACGAGAAGTCTACTCCTAAAAAGGTTTCTTTTTCAATAAAGGTTTTATCATTCACTACAGACAATCCGATACCCATATTCTTCCCTAAAGGAGTACTATACGATACAGTTTGTGTTTCGGGTGCTTCAGGAACACCTGTCCATTGTTTTCTAAGTGAACTCGTCCACAAAGTCTCATTGTTATATCCTGCATAAGCGGGATTCACTAAAATCATGTGTGATTTGTAGAAAGCAAAAACACTTTCTTGTTGGGCGAATAAAGCACTACTTACTAAAAGTAGTGCTAAAGTTGCCATAAGGTTTATTTTTTTCATTGTCTTATTTTTTTGATGTGGGGTTTTAGTTTGTGATGTATAACCAACCTTGAGCGTCGATAGTTCCATCTCCGTTTAAATCAATTTGGTACATATAAGCTCCTGAAGAAGGTAGGCCTTCTTTCAGATTTTTATAATGTCCATCCCAATCATTGTGATAGTTATTAGAGTAATATACTTCGTTACCCCATCTGTTAAATACTCTAACGATACTGCCAGGATGATTCTCGATATTATAAATTACCCAAGTGTCGTTTACTCCATCTCCATTTGGAGTGATGGCTTGTGCAACATTCAATTCTACCAAGTCACAAACATCTCCTTTGCCATCATGGTCTCTATCGGCTTGATTCGCATTAGCTGTAATTGGACAGTTGTCATTCGTATCTAAAACACCATCGTTATCATCATCTGAATCACAAACATCTCCTTGACCATCATGATCATTATCAGCTTGATTCGCATTAGCAGTTATTGGACAGTTGTCAAGGTTGTCTGCTATTCCGTCGTTGTCAGCATCCAAGTCTCTAAAATCAGGAATACCATCATTATCAGTATCAAGAGGGGTAATACCACTACCTTTTTCTAACGCATCTGTGATACCGTCATTGTCTGAATCCAAATCTCTGTAATCAGGTGTACCATCATTATCAGTATCAAGTGGTGTAGTTCCATTACCTTTTTCAATAGCATCAGTAATTCCGTCATTATCTGAATCTAAATCTCTATAATCTGGGGTACCGTCATTGTCAGTATCTCTTGGAGTAGTTCCATTACCTTTTTCTATAGCATCAGTTATTCCATCATTATCTGAATCTAAATCTCTATAATCTGGGGTACCGTCATTGTCAGTATCTCTTGGAGTAGTTCCATTACCTTTTTCTATAGCATCAGTAATTCCATCATTATCTGAATCTAAGTCTCTATAATCTGGGGTACCATCATTATCAGTATCAATTGGTGTTGCTCCATTTGGTCCTTTTTCTATAGCATCGGTAATTCCATCATTATCTGAATCTAAGTCTCTAAAATCAGGAGTCCCATCATTATCCGTGTCTACAATTCCTTCTACTCTGTTCGGAATTCCGTCACTATCACAATCTGCATTGTTCCAAGCTGTGCTTGGAGCTAGAGTTCGATGTGCTACAACAAAATCGCAAGAATTAGTCGGAGAAGTTGCATCTAAAACTTCTTGATTATCTAAAACTCCGTCGCCATCAGTGTCTGAAACAACAACTGTAATAACCTTTGTTGTGGAACAACCATTACTATTTGTATAGGTAATTGTTGTAGTACCTAAAGTAAGTCCATTAACAACTCCCGAACTAGAAACTGTTGCAACTGAAGGATTCGAAGAAACCCAAGCATTACTATTAGATGGAGTTGTTGTTGCTGTAAGTGTTATTGTATTTCCATTTCCTACAGAAGCACTTCCAGATATAACTGGTGGTGTATTTACTGTAATAGTCACAGATGTTGCAACTGCACACGCATTTGAGGAATCAATTACAGAATAAGTTGTTGTTGTTGTAGGATTAGCAACTACGGCAGCTGTGTTAGTAGCACTTAATCCTGTACTTGGGGACCATTGATAAGCAGAACCCCCTGAAGCCGTTAATGTTATTGCATCTCCTTGACAAACTGACGGGCTTGAACAATTGAAATTTTCTGCTCCAAAAGCTATATTAGCATACGTTTCATTTCTATCATATTGAATAGTAATACTTGTGTGGGTTCCAGGAAAGCTTACTATTGTAAATCCTTCGGCTCCTGTCATGTGGGTAGAATCAGTATAAGTCATTGCACTACCATTCCAAATTACATGATAAGGTACTGAGGTGGTCAAACCAACTGGATTACTTGAATTACCAATACTTGAAAAAGCCACCTGAGGATTAGTAACAGGTTGATTAAATGTAAATGTAAATGTTCCTGCTAAATCGTTACGCAAAGATATTCCGTTAGGTACATTGTATTGCGAAGGGAAAGTAGCATGATTATACATCCCATTAGTGGTTGATAATCCTCCGGCTGAATGTGTAACGGTAACGGTAACTCCGCTTCCAATGTTTCCTGTAGCCGTCGTTCCATTTACATTGTTCCAAGTTGACCAGTACAACCCTTGACTAGTACATAATGAGTTTTGGATTGTTATAGCTGGAGGCACTAAATTAATAACTCCAGATACTGCTACGTTTTGGGTAGTTGCCCCTTGAGATACCAAAGTTATAGCACCTGATAATGGACCTGCTGTTGCAGAAGTAGCTAATCTAATATAAATAGTAGTTGTAGTTAAAGTGCCTGAAGCTGGTATTGTAACACTTGAACCAAATCCAGAACCGCTTGTTAAAGAAACTTCAAAACCAGTTGGTGCTGTTACTACAACATCACCTGTCAAATCAGTTCCAGAAATGGTAAAATCCCGTTCTGCTGAGGGTGTTCCTGTACAAGAAGTGAAAGAGGCTAGACTAGATACCGAACCTGTTACTACTGGAGTCCCTGAATTAACTACTGCTGTAAATGTTACTGTCGCGGTACTATTCGATCCTGTTGCGGTTGTTCCGTTTATTGAAAAACCTAAAGTCGCTGTTCCAGCAGTAGAGCTACTCGTCAAAGTTACTGTATAGGTACCGTTACCATTATCCGTTACAGCACCTAATGTTCCGGCAGTTGTGGTTACTACAACTGTTCCTCCCGAAGAAGTTAAATTAGCGTTCGAACTATCTTTTAATTGAACTGTTATCGTTGATGTAGTTGTGCCGTTAGCTACAATGCTTGTAGGTGAAGCTGTGATTGTTGATTTTGTAGGATCTGCTGTAATTACTACTGCTGTAAATGTTACTGTCGCGGTACTATTCGATCCTGTTGCAGTAGTTCCGTTTATAGAAAAACCTAAAGTAGCTGTTCCAGCAGTTACTGCACTAGTTAGAGTAACTGTGTATGTCCCATTATTATTATTAATAACTGACCCTAATGTTCCGGCAGTTGTAGTTACCACTACGGTACCGCCACTTGAGGTTAAATTATTTCCTGACGCATCTTTTAACTGAACTGTAATCGTAGATGTTGTTGTTCCATTAGCAACTATGCTTGTTGGAGATGCTGTAATTGTTGATGTAGTAGTGCTAGCTGTAACTGGGACATACCCACATACCGGTAATACTGGAGTGAGTGAACAAGATGCGTAATAACTTCCATTACCAGAATCTACCGCAGGGGATACTCCATCTCCCATACTCCCACCTGTTCTATGACCAACATAACAAAATTGTGATGTCCCAGATTTAGTGAACACTAAAGTGTGACCTCCTAATTCTGCTGAAATAGCAACGTCGTTTAAAGGGTCAAAACTAATAGGCATTCCAGGATCATAACTTGCACCAATAACTCCTGAAGAAGTACCATTATCTGTTCTACCAATCATTGAACTGCTATTACTACCCCATGTATAAATTTTTCCTGTTTTAGTAATTGCTGCAACTGCAGGATTTGCAGAAGTGTGTTCCTGAACTGTTATAAAATCAACATCAGTAAAATCAGTTGTGCTATTCACTTTAGAATTTACCCATGATAGACTCTCTGTATTAGATGTAAAATTTCCAAGTTGTTTTAAAGTATTGTCACCAAGGGCATATAGTTTATTAGATGAACCTGAAAGTAGATAATACGTTGGGTTTTTAGATGACCCTCCAGTTAATCCAATCATTTTAGGTAAATTGCTAGAAGAAAATTCAGATGGTACTGTCATCTGAACTGCATAAGTATTGGTAGTAGCCAATGCTGAACCATCTCCTAAATAAATTGATGTTCCCCAAGTATAAACAGCACCTGTTGACGTTAATGCTATAAACGCTCCTTTTGAAGTACCACCAACATTACCCCTTAACTGTGTAACATTAGTCAAGAAATTAGATGCACTCGTTTTTGTCTGTAACCAAACTAGCCCTGTTGAAGTCCCCGTTGAACCATTACCCGCAAGAAGCACCCCTTGACTTGTAAGGACATAAACATTACCTCCTGCACTAAGCTTTGTTACAATAACTAAAGTTAAATTAGATCCGAATAATATTTCTACATCGCTCGGTTCAACCCCCGTTGGGAGGCCAAAACTGTTGGCGCCACTTGTAAAGCCTGAAATTTTTTGAAAACTCCCAGAAGTTGTTAATCCATTTGCTAATAATTTCCCTTCTGTTCCCCACGCATACAAACCACTTTGAGTTAGAACAGCTCCTTGATCTTGTCCGCCACCACCACTCAGTCCACCTATAGTAGCTTTTAATACAACTTCTCCTGCAGAAACCCCAAAACTTTGATTAATTATAGTTGGAGAAACTAAATCGGTGTTTGTATTACTAAAAGCCGATCCCCAAGCTACATATTCACCATTTGATTTTTGAGCTATAGAAGCATGGTATCCACTAATTATTTTATCGTACGGATTATCTGGATTACAAAAAGGTTGAATAATATTTACCACCAACTCTCCTGTAGTACTATCACTTAAAGTGTATCCTGCTGTGTTAGTAATTGTAGCCGTAACTGAATACGTATTTCCGGCTGTTAAACTATTGATTATTGGTAAAGACCACGTATTTCCTGAAACTACTAAACCATTACTCGTAGTATACAATATACCATTAACTGTTACTGACAAAGTTTCACCACTTTGCAATGTTGCTGTTCCTGCTATTGTCGGTGTAATGTCTGTTGTCGTTTGTGAAGTTACAGTTACAGGGCCGTTAGGATCTAATCCTTGTGTTGTACTAAAATAAGCATTCAAATCTGCTAATAAATTACTCCCTGTAGCAGCATTACCAGATTGTGAAGTATTATCTATATAAGTTATTGGTTGGTTAATCTTATTAAAACCTAAATTACTCGAAGTGTTTATTGTATATGTGTTTACTCCTCCATAGTTAAAGGCGATAGGAGAAATAGAATTTGATGGAATAAGTCCGAAAGACTCAACCGTTGAGCCTGTTGTTTGTCTCCAAACAATTGCTCCAGCAAATTCAATTATTTGCCCAGATGTCAACTGTAAACGAATGGTTCCTGGTATATCATTTCCTTGAAGCTGGAAACTTCCTGTACTCGATTGTTGAACAAAAAATGCTTTAGCAATTCCTAAAGTAGAAAAAGTCTTAATGGTATTAGCTGTTTGAGAGTTACTCCCAACAACTCCTATAAATCCATTACTAAAAGGTACACTAACTTCTACTGTTTGAGAATGAAGTGCTGATAAAAACAATATTGATAAAAACAATATTGCTTTTTTAAAATGTTGTTGAATGCCTGAAATACTTTTTCTGTTTTCCATAAATAAAATTTTAACCATTTACATTGACGAAATTAAAATGTCTTAGGGTGTTGACCATTTAAATCTAGAAAAGGGATTTCTATGAGGTTAATTAAAAACCAGTTGCAATAAACAACTGTTAATTTTAACGTTTCAAAAATACTATCCCTCTTTTTGTTGAGAATAGTTTTTCCTGACAACATTGTCAAATAAATTCCAAAAAAGGATAAGTGATTGTCCTTAAAAATTAAAAAAAGGACAATATAAATAAGCGCTCAGGGATAAATATTTGTTATTTATTTATATTTGCATTTCAAACCCCACACCATAATGTTGTTATATTTATCCGTTTTTACCATTTTAATTTCTTTTGTGCTTTTATCGTACAATTGGAAGTCAAATAAAAATGCTATATACTTATCATTGGTTTTTATACTAACATCATTATTTGGAATTGCCCACTATTTTATGGTGTCTGGTGATTCTCGCTTTTGGTTAGCAGTGTTTTACAATAATTTTGCGCCGTTTATGTTTCTTATGGGGCCATTTTTATTTTTCTATGTTCGTAATACCTTATTAGATAGAGAGTATCTTTCTAAAAAAGATTGGCTTCATTTTATTCCAACAACAATTGCTGTAATTGGCACACTTCCTTATCATTTTCAATCCTTTGATAAAAAATTACAAATAGCAGATCGTATTATTAAAAATCTCAATTCAATAAGAGATATTGATGTCAACTTGTTTTATAACGTTGGCGAAAGTTTTGCGCTACGCACCATCGCATTCTTTTTATATTTAATGTATTGTATATATCTGCTGTGGAAAGCCAATCCTGAGGAAATTAACGAAATACAAATTCCCAAAAAACAGTTTTTAATTACCTATCGTTGGTTAGTTATTTTATTGACTAGTTTAGGCTTTATTTCAATAAGCTTTACGGTTTTGTCACTAAACGCAGCCATTTCTGTTCCTAGTGATACAATAGACGATGGTTATGTATTATATGTAATTGCAGGATTTGCTTATTCTGTAATGTCGTTTTCACTAATCCTATTTCCTGAAATTCTTTATGGAATTCCAAGAAAACAGATAGAAGCAGTAACTTCAAAAAAGAAAAAAGAAAAAATTAAAATCGCCCCTGAGGAAGATCCTTTTTTTGATATGTACACTGCTATTTTAAAGTATCTTCACCAAGAAAAACCCTTCTTAAACCCTGATTTTGCTGTTAGTGATATAGCATTAGACCTCCAGCTGCCTCAAAATCATGTTTCTTACTGTATTACCTACTTAATGGAAACTAGATTCTCAAAATTAAAATCAGAATTGCGAATTCAACACGCAGAAGAATTGTTGAAAAAGGGTTCTAATTCTGTCTTAACAATTGAGGCTATTGGAAAACAATCTGGATTTAAAACACGATCTAATTTTTATGCTGCATTTAAAGAAGAAACAGGATTAACGCCTACTGAATATATTGAGCAGGTAAATAAATAAGCCTAAAACTTCTAAATTTTTATAGAATTCAACTATTTCTTTTGTTTTTTTCAGCAACCAAAAAATTGCCTGAGAAGAACTCTTGTACTTCGAAAAAAAAAACTATTTTTACGAAACTATAAAGAGAAAATAAATTCCTTATTTTTCTCAAAATTGACAACTAATTAGACACTTAAAAGATGAGTTCAGAGAAAGAAGCTAAATTAAAAGCGTTACAACTTACGCTTGACAAACTAGACAAAACCTACGGAAAAGGGACAGTGATGAAAATGGGCGACAAAGCCATTGAAGAAGTAGAAGTAATTTCTTCGGGTTCGCTAGGAGTTGATTTAGCTTTAGGAGTAGGTGGTTATCCAAAAGGAAGAATTATCGAAATCTACGGCCCTGAATCGTCTGGTAAAACAACTTTAACACTGCACGCTATTGCCGAAGCGCAAAAAGCGGGTGGTATTGCTGCTTTTATAGATGCTGAACATGCTTTCGACAGAAATTATGCAGAGAAATTAGGTGTGGATATCGAAAACTTAATCATATCACAACCCGATAACGGGGAACAAGCATTAGAAATCGCTGAAAACTTAATTCGTTCAGGAGCTATTGATATTGTGGTGATTGACTCGGTAGCTGCCTTGACGCCAAAAAGTGAAATTGAAGGGGAAATGGGAGATTCTAAAATGGGTCTTCATGCGCGTTTGATGTCACAAGCCTTGCGTAAATTAACTGGAACTATCAGTAAAACCCATTGTACTGTATTCTTTATCAATCAGTTGAGAGAAAAAATTGGAGTGATGTTTGGAAATCCAGAAACGACAACAGGTGGAAATGCATTGAAATTTTATGCTTCAGTTCGTTTGGATATTCGTCGTTCGTCACAAATTAAAGATGGTGATAACGTAATTGGAAACCGTACTAAGGTTAAAGTGGTAAAAAATAAAGTAGCGCCACCTTTCAAAACAGCCGAGTTCGACATTATGTATGGTGAAGGGGTTTCAAAAACAGGTGAAATATTAGACCTAGCGGTAGAATTTGAAATTATCAAAAAATCAGGTTCTTGGTTCAGTTACGGAGATACTAAATTAGGTCAAGGTCGTGATGCTGTAAAAGCATTAATTAAAGACAACCCTGAATTAGCCGAAGAATTAGAAGAAAAAATCAAGTCGCAAATCAAAGAACTAGCTGCTGAATAAAATTCTCTAAACACAATAAAAAAGAAACCGTCTTAAAAGTTCCTATTTTGTCATTCCGAATTTATTTCGGAATCTTTAATTCTTTTTAAAGAAACTGAAACAAGTTCAGTTTGACAAGAATAAGGTTTTTAAGACGGTTTTTTATGTTAGCACTCAAAAGCCACTAATTGATTATAAATGATCTGATAAACCTCTTCTTTAATCGCTCTTCGGTCATTTAATGTTTTGCCTTCTGTGGCAACATGAGTGTGGATTTTTACACGCATCAATCCGGGACTGCCACTGAAAAAGGTATAAGAGAGTCGCTTTTTATTGTCTCCAAACGAAATGGGAACAATTGGAATTTGATGTTCAATAGCTAAGCGAAATGCCCCATCCTTAAAGGTATCTAAAACAACAGACTCGTCGTAAGGCACACCCCCTTCTGGAAAAATACAAACGCTCAGACCACGATTCAGCCTGTTTTGAGCGCTTTCAAAAACCGCTCTTCGGCTTTGTGCATTATTTCGATCTACTAAAATACAGGTTCTTTTGTAGAAAAACCCAAACAACGGTATCGAAGCCAATTCTTTCTTCCCCACAAATACAAAAGGACGATCCACTACGGCCAACATCAACATAATATCAGTCATAGAGGTATGATTGGCCACAATCATATAACTTTTGTTGGGTTCCAATCCTTGAATTGATTCTACCTTATAATAAAACCCCATTCCGAAAAGAATGACTTTAGCCCAAATTCTAGCCATAGCAAAAAAATAAGGGTAGCCACGCTCTGATACTATGGATAAAAGTAAAAAAGGCAACATCGCAAGGATGGGAATAGCCATTAAGACGTAAAACCATACGCGCCAAAGCAACCAAAGAATCATTTTTATTCCTCTCATAATGCCAAATGTATGAAATGGAATTCCATTTTAAAAAATAATTTTAAAATTTAGAATTGAACCCTTTAAAAACAGCTGTTTAATAATAATAACGTTTTGCTGATTTCTAAATCAAAAAAAATAAGGACGAAAAAAAAACGAAATATCAAAATATATTTCTCAAAAAAAGAATATGATATAAATTATCAAATATTCATCATAATTGATTTTTAACAGAAAATAATTAGGTAATTTAGCTCAAAACAAGGATTTTTTTCAATAAAAACCTTGAAATGTTTAACTTTTTTAAAGAAAATTAAATATGCCAAATTTACTGCCTGAATTGAACCCAAAAGGTTGGGACGAAATGTTTTCTGATGAAGGCGTAAGACATTCGTATCGTCAAGTGTTGCACACCTTAGAAAACCTAAACCTACAAAGTCTGAAAGACAAACAGAAACAAGCCTCTGATTTTTTTATGAACCAAGGGATTACGTTTACTGTGTATAGCGACGATAATCAAGGGATTGAACGTATTTTCCCTTTTGATATTATTCCGAGAATCATTACCAAAAGTGATTGGCTAGAAGTAGAAACCGGAATCAAACAACGTTTATTGGCTTTGAATTTATTTTTGGAAGACATTTATAACGAACAAAACATCATTAAAGACGGTGTTGTTCCAGCGTCATTAATTGCGTCTTGTCCGCACTACATTCAAGAAGTACAAGGCATCAAAGTGCCGCATAATATTCATGTTCATATTGCAGGAATCGACTTGATTCGCGGTGCTAAAGGCGAATTCTATGTGCTTGAAGACAACTTAAGATGTCCGAGTGGGGTGAGTTATATGCTAGAAAACAGAGAAATTACCAAACGTATTTTCCCTGATATGCTGACCTCAAATCACGTAAGCATGGTGAGTAATTATCCCATGATTTTTCATAATATTTTGGTTTCGCTTTCGCCAAGAAGCATCTCTAATCCTAATGTGGTGTTGCTAACTCCAGGTATTTACAATTCGGCTTATTACGAACATACTTTTTTGGCGCGCCAAATGGGAATTCCCTTAGTTGAAGGTCGGGACTTGGTGGTCAACAACAACAAAGTGTACATGAAAACCACCTCGGGCTTACAGCAAGTGGATGTAATTTACCGTCGTTTAGACGACGAATATTTAGATCCATTGGTCTTTAAACCCGATAGCGCATTAGGTGTTCCAGGACTGATGAGTGCCTACAAACAAGGCAATATTGCCATTGTTAATGCAGTAGGAAATGGCGTTGCAGACGATAAAGCCGTATATGCCTTTGTTCCTGATATGATTAAATATTACTTGAACGAAGAACCTATTCTTAAAAACGTGCCGACCTACCAAATGGAAAACCAAGACGAGCGCGAACTGGTTTTTGCTGATATGGAAAATATGGTAATTAAAGAAACCAATCAAAGTGGTGGCTACGGAATGATTATGGGAAATAAAGCGACCCAAGAGGAGCTCGATGCGGCTAAAATTGCCATTTTGGACAATCCAAGGAACTTTATTGCACAACCCATTATTCAATTAAGTACCGTGCCGTGTTTGATTGATGGCCAACTCAAATTGCGCCATGTCGATTTAAGACCGTATGCTTTATGTGGTCCAAATGGCGTGGAAATAGTTCCTGGCGGCTTAACCCGCGTGGCGCTAACCGAAGGGTCTCTGGTGGTAAATTCATCCCAAGGAGGCGGCAGTAAAGACACCTGGATAGTAGAATAAATAACCTAAAGAAACATACCCAATGAAAGTAGATATGCTTAGCCGAGTGGCGGACGGAATGTTCTGGCTCAACCGATACATGGAAAGAACAGATGGAATGTTGCTGACCTTAAACACCTTTTACATTCTGTCTTTCGACAAAGAATTGAATGATACTCAAGGCTACAAACCCTTGTTAGAACATTATACTGATTTGCCTATCGAAACCATCAATGAGATGCAATACGACACTAATTTTGTGTTGAAATACATTATTTGCGACAATCACAATCAAAATTCGGTAAAGAATTTAGTAATTAAAGCGCGTGAAAATGCACGAGGTTCCCAAGACAAAATCACCAAAGAGCTTTGGGAACACATCAATTCGTTATATCATTTTATGAACTCCCCTAGCCTGCCGCATCAATTGGAAACCCAAGATGCTTTGGCTATTATTACCAAATTGAACAAAGACTTTTTGCTGTACAACGGAATTCTACAAGTAACCATGCCGAGAGGATTGGGATGGTGTTTTTCGAGCATTGGCAAACACATTGAGCGCTGCTTGCAAACCATTTCGCTTACACAAGCGTATTTTGCGCCCATTGATTACAATCTAGAGGGCGAAGAAGATTTATTGTACTGGAGAAGGCTGTTGCTATCCCTATCAGGCTACGAAATGTATTTGAAAAGTTACAGTAATATTCCGCACAACAGAAAAGTGGTGCAACAAGTGGTTTTCAATCGTGATTTTGCGCACTCGGTGATTTATACTTTGGACTTGATTAATGTGTACATTAACTATTTATTCAAAGACAATGTCATAAGCGAAGCCCGAACCTTACACAATCAATTTGGAAGGCTAAAAAGCTATGTCGAATACACCGATTACCATCACTTAAGCAACCAACAATTAGAAGAAGTGCTTCATAACACCAAAGTGCAACTGAACCAATTCTCTACAGATTTTTCTAAACTATTCTTTTCTTATACCTAAATCGGCATGGCTCTATTTAAAATCGTCCATATTACCAAATACCAATACAATTGGCCTATCAAAGAAAGCATCAACGAGATTCGCTTATTTCCACATAATTTTGAAAACCAAGATGTCTTGCAATACGAATTATTGATTACCAACAATCCTGAAGTTAGTTTTTCTACTGATTATCACGGAAATCGCGTGGGAAATTTCAACACTTTAGATGCTCATACCGAAATGACTATCGAATCTAGAATGTTAGTTCGGGTAAATCATTCCTTGAAAATTCCTGATTTTGAACATTCGTACGTAAAGGATTTAGCATCCGAAAAAGAAAAAAACATCAACCTCTTGCGCCTTTGCTATCCTGAAACCATTACAAAACAAGAGACTATTCTGGATATTCTCAACGAAATTGGATGTGAAAATAAAACCATTATTGAGATTGCGCAACAATGCAATAATTATATTTTTAACCACTTCACCTATACCAAAGGGATCACCAATATTGAAACCACTGTAGACGAAATTTTAGACCATAAAAAGGGAGTGTGCCAAGATTTTGCCCACGTACTTTTGCAATTGGTTCGTACCGCCGGAATTCCAGCACGCTATGTCAGTGGTTACATCTGCCCTAACGAAAGTGGGCTAAGAGGAGAAGGAGCTACACACGCTTGGGTCGAAATTTATACGCCAAACCAAGGTTGGTTAGGATTAGATCCAACTAATAATATTTGGACCATGGACAACCATGTTAAACTAGCTGTGGGGCGCAATTTTATCGATTGTACGCCAGTTAAAGGAACTTTTAAGGGATTGGCTAAACAAACACTTTCCGTTTGTGTATCGATTGGCTATGAAGACGGTAGGCATTTTGAAGAAATCAACGATGTGGCTCTGGAAGAAGTCTCTTCAGAAGTACAAGAACAATTGGATTACATCGAACTCTTACATCACCAACAAGAACAGCAACAGCAATAAAAAAAGCACTACTCAAGTAGTGCTTTTTAATTATTTAATTCGACAACCAACCTGATGGGTTAATATAAGAGGTGTTCTGGAGTATCAAGAACTTGATTACCGTTTTTCCGGTTTCTCCATTAGAACGTACTTTACCTATTGATTGTTTTCGACTAACTTTTTCTCCTTTACTCACATTTACAGAGCTTAGGTTTTGATATACCGTGAAATAATCCCCGTGTTGTATCATTACCGCCTTATTCACTGGAGATAATGCAATAACACTACTTACCACCCCGTCAAAAACCGCTCTGGCATTAGCTCCTTGGTCGGTAGTAATCTCTACACCACTGTTGTGAACCATTAACGATTTGTACACTGGGTGCGGCTGATCGCCATAGCCTAATGAAATATGTCCGCGCTCTACAGGATAAGGCAACCTTCCTTTATTCGCTCTAAAATTATCAGCAATAATTTTAGCTTCAGGGGTCAAATCAATTTTAGTTGATGATACCGGCTCGTTAGACGCTACTGGCTCTTCTACAACTTCTTTTTCAACTGGTTTAACTGTTGTTTTAGGCGCTTTACCATTAATTTTCTTAGCGTTTGCTAATTCTTTTGCAGCAGCTTCAGCAGCCGCTTTCTTTTCTTTGGCAGCAGCAGTGGCGGCAGCCTTCGTTTTCGCTCTTTCTGCAGCGGCTTTTCTATTGGCTTCAGCAATGGCTTGACGAATCAAACGATCAATTTGTTTGTCAATAGCTCTCGCTTCTTGTTGTTTTTTCTTAATGTCGTTGGCAATTTTATTCTTGTCTTTTTTAATTGCGTTAACCAACTTCTCTTGCTCTTGTTTCTCTTTTTCTAAAGACAAACGCTCTTTCTCTTTTTCTTCAATTAATTTTTGTTTGGCTGATTTTTGAACATCCAATTTTTCATTGTACACTTCTAATTCTTTGGATTTATCTTTAATCTCTTCGCCTTGCATTTTTCTGAAATTCGTGTACTGTTTCATGTATTGGGCGCGCTTGTATGCCTGTAAAAAATTCTCTGACGACAAGATAAACATGGCTCTACTTTGTTCTGAACGACTCTTATACGATTTCACAATCATCTTAGCATAGTCTTCCTTTAAGACAACCAACTCTTTTTTTAGCTTGTTAATTTGCACTTGATTGATGTACATGTCATTGCTCAATAGCTTTGCTTGTTTTTCAGTAGTGTTGATCAATTTTTCTTTCAATGCGATTTTTTTCTCTTGGATAACCACAACGTTAACCGCTGTTTTTTCCTTGTTTTTAACCGATTGCAAGAGTTTTTCATTCTCTTTTATTTCTTGCTGAATTTGAGCTTTTCGTTGTTCTAACTTTTCTTGTTGCGAGTCTTGGCTCCAAACCAATGAAGTAGCGCAAATAAAAAGTAGACTAAGGAGAAATTTTGGCATGGTAAAATATTTTTGCAAATTTACTTAATTAAAATTCTTTTATACCCATTTGGAATACTATAAGGAAAAGAAAGTTCTTCGTTGAAAGATACCGTATTGTAATTGAAACTAATTTCTGTCTTGCCTTTCGGCTGAAAAGTGCTAATTACAAAACTCATGGGTATAGTTGCTTCGTTAAACGTATTTCTTTCTGAATAACCCACATCAATCCTTCTGTCTTGTTCTGGCTGGCTTATTTCTTGTTTTTGAATTTGAAATTTTTCTGCATCCAAAAAGAACGTTTTCTTCGTATTTCCTGATTTTAAATCGGCTAACTCAAAGCCTTGTTCGCCTTTTGACAAGGCATATTTTCCTTGTTGTAAATTGTCAAAAGCTTCACCCAACAACATATTTTGAATTTTAGAAAAATCCAAATCGGTTCCTAACCACTGACTCAATCCGCTAAAATCCCCTTCAAAATAAGTGCTGTTCATCTTTTCGTAATAACTCACCGATGTGGGAGTAATTAACGCTTTAGCCATCGTAATTCCTAGAAAACGAACACTAATCAAAATTTGTTCGTCTTTCTTAATTTTAATTTCTGCTGTTACATTTTGAGTTTGCTTATCGTCAGAAAAACGCACATTCGATTTGATATAAACGGTACTAAAGTTGGTTTTGTTGTTGTAATGATTCGCTATTATGTCTTCCGCCGAAATCCCTTTCGCCGTTGGAGCTACCGGTGTGGTTACCACAACCGCTTGTTTGGTTTTGCAAGACACCAAAACCGACAGGAACAGCAATAGTATTATCTTTTTCATTTCTTTTTATTTTGTATTAATTGATCGGCTTTCGCAAAAAAGCGGTCTTTCATCTTAAAATCGCCCAAACCGTTATAGGCTTCCGCCAATTGTAAATTAAAATTGATTTCTAAATCCAAATCATCTATTACAAAATCTATACCCGTTTCTAGTGCTTCTTTCGCCTTATTAAATTGGTGCAATTGATTATTAGCTAATCCAAAATAATAATAAAAATACCCCTGTGCCGGATACAGCTCCATCCCTTCAGCCGATTTTTGAGCTAGTTTTTGAAACTGCTGATTCGTTGTATACGCTTGAAGCAAAAGCAAATTAGTTGCTACCGACCCTGCTTCTTTTTGAAGTGCCAATTCGTAATAATGAATGGCCTTTTCCAATTGTTTTTTATTCTGAAAGAACTTCCCAATTTCTTGGGCAACGTTAATTTCTTTGTCAGTATCAAAAAACGGAATCGCCGTTTCTAAGTCCGTTTCGTATTGCGGATTTTTGTAGGCGAAAAGTAAAAACTCATTAACAACTCGGTGTTTGATGCTGTTGGGTATTTGCCCATTGCCCAAAATACTTTTCATAGTTTGAGCCGCTTGCAATCCGTCGTTGGCATCCAAATAATTTTTAAAATCTCCCAACTCTTTCCAGTCCGAAGATTGGTTTTTGGTAGCCAAAAGAATTTGGTTTTTAAACTGCGCTCTTTCTTGCGATTTGCCAAATTTAGCATTCATCTCATTAATCAAAGCCAATGCTTTTTCTAACTGATTCGTCGCCATATACAGCGGAATCAAATCGTCTTTGTAGCGCTCGTCAAAACCGATTAATTGTTGTACCGCAGTCATCGCGCGTTCGTAATTCTTGGTTTGAAAACTCAGATCGTAAAGCCCTACCCAAAACCATCTGTTTTTAGGTTCAATTTGTGTGGCTTTTTGAAACGACTGATACGCGTTTTCATATTGTTTTAAAGCCAAATAATTTTTGCCCAATTCAAAATGTACCGTCGCATTATTAGGTTGGCTCACCAAACATTTTTCCAAAGCCACAATCGCTTTGTCATAGTTTTCAATACCTTTTTGCAAAAGCGATTCATAAAAAGAATCCTGAAATGCATCCGAAACCATAGCAATGTCTTCTGGTTCTGTTTGCGACCATCCTGAAAATGGTAGTACAAACAGACTTAAAAAGAAAAATACTATCGTCTTTGTGTTCATGATTTTTTATTCCAAAACCGAATAATCTCCGATGCTGATACTGGTAAAGTTGCCGTCAAAACTCGCGTGATTACCAATCATAGCGTTATCTAAATTGGCATTTTTAATATGCGAATGCGTTTGAACCAAACTGTTTTTGATTGTACTATTGATAACATGGCACCCTTTCCCTAAAGAAACATTTGGGCCCACAGTTGCATTAATTAAGACTACATCTTCTCCAATATAACACGGCGGAATAATCGTCGAATTCTCTGATTTTACGCCATAATCTACTAAATGTTCCCCGTCATTGTGTAAAAATCCTAACATTCTAGAATTGGTTTCTACCGTCACGTCTTTGTTTCCGCAATCCATCCACTCCGCTACTTCTCCAGGAACAAATTTCATGCCCTTGGCCATCATTTGCTTAATTCCGTCGTTGATTTGGTATTCGCCACCATGGATAATATTATTGTCTAACACCAATTGCAATTCATTTTTTAACACCGCCACATCTTTGAAATAATAAATTCCAATTACGGCTAGGTCTGAAACAAATTCTTTTGGTTTCTCTACCAATTCTACAATTTCATTGGCGTCGTTCAAGTTGATTACCCCAAATGCTTCTGGTTGATCTACTTGTTTTACCCAAATCACACTATCGGCATTTTGATCCAAATCAAAATCGGCACGAATTAAGGTATCCGCATACGCAATAACCGCTGGTCCGCTCAAAGAATCTTTGGCACACATAATGGCGTGACCCGTTCCCAAAGCCTCGTTTTGGTAATAAATAGTTCCTTTAGACCCTAATTTTTCAGCAATGGCAATTAAATCAGCTTCGACTTGTTTACCAAAACTTTCATGGATAATAAAAGCAATTTCTTCAATATCTTGATTCAACACTCCCGCAATATCTTCCACCAAACGATGAACGATAGGTTTTCCTGCTACAGGAATTAACGGTTTAGGAATGGTTAATGTGTGTGGGCGAAGACGTGAACCACGTCCTGCCATTGGTACTATTATTTTCATGTTATTGTCATTGCGAGGAACGAAGCAATCTCATCCTCCTGTTAATTTATTTTTATTTTAACCACAAAGTTCACAAAGGTTTTACGCTAAGATCACTAAGGTTTTTATTTGGTCTTTTCTTTGAACGCCTATTTCACCCCAGTACTGCCAAAACCGCCTTCTCCTCTGGATGTTTCAGAAAGTTCTTGAACTTCAATCCATTCAGCACGTTCGTGTTTGGCAATAATTAGTTGAGCAATGCGTTCACCATTTTCAATTACGAAGTCTTCATTGGATAGATTTACTAAAATCACCCCAATTTCTCCTCTGTAATCAGCATCGACTGTTCCTGGCGAATTGAGTACTGTGATTCCTTTTTTGATAGCCAATCCACTTCGTGGACGAACTTGGGCTTCATATCCAATGGGTAACTCGATAAACAAGCCTGTTTTTACAATAACTCGCCCTAAAGGAGCCAAGGTAATTGGAGCTGATAAATCGGCTCTTAAATCCATTCCTGCCGAAGCTATAGTTTCATAGTTAGGCAACGGATGTTGCGATTTATTAATGATTTTTATAGTCATTTTATTTTTTTCGTTTAATGATTGAAAGGATCGTTGCTTTTTCATTGTGAAACACAAAATACATAAACAACAATAATAACGGAATTCCCACAAAATAATTTTCTCTGAATCCGTAAAAAGAAATAGCTGAGAATACAATAGACAAACCTAGATAACCCCCTATTTTTTCCATATCGTACGGAATAGGATAATACTTATTTCCCATGACATAAGAAATAAACATCATACTTCCATAAGCAGCAATAGTAGCAATAGCCGATCCGTAATAACTGAATTTTGGAATTAAAAGATAATTCAACACCAAGGTCAAAACAGCTCCAACAATTGAAATATAAGCACCCATTTTGGTTCTGTCAGTCAATTTATACCAGACCGAAAGATTATTATAAATCCCCAAGAAGAAATTAGCCAAGATAATCAACGGCACGACTTTCATCGCTTCCCAATACGATTTGTCGTGCAAAAGCAAGAACTTTAATACATCGGCAAAAACAATAACTCCTAACAAAATTAAGGATCCAAAAATCACAAAATATTTGGTAATCATGGCATAGGTTTGGGGTGCTTTTTCGTGATTAGAATGACTAAAAAAGAAGGGTTCAATTCCCAAACGGAATGCGGTGGCAAACAAGACCATAAACAAGCCTAATTTATAACAAGCTGAATACGCTCCTACTTCGGACTTGGCTACATTTTCGGGTAACCAATACCCTAAAAGGATTTTATCAAAATGTTCGTTTACGGCAAAAGCAATTCCGGCAACCAAGATAGGCAATCCGTACTGCATCATTTTTTTCCAAAGTGCCTTGTCAAATTTTCTAGTTAAAGAAAGATAATTAGGCGAAAGTACTAATAAGGTTAGTAAGCTTGCCGCTAAATTAGAAACGAAAATGTATCCAATTTCGTAATTTTCCACATATAAATTGCCAATAAATGAATTTGGATTTGATGCTGCAATTTTAGGTAAAAGCAATAAGAAGAAAAGGTTCAATAACAAGTTTACCGCGACATTACCTATCTTAATAATGGCATACAACATTGGGCGTTGGTTGGCTCGCAACTTTGAAAATGGCACAATAACCAATGCGTCCAAGACCAAGATCCAAATGGCATACGTGATGTACTGCACTTCTACATTGGCCAACGAGGCCAAAGTGCCTCTGAAAATTAAAGCACCAAAAAGAAAAATAATGGACGACCAAAAAATAGAAATGGTGGAAGTAGCAATAACATTTTCTTTATCAGTTTCTGAATTATAAAAGCGGAAAAAAGCCGTTTCCATTCCGTAAGACAAGACCACATTGAAAAAAACCATCCAAGATAACACTATAGAAACCTCGCCATACTCGCCTGTAGGTAAAATTCCCGTATACAAACGCACGAGTAAAAAACTCAACATTCGAGGCAAAACCGTGGCTAACCCATAGATTGCAGTTTGTTTGAAAAGACTTTTATATAATCCCAAGTTGGTTTAGTTTAGGCATTGATAGAAACAAAAATAACGAATTCTTTGGATTAATACCGGTTTTGAAATCGGAATAGCCCGGAATTTGTTAACAGCTTTTTTAAGATAATCCGGCTTCGTTCAAGGTTTTAATAAAGTGAAACCCTCTTGGATAATACCCTTGATTATAGTAAAAACGGTGGGCGGTAAAATTACCTGTAAAAGCATCTAATACAATCATTGTGCAACCCGCTTCTTCTGCTTTTGTGTTGATATAGTCCGTCATTAATTTTGCTGCACCTTTAGATCGATGGTCCGGATGCACAATAAAATTGTCTATTTCGAAATAACGCCCGGACCAGAGTTTAATCCCCGACCATAAGCCCGAAAGTCCAATACACTTATTTTCTTCGTATACTGCGATTTGTATGTAGTTGTGAGGCAACATTTCAGTAAGATAGGCTTCGTACTTCTCTAATGTGAAATTATTGCTGTACAAATGTTGCATCAGCTCAAATTGAGCTAACATTTCTTCTAAAGTAGTAAGTTCTTTTATTTCCAAGGTGTAATTTTTTATAAAAATAATCAAAAAAAAGAGCCCCGCAATGCGAGGCCCTTATAGTATCTTTCGAATAGTTATTATCCATTCAACGCTTCAGCACCACCAACAATCTCTAAGATTTCGTTAGTAATTGCTGCTTGACGCGCTTTATTGTAAGTCAATTTCAATTGATCTCTCAATTCAGTTGCGTTGTCTGTTGCTTTGTGCATAGCAGTCATACGCGCTCCGTGTTCAGAAGCAAATGAATCTCTAATTCCTTTGTACAATTGTGTTTTCAATGACTTTGGAATCAAAGTCAATACAATCTCTTCTTTAGAAGGTTCAAAAATATAATCTCCTGTTGAAGCAGGTTGGTCTGATTGAATTGGCGCTAAAGGCAAAAATTGTTCTGTTTGAATAATTTGAGTCGCAGCATTTTTAAATTGGTTGTATACCAATTCGATACGATCGTATTCGCCAGCCACAAATTTTTGAGTCAGTACTTCAGCTATTTGAGCTACATTATCAAAAGTCAAATCGTCAAAAACAGCGCTTTGATTATCGATAACGGTTAACGTTTTGCTCAAAATATCATTCCCTTTTTTACCTATTGCAAAAACATCTACTTGTTTCCCTGCATAGTAATCAGAACGATTTTTAACTTCTTTAATTACATTCGTATTAAAAGCACCACACAAACCTCTGTTAGAGGTAATAGCTACTACTAATACTTTTTTGATTTCACGTTGAGACGTGTAATCTCCCCCTACATCTCCATCTAAGGTTGCAGAAAGATTTTGTAATAATTCCGTTAATTTTTCGGCATAAGGGCGCATCGCTGTAATCGCATCTTGTGCTTTTTTAAGCTTTGCAGCAGAAACCATTTTCATTGCCGATGTGATTTGCATCGTCGATGAAATGGAAGTAATTCTATTACGGATTTCCTTTAAATTTGCCATTCTAAATGTGAAAATTTATCAATTTATCAATGTGCAAATGAGTCATTTACACATTGACATATTGTTATATTGATTAATTATACTTAGCTGAAACTTCTTTTGCTACTTTTTCGATAACGTCAGTAATGTTGTCATCTAATTTACCCGCTTTCAAAGCATCAAGAGTGTCTCTGTGTTTGTTGTTCAAGAATTCTAAGAAATCTTTTTCAAATTCTTTCACTTTGTTTACAGGAACATTTCTCAATAAGTTTTTAGAACCAGCGTAGATAATAGCTACTTGATCTTCAACAGTATAAGGTTCGTTCAAACCTTGTTTCAAGATTTCAACATTTCTTTTTCCTTTTTCAATTACGTTCAAAGTAACGGCATCCAAATCAGAACCAAATTTAGCAAACGCTTCCAATTCACGGAATTGAGCTTGGTCTAATTTTAAAGTACCAGATACTTTTTTCATTGATTTGATTTGTGCATTACCTCCAACACGAGATACTGAGATACCTACGTTAATTGCAGGACGAACCCCAGAATTAAACAAGTCTCCATCTAAGAAGATTTGTCCGTCAGTAATCGAAATTACGTTAGTTGGGATATAAGCAGACACGTCACCCGCTTGTGTTTCGATAATTGGTAAAGCCGTTAATGAACCTCCTCCTTTTACGATTCCTTTTAAAGAATCTGGTAAGTCATTCATGTTTTTTGCAATATCATCATCCGCAATCACTTTACAAGCACGCTCTAATAAACGAGAGTGTAAGTAGAAAACGTCTCCAGGATATGCCTCACGTCCTGGTGGTCTTCTTAATAAAAGAGACACCTCACG
>JACCDS010070995.1_pt1 | contig 25241 bp, 25 predicted proteins | sample 7446441 | NCBI WGS metagenome assembly JACCDS01 (sample SAMN15323445, study PRJNA562643) | freshwater metagenome | isolation source: river surface water | place: USA:Blue River Watershed | collected 2017-08-17 | reverse complement strand
CCGTAAATTGACCCAGAACCGCCAAACCGTGACCCCCACAAAAAACCACTTTTTTGCACGATTTCCCACTTTAGGGAAAAGGATTCATACGGTCAAGTTAAAAGCGGACTTTTTTCTTTTAAAACAAGGGGTTAGAGGACATTTGGAGAAGAAAACTAGGTCAAATTATGACTAAATTGTGAACGAAATCAAGGGGATAAAAATCACTCATAAAGTGCTTTATCAACTGAGAGAGAGGAAACCCGCCCCAAAGGCCAGGAAAAACTACTGAAGGGGGGTCTTCAGCAGGTTGCCAAATGGGATCGCCACCACCGGGATACCCTCATCGGCAAGTTCCTGGGCCGTCTCGAGCGAGGTCTGACCATGAATTGGCCGTGGCGGAAGCTCATTGGCATGCATGGCACGGGCCTCTTCGGCGAATCGATCGCCAACGTCTTCGCTACTGGCCAGCATATCACGCACCATTTTGAGGGCTGCGGCCAGCGCCGGAGCCCCACCGGGTGCAGACGTCATCACAGCGGCCTGCCGACTCGCAGCGGGCTCCACCGTCGCGGAGGGGCTTGATTCTTGGGGCTCTGCCGCCGATGAGAGATTGAGTCGAGGCGCTGAAAGCGTCTTCTCAATCTCGTTGCTGTCGCAGAACGGGCAGGTCAGTAGGCCTTGGGCCTGCTGCTCTTCAAAAGCCAGATGACTTTTAAACCAGCCCTCAAAGGCGTGGCCGTGGACACACTTGAGATTAAAAACCTTCATGCCCGAAGTTTAAGCGATCCCGCGCAGTTCATCACGCCCTGACTGAGACCCCAGATGGTCAAGCAATCCCCAGGTGTTGATCCGGACAAGGCCGGGCGCCCCCACCAGGTGATGGATGGCGGCATTCGCAATGGGCCAAGCCCGTGGCGCATCCAGCGCAATGTCGTTGGCCAGTCGGTAGATCATGTCCAGCACACCGCCGTGGGTAAACACCGCAATGGTCTGTCCAAGCCTTGCCTGGATCACCGCATCAAGTGCCTGCGCAACACGGTCGCGAAACTGCACGAGAGACTCACCACCTGATGGAATGAAATTTGGATCGCGTGTCTGCCAGCGCTGATAACCAGAGGGGTCTTCTTCTGCGACCTGATCCGGTGTCTTACCTTGGAAGCTTCCAAAATCTCGCTCGGCAAGTCCCGGCACGGGATGAACAGGAAATCCAAGTTGCTCGGCTAACGGCGTCGCCGTCTGCATCGCTCGCGACAAAGGACTGCTCAAGATCGCGTCTAACGAAAAAGTTGCGAGCCGATTTGCAACAAGCCGTGCCTGGGTCAGGCCCGTGGAATTTAATGGGATATCGGTTGTGCCTTGAACACGAGATCCGGTATTCCAGTCCGTTTCACCGTGGCGAACCAACCAGATCGTCGTGGTCGTCGACATATTATTTTGCAATCACCGTCGTCTGTGACAGCGCCAGTCCGACCGAAAGCTGAACCCCTGGCGCAAAAATATCATCGCCGATCAAGTGCGGCTGATCGACCAGAATCGTGGTCTGTCCAAGGTCCACGCCGTAGCGTGTGAACTCGCCAGTAAACTCAACCGACGCAACCGTGCCATGCACCCAGAACAACCCCGGATCTGCCGTCGGTGCTGTTGCAAGCGTTGCACTGTGCGGCCGAAAGAATAACTGCGCCGCACTGTCCGCCAGAACCTTGGACTGGGCAAGAGGTACCGACAAACCAGGGCCCTGAAAGGTTTTACGGCCACCCTCTTCGACGACCCGGCCATCAATCAGATTCGCAGTGCCAACAAATCCTGCAACGAACGAATTCACCGGATGATCGTAGAGCGTTGTTGCAGAACCCACCTGCTGCAACACGCCTTGATCGAGGACCGCCATGCGATCTGCGGTCGTCATGGCCTCCTCCTGGTCATGCGTCACAAAAACCGTTGTGATGCCCAACTTACGCTGAAGGCTCTTTAACTCATCGCGCATCTGTACACGCAGATTTTTATCGAGGTTCGACAATGGCTCATCGAGCAATAGGATCGAGGGCTCAATCACAATCGTTCTGGCCAGTGCCACACGCTGCTGCTGTCCGCCCGAGAGCTGGTTCGGACGACGTGATCCATACTCAGAAAGCCCAACGACATCGAGCACTGCCGCCACTTTCTTTTTAATTTCATCTTTCGGAAATTTTCGTTCGACCAGACCGAAGGCCACGTTATCGAATACCGTCATGTGCGGCCAGAGCGCGTAGTTCTGAAAGACCATGCCTACATGACGCGACTGTGGCGGCAAGGGAGAGACGTCCTCTCCATCGATCAACAGCTTGCCGCCCTGGTTGCGATTAAAGCCAGCGATCAGACGCAGCAGCGTTGATTTACCTGATCCGCTCGGGCCAAGAAGCGCAAAAAACTCGCCCGGCTCAATCCGAAATGAGACATCTCGCAGCACCTGATTCTTGCCGTACGAGAGAGAGATATTGATCGCCTCGAGCAAACCTTTTTTCATAACCAAACCTTCATCTAGAAATAGTCTTTAGTCCTTGCGGGTCGTCCGATACCGTTCCGCCACCACGTTCGACGCATAGGTACCAATCGCCACCACCAGAATTGCAATCACCCCTAAGGCCGCTCCCGGACCACGCCCGGCAAGACTCTGCATATACAGATAGATGCCGTAGCTCATGGGGGCATTGGACTCAACAGACGTTAAGAGCAGCGTTGCTGAGAGCTCCACCGATGCGGTGATAAAGCTCGTCACAAAGCCCGCCAGAATGCCGCCTGCCATCAGGGGCACCACGATCCGACGAATTGTCGTCATCCGGCTTGCACCAAGAGAGCTCGCAACCTCTTCCAGAGACTCGTGAACCTGCTGCAGCGCCGCCATACATGAGCGCAAGGCATACGGTAGTCGACGCACGGCATAGGCAATCATGATCAGTACCCAGGTAGTGACAATTGGGGTCTCAGTAAACGGCAGCGTCATCCCCTTAAACATCCGAAGATATCCAATCGCTAGAACCAGCCCAGGAATCGCTAGCGCTGCAGAGGCCATATGATCAAGCCAGTGACGTCCCGGCAGATTCGTGCGCAGAATCAGATAGGCAATCGCAACGCCCAACAAGATATCGATGCCTGCTGCTGTCAGACAGTAGAGCAACGTATTCGAGATCATCTTGCTGGAATCCTGGATGACAGTCGCATAGTGCGCCAGAGTGTAGGCATCGGGCAGCACTGAGAAGCTCCAGACCTTGGCAAACGACATCAACAGAATGCCGATGTGCGGTGCCAGGACAATCAACAGCATCACAATGATCCAGCCATACGCACCAACGCCTTGCCAGAACGATAGTCGGCGCTGCTGAAGACTCGTACCGCCTTTCTGCAGCGTTGAGAAGTCGCGACCCTTGAGCACCAAGGCTGACATCCACAGTGCGACAACTGAAAAGACCACCATGATCACGCTGATCACATAGCCCAGCGGATCTTCAACGCCTATAGAAGTAATACGCAGATAGGCCTGTGGGGCCAGCATATTGGTCACCCCCAACACGAGCGGTGTGCCCAGGTCATCAAAGACCTTGACAAACACCAGTGCCGCGCCTGCCACGAAACCAGGCATCGCCAAGGGAAAGATCACTCGACGGAAAATAGACCAGCCACTCGCGCCCAGATTCTGCGCTGACTCTTCCATCGCGCCATCAATGTTACGCATCGAGGCGACAAGGTTGAGCAGGATAAAGGGGAAGTAGTGGATGCTCTCCACAAAGATCACGCCCCAGAGTCCCTGCATGAACGGAATATTGATCCCGAACCAGTCTCCCAGCAGCAGGTTGACAGAGCCGCTCTTGCCAAAGATCAGCTGCATCGCTACGGCCCCAACAAAGGGCGGCATGATCAACGGCAGGACGCCCAGCGTCTGGATGAGTATGGCGCCACGGAAGTCAAATCGCACCGTGAAATAGGCCAACGGGATGGCGATCAGTGATGCAAAGACAACTGAAGCAAACGCCACAATCAGGCTATTAATAAACGACTCTTTAAAAATGGCCTGACCAAAGAAATTCATGAAGTGTCCGAGCGTCGGCGCTCCAGTCTCGGTCACAAAGGCGGTGTAAAACACCAGCAAGACAGGGATGACCAGAAAGATCATCAACAACAAGAACACAATCCCATAGACAAACCACGGGCCGATGTTGGCAAAAAACGCGCGCAGTCCTGGCGTCGACGGCGTCGACAAGGTAGAAGCTTGACTCATAGGGAGCGTGTCTCTAGTGAACAAAATCCCAGGGGGACGGGTTCACCGTCAGCCCTGGGATGGATGACTCATTAACGAATTGCAGCAGCAGCCTGGTTTGCCAAGGCCTGCGCCTTTGCATAATTTTCTTTTGCCTTGCTACCCCACTGCTCTTCCAAAGCAGAGATGCGCTTGCTGACCTCGACGTCCTTGCGGGACTTGCGGAACAACTCGAGCAGGTCATTGCTCTTGACGTCCGCCTCAGACAGAATCGGTGCGTAGGCCGCTGCTTTCGCCTGACGAATCAGATCTGCAGCCTGGGGATTGTTCTTGCCTGCGAGCTTTTTCTCAGCATCATGAATGGCCTTGGTGGCGGCCTGGATCTCCTTGAGACGGAAGGTCACCATCTGGTCAAACATGCTGACCACAATCGCGCGGCGCTGCTCAGACAGATTCGAGTTGAACTGCACCTTGGCAGACTTCGCAACTTCCTGGATGTTCGGATAGTTCGGCGGGGCCTTCAGGCTGGTGCCGGGACCATAAGGTACAACCGGCAGTCGGCTGATCGCGGGATCAAACAACAGCGCCTGACCTTCATCCGACAGCGTGTAAGCCATAAACGTCTTCGCTTCTGCTGCATTCTTGGCGCCTGCGATCAGACCAATATTGGCCGGCACCACTGCAGTCATCGTCGGGTAGACGAATTCCACTGGGAATCCGCTGTACTTGCCCGCAAGACCGAAGAAGTCAATCACCAGACCAACGCCAAACTGGCCGTTGTTCACGCCATCGGGCACGCCGAAGCTGCGCTCTGTAACAGCGGCGGCATTTCCCATGATCTGCAGTAACTGCCCCCAGCCCTTATTCCAGCCCTCGCCCTGAAGGATGGTCTCCACCGTCAGGTGGGTTGTTCCGGAACGGGACGGCGAAGAAATCGCGACGTGACCAAAGTACTCCGGCTTGATCAGATCGGCCCACTCTTTCGGGGCAGGCAGTTTGTTCGCCTGCATGTAACGGGTGTTCCACATCAGACCATAACCGGCCAGCGCCTGACCGTAATAGAGGCCTTCAGGATCGTTAATGGGATAGTTCCCAATCTTTGCGGGCGTTCGAGGATTCTTCACCTCTGGCGCTGTGGTGAGCAACTTGTCGCGCGTCAGCACCTCAAAGGCACTGGGGTCGGAGACCCACATCACATCGGGGCGCTGACCAACAGGCAGTTCACGAATATAAGCAAGGGCGGCTGCGGTGTTCTTATTCAGAATCTCAAGCTTGATGGTGGGGTGCTTGGTCTCAAACGCCTTCTTATAGGCCGCAGTCAGTTCCTTGGGGAACGACGTGATCACCGTGACGGTGCCGGCATGAGCAAGTCCTGCCAACGCAAGCGCCATCGTGGCCAGGCTTAACTTCGTCAATGTTCGTTTCATCAGTTTTCTCCTTATCAAATCGATCGTTCAATTAGCTCAATCTTGTAGCCGTCAGGGTCCTGCACGAAGGCAATCACGGTTGTTCCCCCTTTGACGGGGCCAGCCTCGCGTGTGATATTGCCGCCAGCCTGTCGAATCCGTTCACAGGCTTCTGCGGCATTGGGGACTGCTATCGCCATATGACCATAAGCGCTACCAAGGTCATAGCTCTCAACGCCATAGTTATACGTGAGTTCGATCTCGGCGTGCCCTTCGGCATTACCCTTACCAAACCCAAGAAACGCCGTACTGTACTTCTGTTCAGGTCGATCCGAAGTCCGAATCAGGTTCATGCCCATGACTTCGGTATAAAACTTAATCGATCGCTCAAGATTGCCAACGCGAATCATCGTATGCAGTAGCTGCATTATTGTTGTGCTCCTTTGTGAAGAATATGTTGCAGTGCTTCAGCAAACCCTGCGGCCGATTCCTGCCGACAGATGTAGCTCGGCCAGTGGTCCATTAACCCCTCGTAGCGTGCGACATTCGCCACCCCAATCGACCGCTCAAAAAACGAGAACATAGGGCTGTCGTTTGGCGAGTCACCGATATAGACAAACGCCTTCGCTAGGGTCTCACTAGTCAGCCCTAACCGTTCCAAAACAAACGCACGGGTTGTACTGAGCTTATCAAAACCCCCAAACCAGCCATTGACATGGATCGAACTCACCTTGGCCGTCATGCCAGCCTGACGCATGATGGCCGCAATCTGATTGGCCTGATCAAGACTGAGCGGGCCACAGTCCTCTGCGAAATCAATCGCGAGATCACTGATCCGATAGGCCTGATCCGACGCCACCTGTGCCCCCGGGACAGCCTGCAGCACATCCTGAGTGATTTTCTCAAAGGCTTGACGACTCTGAGCGCGCTCTGCCTCGGAACGAACGAACCCGCGTTTCATACGTCGGGCATGACGATCAAAAGAAAACCAGAAGGCACCGTTCTCTCCCACCACAGCATCGACGGGCCACATCCGGGCAAAGTGGTCACACCAGCCTGCAGGTCTGCCCGTCACAGCGATCGCAAGGTGTCCCTGACTGTGCCATCGTTCAAGCGCAGCAAATGCGTCCGCCGTCATCTGACCGTCGGTGGTAAAGGTGTCGTCAATATCGAATAGTAGACCCTGAATAGGCGGGTCCAACGGCATCTCAATAAGAGGACGCATACCGACCCCTGACGTTAAATGATGCGCTTACGGATCTGAGTAACGATGATTTCTGCGATCACGACGATCACGAAGATCGACAGCAGAATCAGCGAGACGCGCGTCCACTGAAAGAGATTAAGCGCGGTATCTAAGGCCATGCCGATGCCGCCTGCACCCACAAGCCCAAGCACAGACGACTCTCGAATATTGATATCCCAGCGGAACAAGGCAACAGACCAGAAGGTGGGCTCCAGCTGCGGCCAGTACGCCTTGAGCAGCACCGACATCCAGGAAGCGCCAGCAGCCTGCAGGGCTTCGACGCTTCTTGGGTCTACTTCTTCAAGCGCCTCGCCAATCAGCTTACCCACAAATCCAATCGATCGGAATGCAATCGCCAAGGTGCCTGCGAGCGCACCGGGTCCGAAAATCGCCACAAACAACAGCGCCCAGATCAGCGAATTCACCGAACGGGTACTCACGAGAATCAGTCTCGCAAAGCCATTCAGGATCCGACTGCGCACCAGATTCTTTGCCGAAAGAATCCCCACCGGTACCGCCAAGATAATCGAGAGGATCGTCCCCATCGTGGCGATATGAATCGTATCCATCAACGGCTCGTGTACCCCTTCCGGATAAAAGCCATAACTGATCGGCCACATTCGCACGAGCAGATCGCGCACCTGTTCTGGCGCATCTAACAGAAATTCAGGGATGATCTCGACGCTCTTCGCTGAATAGAGCACAGCCAGAATCAACAGTAGCAACAGCGCAAAGCGCAGTAGTCGCTCTGTTGATGAATAACGCTCCCACTGGGCAGGCGTTCGAGAAGCCATGGAATCAGGCATCGGACTTGGTCACATCCACACGAAGAATCCGCCGAACCCAACGGGCCAGACTCTCACCAATCATGATCATCAGAATGATGGCAATCAGAATCGCACAAACGAAGTCATAGTCAAACCGCTGGAAGGCTGCAAATAAGGTGCCACCAATGCCGCCTGCACCCACAATCCCCACCATTGTGGAGTTTCGCAAGTTGGAATCAATCTGATAGGTTGCAAAGCCCACGAAGCGCGAGAAGACCTGCGGGAATACGCCGTAGGTCAGCACACTCATAAACGGTGCACCTGATGCACGAACGGCTTCGACCTGTTTGAGCGAAATCTCTTCAATCGCCTCGGCAAAGAGCTTTCCGATAAACCCCATCGAGGCGACGATCAAGGTCAGGATCCCAGCCATCGCACCAAAGCCAACGGCCTTCACAAAGAGAATCGCCACAATCACCGGATGAAATGATCGGCAGAGTGCAATCGTCGTCCGTGCGGGCCAGCTCACCCAGGCCGGCATCAGGTTACGCGCTGCCAAAACGCCCAACGGTAGCGATAACAGAACCCCAAAAAACGACGCAAGAATGGCAATTTCAAGACTCTCAAGCAGACCCTTCGCCATACTGTCAGGCTGAAGGACCGCAGGCGGAAACATGCGGCCGAGAAAACGCTCTGCGTTATCCAGACCAATAATGAATCGTTCCCACGTGAAATCGAGACGCGAGCTGGCAAAAATCACATAGGCGATCAGGGCCAGCCAGGCCACAGTCACCCATGGTCGACGAGGAAAGGCTACTGCAGCCAATCTTCTCCACCGTAAATGGACTGCAGCACGGAATCGGTAAGTCCGTTCGGGCCACCGTCATAGACGATTGCGCCACCAGACATTCCAACGATGCGCGATGCAAACCGTTTAGCGAGCTCCACGTCATGCATATTGATCACAACAGGAATCGAGTATTTGTCGCTGATCGATACCAAAAGCTGCATGATCTCAACAGACGTCTTGGGATCAAGCGAGGATGTGGGTTCATCGGCCAGCAATAACCGCGGGTTTTGCATCACCGCGCGCGCAATGCCGACACGCTGACGCTGACCGCCAGAGAGGCTATCGGCCCGCTGGTTCTCAAATCCTTTTAGACCAACGATCTCTAAGAGCTCAAAAGCACGATCGATATCTTCCTGCGGGTACTTGCGACGCCAGGCCTTCCAGGCGGAGATATAGCCCAGACGCCCAGTCAACAGGTTCTCCATCACGGAGAGTCGCTCGACCAGGTTGTATTCCTGAAAGACCATACCAATGTGCCGCCGAGCAAGCCGCAGCGACCCACGGTCTAGTCGCACCAGGTCCTGTTGCTCAAACGAAATCGATCCCGCGGTCGGCTCAACCAGCCGATTGATACAACGAATAAGGGTCGACTTCCCGGTGCCTGACGGACCGATGATGGCGGTGATGCCACGGGAGTCAATATCAAGGTCGATCCCACGAAGAACGGGCTTCCCCGGAACGTATTCCTTGGAAAGCCCGCGGATCGATAACGTGTGTTGTGCAGGCGAATTCAAAACTACTTCTTCGCCTTTGCTTCAGCAGCCTTCTTACGTGCCTCGGCCTCACGAGCAGACTCGCGCTCATAGGCAGCACTGTTGAACTTCTCACCACCGGCTTCAGCAACCTGACGAACAATTGCCCAGTCTTTTTGATAGGTGATCGGGAAGAAACGATCGGCACCATCAAAAGCCTTCTTCATATCGTCTGTGAAACGATAGTCATAGAAGCACTTGAGCATCTGGTCACGGAACTTTGGCTCGAGGTCATGCGCATAAGCGAATGACGACGTGGGGAACTTCGCGCTCTTATAGATCACGCGGAATTCGTCTTCCTTGATCTGACCACGGTTGGCCATACGGTAGAACACGTCTGATGCGACCGCAGCACCGTCATAGTCACCGGAGCGAACACCCAGTACCGACTGGTCATGCTTGCCAGAGAACAGGATGTTGTAGTCCTTCCCTGGATTTAGGCCTTCCTTGGGGAAGAGCGCCATAGGAGCCATGTGGCCTGAGTTCGATGACGGCGAGGTGTGGGCAAACTTCTTGCCTTTCAGATCAGCCAGTGTCTTATACGGGCTGTCTTTTTTCACCACAACGATCAGGTTGTACCCCTGGAACTCTTTCTCGTAGCCCTTCACAGCAAAGGGCACAGCACCGGCGATATTTACTGCGAATGCAGTCGGGCCAGTTGAGAAACCACCGACGTGCAGACGACCAGAGCGCATGGCTTCAATCTCGGCAGCGTTCGACTGAACCTGGAAGAACACGACGCGCTTCTTGGTGCACTGGGCTAGATGGTCGGTGAAGGGCTTGAAAATCTTTTCGTAGACAGCGGGATCTTCCACCGGCGTGTAGGTAAACACGATGGTGTTAGGGTTCTTCAGTTTCTTAGGATCCTTGGGGGTGTCAGCCACCATGTCTTTATTTTCGTCACAGTACTGTGCGTCCAGATCGCCACGATTCTTACAGGTGTCCTGGGCATAGACCTGCGCGCTCAGACCGAGCGACAGACCAAAAACAGCTAACAGCAGTTTTTTCATGGTTATCTCCTTTGACAATTTCAAAGTGTAATAAAAATGTAATAAATTGGGCGTCACATCCATCGCCTCTTCAACTGATTTAGGGTTTTCACTGAGCAGATCTTGAGCAGTTCATTTGCGTCACTTACTGATTTGAAAATCGCCGTTATCGGTGGCGGCATCAACGGAACCATGTCGGCCTGGGCGCTCGCCAACGCAGGCGCGTCAGTCACGGTTTTTGAAGCCAATCGACTCATGTCACAAACGAGCCGGGCTTCGACCAAGATGCTGCACGGCGGGCTGCGTTACCTGGCGAATTTTGAATTTGCGATGGTACGAGAGTCCCTGCAAGAACGCCGATGGTGGCGCGCCCAGAAAACGGGCCTGGTCCAGCCAATGGCCATTGTTGTCCCTATTCCAAAACATGATCTCAAGCGACGAGTCCTGGTCGGTCTTGGTGTCAAGCTCTATGACCTGCTCGCGGCGGGCTCTGGCTTTCCTCGCTCACGTTGGCTTGATCAGAAGGCACTGCGACAACGATTTCCAGGGCTCAAGGTCGATCGGTTATCCGGCGGATGGGAATACTGGGACGCGCAGATGGATGACTACGCCTTAGGGTTGTGGGCAGCAACGCAGGCCCAAAAGGCTGGGGTGACCATGATCGAAGGGGCACGCGTAGAGAGAATCACTGCAGCGGGTGACGTCACGATCGCAACGCCCAAACAGGAGTCGTACCAGTTCGATCTGATTGTCAACGCCGCGGGACCGTGGGCAGAACAGCTCCTTGCCGCCTCATCGATTACTCACGACCACGGCTTAACACTCATTCGTGGTTCTCATCTGTTGGTGGCCCCAACACCACAGATGGGACTTGCGCTTCCCCACCGAGACAATCGACTGATCTTTTTTCTGCCCTATCAGACCAAGGGCCTGTTGGGAACGACAGAAGAAAATCAATCGATCGATGATCCCATCACGGCGTCTGCCCAAGAAATCAAAGAACTCACTGACTGCTATGCAGACTGGTTTGAGACTCCGTTGACACACGACGACATTCAAGAAGTCTTCAGCGGCCTACGCCCTGTCGTGCGCCAATCTGGAAAATCGTTGAGCGCAGCAAGTCGTGAGGCCGTCATCGAGACACAGGGTCGGGTGGTGACGATCTGGGGTGGGAAATGGACGACTTCGCGACAACTTGGTCTCGCTGTCGTCAAAGCCTGCGGCAACATTTTCGCACGCTGATCGCAGCGTAGATCGCTCATTCGCAGGGTCATAATCTGCGCAGATGAGCGGGCAAGAAATCGGTAACGAAGTGGGTCTGTAGGCCGGATTCTGTTACGGAGTGCAGAACACTCTATAGCGATCATCCCTCTAGACCTGCTGTTACCAACAGGTTCAAGCCACCTACCCGCGCGCATCGGACGGGACGCCCTTTACAGCCGAAACTGCTCACGCGCCTATTTGGTGTTGCTCCGGGTGGAGGTTACCGCGTTTCACGTCCACGCAGTCGCCTGCGCTTACTCGTCTCTGTGGCCCTATTCCTCGCCTTGGGTATTCTTTCGAATACTTGCTGCGTCCGGCCGTTAGCCGTCACCCTTCCCTATGGAGTCCGGACCTTCCTCTCCTGTGCAAGCACAGCAGCGATCGCCCAACCCACTTCGTTAAGATCACTATAGCCGGTTTGACTAAGGGAGTCACACAACTCTCGTTGATTTTGGTCTTTACGTCGCTCGTGGCTGACGAAAGACAGACGTGTCCTGATAGAAATCGGGATCGTGTTGGGCGCTATCCCAGCCAGGAATTCCCATCACGGGTAACGGCCGAAAAAATGATGGCGAGAGCTCGGAAGAGACAAGTTCCGACACGTACAGATCAATATCAGAACATTCAGCGGATGCAATTTCAGCGAAAGCAGTTTCAGCAGAGGTAATCGACTGACCGGGCACTACAATCGTATGCGCTGTAATCGCCTTATACGGTGTCAACAGTTTTTCCAAAAGTGCATGACCAAAGCACAGAATCTGCCAGTTACCTTGCCACTCCTTCTGGTGGGTTATAAAAATTGCAGGCCAGTCTGCCCGCGCAAGAAGTTGCTGAAACTGCTGATCTGGCGAGTAGTCAATCACGATTGCAAGATTCTCGTCCCAGAGTGTGGCGGCGTCTCGTAATGGTCCGCGTCGGCGGGTATCACTCTGCGTTTCAATAACACTCGCCTGCTCGCGATTGAGTGCAGCCTTGGTCAGCGGATAGGTCAGCCAGACCAGCGCATTAATTCGGTCATGCAGATTGTCCCGCGTGGGTACGATGCCGGTCTGGGCGATCCAGTGCTCATAAGCCTTCCCATCCGGAGGAACAGACTGCGCCCCAAACTGCAACGGCTGACCGCGTCCAGTGCAAAGGTCGCGGTCTTTTGACACCTGGTTTAACCAAGAAATGAGTGGCGTGTACTCTGCTGTCAGAACGCGCTGCACAGCATTCCGATCAAACCCAGACCACCAGGGACGATCAGCCCTCTGCAAGTCCTTGGAACCGCCAGGCCAGCGTCTCTCCTGCAGCGAGGGGAACAATCTGACCGTCGGCATACGGGAGACTCGACTCAATCACCTGCTCAGACTTCTCGAGAAGAATCTTTTCTCGGTTGCGGGGAAGCCCATAGAAATCAGGTCCGTAGAAGCTGGCAAAAGCTTCAAACTTATCGAGCGCATTCATCGACTCAAACGCCTGCAGATAAAGCTCCAGCGCGTACGGTGCTGTAAAGCAGCCCGCACAGCCGCAGGCTGTCTCTTTCGTCGACTGCTCATGCGGGGCGCTATCCGTACCCAAGAAAAACCTGGGGCTGCCACTGGTGGCTGCTGCCAGTAAGGCCTGTCGATGGGTCTCGCGCTTCAACACCGGCAGACAGTACCAATGGGTGCGAAGCCCGCCTTGGAAAAGGGCATTACGACTGTAGAGCAGATGCTGTGGCGTGATCGTTGCCGCAATCGGGCCCGATGCCTGCATCACATAATCTGCAGCCTCTTTGGTCGTGATGTGCTCAAAAATAATCCTGAGCTCCGGAAAATCACGCACCAACGGAATCAGCACGCGATCAATGAAGACCGCTTCTTTATCAAAGACGTCAATCTCAGACTGGGTAACCTCGCCATGCACACACAATGGCAGGCCCACCTGCTGCATGACTTCGAGTACTTTTGCGCAGTGACGAAGATCGGTTACACCGCTGTCTGAGTTGGTGGTCGCACCCGCTGGATAAAGCTTAACCGCCTGAACAAATCCACTTTCCTTTGCGCGAAAGATCTCGTTGGGATCCGTCTTGTCTGTCAGGTACAAGGTCATCAACGGATCAAAGTGATACCCCTGTTCCGTCATGTTCACGGGCACCATGGACAGAATTCGCTCACGATAGGCTTGGGCCTGTGCGGTTGTGGTCACCGGCGGCTTCAGGTTCGGCATCACAATGGCACGGCCGAACTGTCGAACGGTGTACGGCAGGACAGAGGCCATCTGCTTGCCGTCGCGTAGATGAAGGTGCCAGTCGTCTGGCCGGGCAATCAGCAGCTTATCCAAGATCAGAACACCACAATGGCGCGATAGTCATTCACGTTTGTTCGGGTTGGGCCGGTCGTAATCACCTGACCCAACGGCTCAAAGAATCCTAAACCATCATTGTTATCTAAAAGTGCTCGCATGGAGAGGCCTTTCGCCTTGGCCTGACGTAGCCCTTCGGGCGTCAGCCAGGCGCCGGCATGCGGGCTCATCCCGTCAATGCCGTCGGTATCGGCAGCAATCGCCATCACCCGGTCCGCTGCGCCAAGCTCATCAAGCGCAAGCGCCAAGGCAAGCAGAAACTCCATACAGCGTCCGCCGCGACCATCACCACGAACGGTCACGGTGCACTCCCCGCCAGAGATCAATGCCACCGGCATCTCAAACTGATTGCTCGGATAACGAACCAGTTCAGCCACCCAGGACGCATAGACCTGCGCTACGTCGCGGGCCTCTCCGGTCACAGAATCCCCAAGAATAATCGGGCGTATTCCGGCCTGAGCAAAGCAGTCTGCTGCTGCCGCCAGGCTTGCACGGGCAGTCGCGATCACATGAGTCGTGACATGGGTCAGGCGGGAATCGCCAGGCTTTGGTGTTTCTGCAATCTTCCCGTGTGCGCCGCGCGCAAGATGAGCTGCAACCGTTTCTGGCGGCGTCACGCGCCAACGCGTCAGCACGGCCTGCGCATCCTGATAAGTGGATGGATCCGCAGCACATGGCCCCGATGCAATCGCAGAGGGATCGTCACCCACCACATCCGAGATCACCAGTGCGGTCACGGGTGCCTTTGATGCCAAGGCCAGATGTCCGCCCTGAATCTGAGACAGATGCTTGCGCACCACATTCATATCGGTGATGGGTGCCCCTGACTTCAGGAGCGTTGCGGTTAACGACTTCAGGTCCGCCATTGAAACCCCATCTACAGGCAGTGCTAATAGACTAGAGCCACCCCCCGACACCAGAACAATCAATTGATCATCTGCAGTCAGTGCGGCGACCTCTGCAAGAATTTTTGCTGCAGCCGCTTCGCCCGCCTGATCCGGCACAGGATGCCCTGCCTCAATACATTCAATTCTGGAGAGCGCAAGCCCATGGGCATATCGTGTAATCACCAGCCCCGAGAGGGGTGCATCCGTTGGCCAGGCCGTCTCAACTGCAGCCGCCATACTCGCCGCCGCTTTGCCCGCACCCACCACCAGCGTCCGACCCTTTACCGGGGGCGCCGGCAGATAGTGCGCAACAATTTTTAAAGGGTCCGCCCGGGCGACTGCCGCGTCAAAACTCTGTCGCAGCAGTGTGGGGTCAGACCTTTGCTGTTGCGACGGCATTGGCGATCGCTTTACCCACTTCAACCGTGTTGGCCTGGCCACCCATATCACGAGTGACGGGGCCCGATTCCAGCACCTGCTCAATTGCACGCAGAATCAGATCATGGGCAGGACGATGGCCTAAGAAGTCGAGCATCATCGCTGCAGACCAGATCTGCGCAATCGGATTCGCAATGCCTTTACCAGCGATATCGGGTGCAGAACCGTGCACCGGCTCAAAGAGTGACGGGAACTTGCGGTCCGGGTTCAGGTTGGCTGACGGCGCAATCCCGATCGTGCCGGTACAGGCAGGCCCCAGATCAGAAAGAATGTCACCAAACAAGTTACTGGCCACCACCACATCAAACCAATCAGGGTGCAGCACAAAGTTCGCCGTCAGAATATCGATGTGATATTTGTCGACCCGCACGTCCGGGAAGTTTTTCGCCATCTCAGAGACACGACCATCCCACCAGGGCATGGTGATGGCAATTCCGTTGGATTTGGTGGCGGATGTCAGGTGCTTCTTAGGACGCTGCTGCGCCAGCTCAAAGGCAAACTTCAGAATCCGATCGGTACCCACACGACTCATCACCGTCTCTTGAATGGCAATCTCGCGATCGGTCCCTGGATACATGATGCCGCCGACAGAGGAATATTCCCCTTCGGTATTCTCACGCACCACATAGAAATCGATATCGCCAGGCTTGCGTCCTGCTAAGGGGCACTTCACGCCGGGCATCAGTCGCACAGGGCGCAGGTTCACATACTGGTCAAAGTCGCGACGGAACTTCAAGAGCGAGCCCCAGAGCGAGACATGGTCGGGAACCGTTGCAGGCCAGCCCACTGCGCCAAAGAAAATGGCGTCGTGGCCACCAATCAGATCCTTCCAGTTAGCCGGCATCATCTCGCCATGCTTCTGGTAATAGTCACAGGAGGCAAAGTCAAAGTGGTCGATCTGAAGCTTGATGCCAAACTTGCGGGCGGCCTCATCTAAGACACGAAGGCCTTCGGGCATTACTTCTACGCCAATTCCATCGCCAGGAATCGAAGCAATTCTTAAAGTCGACATGGTGCAGCTTTCTAATCTAGTGGCTGAGAATTTTTGAAAGAAACTCTTGGGCACGCGGACTGCGAGGCGCGCCAAAAAATTCATCCTTTGTGCAGTCTTCCACTATTTTGCCAGCATCCATAAAAATCACCCGGTCAGAGACTTTCCGGGCAAAGCCCATCTCATGCGTGACCACCATCATGGTCATCCCCTCTTTGGCCAGGGCCACCATGACGTCAAGCACTTCATTGACCATCTCTGGGTCCAAGGCGGAAGTGGGTTCATCAAACAACATCGCAATAGGGTCCATGGCCAGCGCACGAGCAATCGCCACACGCTGCTGCTGACCGCCCGATAACTGACCAGGAAATTTCTCAGCGTGGGCCTTTAGGCCAACGCGATCAAGAAGCGCCTTTGCCTTCTGGTTAGCCTCGTCTACCGATCGACCCAGCACACGGACCTGGCCAATGGTCAGGTTTTCGGTCACAGAGAGATGCGGGAAGAGCTCGAAGTGCTGAAAGACCATCCCGATCTGCGAACGAAGCTTAGGCAGATTCGTATTGGGATCTCCCACAGAGACTCCGTTGACCAACAGCTTGCCCTTTTGAAAAGGCTCAAGACCATTGGCGCACTTGATCAGCGTCGATTTACCAGACCCCGATGGGCCGCAGACCACAACCACCTCCCCTTTTTGGAGTTGCGTGGTGCAGTCGGTCAGCACCTGAAAGCTGCCGTACCACTTGCTGATCTCATGGAATTCAATCATGGCCATAACAACATCCTTTCATCGAACGATTGCAATCTTGGCCTGCAATCGCCGGACCAGATAAGACAACGAAAAACAGATCACGAAATACACCACTGCGGCTAACAGATAGGCCTCGATCGGACGACCATAGTTCTTACCAGCAAGCTCAAAGCCTTTGAGCAGGTCATAGGCGCCAATCGCGTAGACCAGCGAGGTATCTTGAAACAGGATGATGGTCTGGGTGAGCACCACCGGCAGCATGTTACGAAACGCCTGCGGCAAAATAATCAGCCGCATGTTCTGGCCATAGGTCATGCCAATCGCCTGGCCTGCAAAGACCTGGCCACGCGGAATCGACTGAATGCCCGCACGCATAATCTCTGAAAAATACGCTGCCTCGAATGCAATAAAGGTGATCGTGGCCGAGATCTCCGCCCCAATCGGTCGGCCGATCAGAAATGGAATTAGCAAGAAGAACCACAGGATCACCATGACCAAGGGGATTGACCGCATCACATTCACATAGGCATCTGCAGGAAGACGAAGCCAGGCTTTTGATGACAGGCGCATCATGGCCAGAATCGTGCCGAGAAACAGTCCGCCCAGGGTGGCAATGATGGTCAGCTGGATACTAAAGCCAAATCCCTGAATGATGTAGCGGCTGATGACTTCCCAGCTATAGAAGGAAAGATCAAGATTCATGATCAGTGTCCTCCGGCCTGCCCTGCGGCAATCAGACCAGGAACCCGCACGCCGCGTTCGATCCTTGCCATCAGGCGATTGATCGCAAACGCCGTGACCATGTAGAGCGAGGTCACTGCAAGATAGACCTCAATCCCGCGGGATGTTTCTTCCTGCGCCTGCAGCGCAAAAAGTGTGAGTTCTGCGACCGACACAGCAAAGGCTACCGATGAATTCTTCACGATGTTCATCGACTCAGACGTCAGCGGCGGAATAATGATGCGAAAGGCAAGAGGCAAGAGCACCAGTCGATAGGACTGGAATGTCGTCATGCCGATCGCAAGTGCCGCGGCCCGCTGACCACGCGGCAGCGACTGAATACCGGCACGCACCTGCTCTGCAATTCGAGCAGAGGTGAAAAATCCGAGCGCAAAGACCACCAGCACAAAACCGGGGAGCGCCTTCATCGGCGGAATCAACGCCGGAATCACGTGATACCAGATAAAAATCTGAACCAGGATAGGAATGTTTCGAAAGAGTTCGACCCAGACATACCCAAACCCAATCGCGAGTTTGCCCAGTAATCGATCATTTGGAAGGGTGCGGAGTGTGCCCACAATGGCCCCCGTCACCAGCGCAATGATCAGCGCAAGAAACGCAACCGAAAGCGTCCAGCCCCAGGCGGACAACATCCAGTCGAGGTAGGTCTCACCTGCGCCTGTGTCTTGAAGAAAAACCTGCCAGTCCCACGTCATGCTAAGCACCTTCTATTAAACAAAACCCCCTCCATGGGCAAAGCCAGGGAGGGGGTGGTCATGCAGCGCGCGTGATTACTTCTTCGCGTAGTCTTCCATGGGCCTGTCGTTCGGGTTTGCCCATGCGTTTTTAGTGCTCTCAGACAGTGCCAGACCTACCTTCACGTTGCGAGGAGGAATGGGCGACTCAAACCACTTGGTCCAGAGCTTATTCAGGCTGCCGTCTTTCATCATCTTCTTGATGCTGTCGTCCACCGCTTTTTTGAAGGCGGGGTCATCTTTCCGCATCATGATAGCGATGGGCTCAACGGAGAGCACTTCACCAACGATTTTGAAATCGCCAGGGTTCTTCGCATTTGCGATATTACCGGCCAGGATGGAGCCGTCCATCACGAAGGCATCAGCGCGACCCGACTCGAGCAGCAGGAAGCTGTCAGCGTGATCTTTACCGAAGACTTCTTCAAAGTTCACCCCAGTCCCGCGCTCATGCTTACGCAGGTGCTGAACTGAAGTGGTTCCCGTGGTGGTGGCAACTTTTTTGCCGTTCAACTGGTTGATCGACGTAATGCCGGAGTTGGCCTTCACAGCGATACGAACCTCTTCAACATAGGTCGTCACCGCGAATGCAACGTCTTTCAGACGCGTTGCATTGTTTGTGGTCGATCCGCACTCGATATCAATGGTGCCGTTCTGGGTCAGCGGAATACGGTTCTGCGATGTGACAGGCTGATACTTCACCGTCAGCTTGCGGCCGACCTGCTTTTCAACATCAGCAAGAACACGCTCACAGATCTCGACATGGAAACCGGCGAATTTGCCATCACCAACGGTATAGGACAGCGCGCCCGATGACTCGCGAACGCCCATCGTGACGTTGCCACTCGACTTAATTTTCGCCAGCGTGTCAGCCTGAGCGACTGCGGTAAAACCGGTCGCAGTCAATCCGACTACCAGGGCGGCAATCTGCTTTTTCATGAACAATCCCCTTGGAATAAAAATGAAGAAAATTACAGCGATTGTTATAGGGCAAGACATCTAACCCGTCAAATAAAGACCAGTCTCAACCGACGAGAATCTAGGAACCTAGGGTAAGTACTAGGGAGTGTCATCGCTTGCCGCCTCCCGCGCCTGCAGCTCCCAAAGTTCCGCGTACCGACCTGCTTTGGCGATGAGTTCCGCATGCCGCCCTTGTTCCACGATCCGGCCATGCTCAAGCACCACAATCTGATCGGCATCCACGATGGTCGAAAGCCGGTGGGCAATCACCAAAGTGGTGCGTCCTTTGGAGACCTCTAAGAGTTCCCGTTGGATCGCTTTCTCCGACTCTGAATCAAGTGCGGAAGTCGCCTCATCAAAAATCAAGAGCGCGGGCCGCTTCAGTAACGCCCGTGCGATCGCCACCCGCTGCTTCTCGCCCCCAGATAGCTTCAGCCCCCGCTCGCCCACCCGAGTTTTCATTCCTTCAGGAAGCGTTGCAATGAAGTGCGTGAGATGCGCTGCCTCGGCGGCCTCTTGTACTTCCTGATCGGTCGCGGTCGGTCGGCCATAACGAATGTTGTATTCCAAGGTGTCGTTAAAGAGCACCGTGTCCTGGGGCACGATCCCAATCGCGCCTCGCAGACTGGCCTGGGTCACCGAGCGAATCTCCTGGCCATCAATCCGAATCGTGCCGCTGCCGACATCGTAGAAGCGATAGAGCAGTCGCGACAACGTTGACTTGCCTGCACCAGAGGATCCGACCACTGCAGTCGTCTTTCCTGCGGGCAAGACCAATGAAATATCTTTGAGAATCGGCCGCGCCGGATCATAGGCAAACGAGACCTGATCAAAACGGACCTCCCCTTGGTCGATGCGTAACGGCTGTGCCCCCGGGTCGTCATCGACCTCGCGGTTTTCTGCCATCAGCCCAAACATCCGCTCCATGTCCGCAAGACTTTGTTTAATCTCGCGATAGAGCACGCCCAGAAAATTAAGCGGAATATAGAGCTGAATCATGAAGGCGTTGACCAGCACCAGATCGCCCAGGGTCATTCGCCCTTCCACCACGCCCACCGTAGCGCGCCAGACCATTAGGGTCACCGCAATCGAGATGATCAATGACTGGCCAACGTTCAACACCGATAGCGAGGTCTGGCTCTTGATTGCTGCTTCCTGCCAACGCTCAAGACTACGGTCATAGCGAGAGGCTTCAAACTTCTCGTTGTTGAAGTACTTGACTGTTTCGTAATTGAGCAAGGAATCAACTGCACGTGTATTCGCACGGGAATCCAGGTCATTCATCTCTCGGCGGAAATTCGTTCGCCACTCCGTGACGGCAAAGGTGTAGATCACATAAATGGTGAGCGCACTAATCGTGATCACTGCAAACCAGATCTCGTAATGGATGATGAGCCAGGTCACGACCATCAACACTTCAATAATCGTGGGCAGGATCGAATAGAGCGTAAAGCTCACCAGACTCGAGACGCCCCGCGTACCGCGTTCGATGTCACGTGTCAGTCCACCGGTCTGACGATCCAGATGGAACCGAAGCGATAAGGCATGCAGGTGTTCAAACACTTGCAAAGCAATGCGACGTACCGCCTGCTGGGTGACGCGTGCAAAAACAACCTCACGCAGTTCGGTAAAGAGTGTGGCCATCACCCGCATCACGCCATAGGCCACGATCAGGCCAACGGGCACCGCAATCACCGCGATAGTTGGGTTTGCACTGATCGCATCGACAATGTCTTTCAGGACAACGGGCACCGCCACGTTGGCTACCTTCGCGAGAATCAAGCAAGACAAAGCAATCGTGACCCGCCACTTGTACTGCCAGAGATATGGAAACAGGGTCTTTAAGGTCTGCCATTCGCCTTGCGGGGCCCCAGGGGGCAGCGGTCTTGCAGCGGGGGCACTACTCGAATGATGTCTCATAGCCGAATGTTATAGAAGATCCGGTGCGGGCACCGAAGCAATCCAGCCTTCGAGTGGATCAAGATCTTTCGGCAATCCATAGCCCGGCAGGCGTAGTGCATGTGCAGCCTGCAAGGCACAGATCACCGCATCCATCAGATCCCCGGAACCATCCTCAAGGCATCGGTCCATCCAGTCGTGAGATATCGAAAGCCTTACATTCAACGCGGCGCTGCCTGCAATTAACGCTGACAAGATTGTTTCTCTCGCTGATCGTCGCTCCAATGTCTGCTTTGCTCGGGTATCACTCTTGTACGACTGTCGCGTGACCTTCCGTGCGGTAAATCCCGGATAGGCCTCAAGCGCAACCCGCTGGCGATGTTTAGGATCAACACCCTCCATCAAGCCTGGAATGTGCAGCCCCGCTGCCAGCAGTCGCGGGGCTCCTGCCTGCGCCATCCAGGCCACGGGCGGATTTGTCCAGCGCATGGCAGGACTTGATCCAGCGGGGCCATCTGCCTTTCGGTACGCAAACTTTCCGCCTGCAGGACGGGCGTTACAAAAGTCCTTAAAGGCCTGACGCAGCATCTCTCTCGGAGCGGCGGCATACCAACGCATGAAATCCGGCCAAGTCACAGGCCAGCCGTAATGCTCGATTAACTCTCGGGGCAGGCTAAACGGCAGATCAAACGCGGCGACCCAGGGGCCTTCATGTAACAAGAACTGATCAAAGGCCTCAAAGGTTGGTACTGGGTGGACGCAGGTGAGATGCAGCACCGCACCGTCAAGTTCTGCCACTGCGATGGTGATGGGTTTTTTCTGGTTAGGTGCCGAACTAAAGTCGACCCCGTAGATCCTGCGGGTTGGTGCCGGCACTCGGTGCTCCTAAGAATCCGTCATTCTAGTTGGAGAAGAATCGGATGCGAGTCCCACTAAAAGCGATAAAAATTCGTAAGGCCATCAGCGCAAATGTCAGCGCGATTTGCCGAACCAATGCCCGTATCGGCCCACGCCGCGTCTGGCTCGAGCGGGATCGCACGATCGAATCATCAATCGCCCGTTCCAATCGATGCCGCAATTGTTCCGCCACAAGCGGGTCCTCGGCAACTAGGTTTGCCTCAAGCGAAAGAATCAGTGAAAACGGATCCATGTTCGATGAGCCCACTGTCATGGCGTCGTCAATCACGGCCACCTTTGCATGCAAGAAGCTGGGCATGTACTGATAGACCTCAATGCCCGCGTCAATCAGTTCATCAATCAGCGCCTTGGTGGCCCACATGGTCCACCACTGGTCCGCTGTTCCCTGAATCAGCAGACGCACGCGCACGCCTCGGCGAGCCGCGTCAATGAGTACCTGTCGAAATCGATAGGTGGGCACGAAATAGGCATTCGCAATCAGAACTTCTCTCCGCGCCTGCATGACCCGCCAGAGATACCAGTGCTCGATACGACGGCGATTTCGCAGGTTATCGCGCAACAGCAGTCGAACCCGACGCGAGGCATTCTTCCGAACGGGCGGACCACGCCAACGAAGGTGACGTCGTGTGCGGCGCCAGATTTCTCGAACGCGTACGATCTCTGCTGCACGACGATCGGCCTCGAGCAGTCGACCAAAGGTTCCCCGCAGCGCATTGCGAAGACTCACCCGCCACCACAGCCTGCGCATGGTGCGCGAGATGGCAGCCGTCACACGATACGCGGTGACACGAGCCGCAAAATCGAATCGCGCCTGTGGAAGCGGCCCATGAACATGGTCGGATCGATCCCCAATCAGGTTAATGCCGCCCACAAAGGCTAGAGCATCATCGATCAAGACTAGCTTTCGATGCAGCCGACGCCAGGTCTTCGGGGCAAGCCAACGCACACCAGGACGATAGAACTCCAGTGAAACACTGTGGGCCTGACACCAGGACGAGATCCATGGCATCGCATCCTCAGCGCCGAAGCCATCCAGCAATAGATAGACGAGCACACCCCGAGCGCGAGCGCGCTTTAGCGCCTCTAGCACGGTCTGTGTGGCTGGATCGTCATGGATAAGATACGACTCAAGATAGATTGTTGACCTTGCCGCATCGATTGCGTGAATCAGGGCAGGAAAATATTCCTCTGCGCCCTGGAGTAGCTCAATCGGTGACGTTTGCTCCGGCATCGCTTGTGACCTAAGCGCCGGCCGACCACTCCGAGACAAGCCCGAGTCGAGCGGGCAGTGCACGAATTGCCTCGGTATTGGTCATTGAGAAACAGGCCTCGGCGGCTTCCCGCCAGTTCATCCATCGATACTGCAGATGTTCACGCGCAGCCAGCTGTACTGGAATATCCACGGGAACACAGATACTAAAGACATGCTCGACGTTTTCTGTCACACCCGGCGCATAGCGATGCCGCCAATGGGGATAGATCACATAGGTCTGGTGAAACTGCCAGTCCAGGAGCGGGCCCACGCCAGGGGCATCCGTGCGAATTCCAGTTTCTTCGAGCAACTCACGGGACGCAGTCTGAATCAAGGGTTCATCCAGGGAGTCACGACTTCCTGTGACCGACTGCCAAAAGCCTGGATGATCGGCGCGCTCCAGCAGCAGCACCTGTCCATCTTGAGAATGGATCAAGACCAATACAGACTGGGGAATTTTGTGGCCTGCCATATCAACGTCCCGTAAAAGGGTTAACGAAACAGTAACGCTGCGGGAAGACTTAAGGCAATCACTAAGACCCAGATCAGAAGCCGTGTCGATGCACGCAACAGCCGAAATGCTGCCTCGATATCGCCGCGTGCGGCGAAACGTTTCGCCTGCCAGGCGGGAATCACCGCACTCACCACCCAGAATGCGGATGGCGGAAGTGACGTGTAAAGCGTTGAGAGTGCTGTCAGGCCAGCACCAAGATAAATGGTGAACACCGCAAGCTTCGCGCCAGCCACGCTGGGATCGCGTTCAACCCAGATCCCGACTAGCGACAGCCCCACGGACACTCCTGCAATCCATCCTGCACCCGATGGAAGGTCCAGCACCATCACCGATTCCGTGCCGACAACCAGCGCACAGGCGGCGAGAATAATGCCAACGCCAACTGCAAGCTGTTGACCGCGCTCGATCTGATTGATCCGTGGAAAGACGACGAAACGATGAACGCTAACAATCACCAGGATGGCCAGTCCAATGGGAATGGCCAATAGTTCCGGGGAAGAGGCTAGGCCAACCGGGCCCCGCAGCACACCGAGCGCTGCGCCAATCAGAACCGCAAGTGCGGCGTAGCCCAGGACCCCAGACAAATCGGATTACCCTGCGATCTTCGGTGCTTCGCGAAGACGGATATGCAGTTCACGAAGTTGCTTCTCGTCCACAGCAGACGGCGCCTGGGTCAGCAGACACTGGGCACGCTGCGTCTTGGGGAAGGCAATCACATCACGAATACTCTCGGCACCGGACATCAGCGTCACGATTCGGTCAAGACCAAAGGCAATGCCACCATGCGGGGGCGCGCCGTACTGAAGCGCATCCAGCAGGAAGCCAAATTTCACCTTGGCCTCTTCCGCACCAATCTTTAATGCACGGAAGACCTTGCTCTGCACTTCTTCGCGATGGATACGCACTGATCCACCGCCAAGCTCCCAGCCGTTTAAGACCATGTCATAGGCTTTCGCAACACAAGCGCCCGGATCGGTATCCATCAGATTCTCATGGCCATCCTTTGGTGCTGTGAACGGATGGTGAACTGCCACCCAGCGGTCTTCCTCTTCGTCATGCTCGAACATGGGGAAGTCGGTGACCCACAGCGGCTGCCAGCCTTGCGAAAACAGACCGTGGCTCTTGCCAAATTCACTGTGCCCCACTTTCAGGCGGAGTGCACCGATCGAGTCGTTCACGATCTTGGCTTTATCCGCGCCGAAGAACAAAAGATCCCCATCTTGTGCCTGTGAACGCTCGAGAATCGCAGCAATCGCCTCATCGTGCAGATTCTTCACAATCGGAGACTGCAGGCCATCACGGCCCTTCGCGCGCTCATTCACCTTGATCCAGGCCAGGCCCTTGGCCCCAT
>JACCDS011597868.1_pt1 | contig 25244 bp, 26 predicted proteins | sample 7446441 | NCBI WGS metagenome assembly JACCDS01 (sample SAMN15323445, study PRJNA562643) | freshwater metagenome | isolation source: river surface water | place: USA:Blue River Watershed | collected 2017-08-17 | reverse complement strand
AATTCTGCGGGGCAGGTCTTGGCGTCTTTGCGCGGTAAAAAAAGAAAAAAATAAGTCTCCCCGCAATTCTACGGGGCAGGCAGCAAAGTAGGGAAGCCGCAAAGCCAGTCCGCCGCGGCGGAAAGTCATACCGAGCGGCTACAATTTCTTTGCGTCTCTGCGTCTTTGCGAGACAATAGAAAAAAAAATAGGACTTCCCGTAATTCTGCGGGGCAGGTCATTCAGAGAAGAAAAATAAAAAATAATAGCGCGCAAAGCCAGTCCGCCGCGGCGGAAAGTCCTACCGAGCTGGGCGGGTTGAGCAGGTATACGAATTCAAGATTTTTTTCGTTGGAAGGGAAGTAATTCAGGGGTTTTGTATGCCATTCAAGGAATCGAACAAACCCTCACCGGCTTACCTGTGGAACCTTCAAACTAGCTGCGAATGACTCGAATTTTAGGAATGCTAATGTTCATGGTAAACTTTTCCTGGGTTAGCGCCCAAACCTGGACCAGTGCTCAACTGGAAAAAGCAAATACAGCAAAGGATATTGCGCTCTTGACCCCCGATGAAAAAGAAGCCATCTTGTACATCAACCTTTGCAGGCTGTATCCACAAGATTTTTTAAAAAATGAACTGGTACAGTACTATGGCACTGTGGAGCATGGGAATTACGTCAAGAATTCTCCCTACCGGCAATCTTTGATGAAGTTATTGGGTACCATGCAACCCGTAAATGCACTTTATTTTGATGGGGAAGCCTACAAGGATGCCAAATGCCTGGCAAAAGAGCAAGGAGAATCAGGTGCCATCGGGCATAAACGGAAAAATTGCAAAGCCGACTACGATGCGGAATGCTGTTCCTATGGAATGGAAAGGGGAAAAGACATCGCCATGCAATTATTGATTGATCACCAGGTCCCGAGTTTGGGTCATCGACTGATCTGCTTGGGCAAGGAGTATACCAAAGTGGGGATTTCGGTGCAGCCTCATAAACAATGGGGGGTCTGCGCGGTACTGGATTTCTTGAAGTAAGCCTTGAAGCGAATCGCTGGAGTAGGAGCTTCCTGCCAGCGACCCAGTGCATCCCGAAAGGAAGGTCTTAGTTCTTGCTAGTCTTCCTGTTATTTTTAATTCTTTTGATTAACTTATAGCTTAGTACGTATTTCAAGCCCGCAGCAGCATGTTCATTTCTCCTACAAAAAGCGCCATTAATTTCTTTCTACTGTTTTTCCTGATTTGGTCTGCCGAAGCAGCTAGTTTGTCCCGAGATCAAGTGGATCGCATGCAAAGTTCCCCCATGGAGAACATCCTTTGCTTGGACCGGTCTGCTACCCGCGCTCAAGCCTTATCGGCCCAGGAGTTTAGCGATTGGAATGGAGACTTGCTGTTTGAACCATTAGCGACAGATGCGAGTGAGGGTACTTCCCATCCATCTTCAGGGGGTCGTGACACCACGAAGGCAGTATACGATAAAGTAGATGTAGCGCCACTTCCGATTGGCGGGATGGCGAGATGGAATAGCTACTTGTTATCAAACCTGACTTATCCCACTTCAGCGCGACGAAAGGGTGTGGAAGGTACCGTGGTCGTCGGATTTGTGGTGAATACAGATGGATCTGTTTCTGATATTGAAATTAAGAAAGGGATTGGGGCAGGTTGTGACGAGGAAGCGATCCGTATCGTCAAAGGTTCACCCAAGTGGACGCCTGGAATTCTGGGGGGAAAGGCCGTTCGAGCACGCGTTCTGTTTCCGCTGACGTTTAAGTTGGATGGGCCAGACACTAGCGCGGATAGCACCAAAGCAGCCACGCCGCTTACGGATGGGCCAGAGCCAAGTCTGCAGGCTACTGAGGAGGTCTATGACCTGGTAGATACCCCGCCAAGTCCTATTGGGGGCATGGCGACATGGCAGCGCCACCTATCCGAAAACCTCAAATACCCTACCTCTGCGAGAATGAAGGGAATACAAGGTACGGTGTTGGTCTCTTTTATTGTAAATACCGACGGCAGCATTCAAGAGGTCACCTTGGTCCAAGGCATTGGAGGAGGATGTGACGAGGAGGCACTTCGCGTATTCAAGATTTCCCCAAGGTGGACTCCGGGAATGATCAAAGGCAGGGCTGTTCGTACGCGGATGACACTTCCTTTGTCTTTTAGGTTGGGGTGAGGAGGAAGTACTTTATACAAAGTTCAAAGTACTAAGTACCAAGTACTAAGTACAAAGTACTTTCAAAACCAAGATTGCGGTAGTTAGGTGAGAAACAAGAGGCAAGAGGCAAGAAGCGAGAAACAAGAGGCAAGAGCCGAGAAATTAGACCAATCGCAATTATGAGCGATCACAATTTCTTTGCGCCTTGGCGCCCCGCAATTCTACGGGGCAGGTCTTTGCGAGAAGAAAATCCGCTGCGGCGGATAGGCAGGCGAGATTGTTAGGGATTGATTTCCCGAATTTTTCCTCCTTCACTTATGACCACTTTTTGGCCTTGCGCACGTTTCTGTTCAATTAATTTCTGGGAAGACATTTTGATTGCTCCTTTAACAGTTTCTTTCAGAATTTTTTTATCGACATCATTCATTAGAAGTCATTTTTAGTTGATTAAAACTTTGCGTGTTGTGAATAATGAATTCATGATCAGCCTCTTTTTCAGCAATCAGGACTGAATTGATGGAAGAATTATCATAAATGAATAGAAAATCAACTCGATTGCAATACAAATTAAACAGGTTTTTAATTCCAGCGGTGTATCTTCTTTCGATTACATCTTTGGGGATATCGTGCCCACCCTCCCGAACCCTCGTTCGAACTCGATCTATTGCCAGCTCCACTGAATCCAACCAAAAGAATATCATTGTAACGTAATATCCCTTCTCCTTCGCTTTCTCAATTGTTTTCACGAATGATTTGGTGGATAGGGTTGTTTCAAATGAGCAATCTTGACCTAAACTCATCAATTCTTCAATCCGCTTTAGCATTAATTTTCCAGCTTCTAGGGCTACTTTTTCTGGCTGAAATGGAGAAAGTCCTCGGGCTATTTCATCCGCATTGACAAATTCTTTGCAGCGAAGGAGCTCCGGTAAAATATTGAAAGATGCAGTTGTCTTTCCTGCACCATTGCATCCTCCAATAATAAAAAGCCGCTTTTCATGCATAACTAAAGGTAGGTAAGAAAGAAGCGAGAAGCAAGAGGCAAGAAGCGAGAAACAAGAGGCAAGAAGCAAGAAATTAGACCAATCGCAATTATGAGCGGACTACAATTTCTTTGCGCCTTGGCATCTTTGCGAGAAGAAAAAAAGAAACAAGAATCCGCCGCGGCAGATAGTAAGGCTTAGCGAGAATAAGAAAAAATCTCTCGCAAAGTAGGATAGCCGCCAAGCCAGTCCGCCGCGGCGGAAAGTCATACCGGGCGCACCACTATATCTTTGCGGCTCTGCGTCTTTGCGAGAAGAAATTCATGAATCCCCCTAACCCCCTTGTCAAGGGGGAGTTGCCCGAATTGCGATTTTGAAACCTTTCTACCGCGGCTAATAGCTAAACCTTTCCGCAGTGGCGGACAGGCTAACCGTTCTTGTCTTTTTTCTCTCCCCAATCCAGCCTTACCTTAAACTTGGGGTCTTGCTTTTGGAGGTCTTCTTCGCTAGCCCAAGGGCGGCAGTGGTAGACTTGCTCTGCACAAGCGCGGTAGATCATCGCTTGCGTGTAGCCGAGTAGGGGAACCGGTAAATCCTCGTACTCGACTTCAATCGTTAATTTTCCATTAAGTAGTGCCATAATCGCTTAGGTGAGTTGGTAATGAGTCAGTTGACCAATCGGGAATTGCTCGTCAAAAGGTAGGATCAGTAGCTGTTTGGACTGGGTGACCAATCCAAATGACCCGCTGCTCGTGCCTAGACTTAAACTCGCCCCAGTAAATTGCTGATCCGCATCAAACTGCAAGATTACTGCCGGAGCAATGCCGCCCAGGTCCAGCTGAGTGTTCAATTGCTCGTGGCTAACTTGGATCAATAGTCCATGAAAGGAGCCTTCTTGTGCCTGGACCACCAGGCTAGTATCCCCGGTGATCCAAGTATTTACATTGACTACCTGGCTCGGGCTGGATCTGAAGAAGAGGGTGATGGATGCGCTTGGAAGGGAATTGGAGTTGGGCATGGTTTTTTAGTTTATTCGTTTGATAAAGGTGACTTCAATGATGGTTTCTTTCGGTGGGATGGAAGGAGAAGTAGATTCCGATAACAAGTTTTTGGAACGAAACGCCTTGTTCATCATTTCTACTGCCTCCTGGTAATAAAGTGGTTTGGGCGTTTTCGATTTTTCTTCTTTCTGCTGATTTTCTCTGTGAGTTGACATAGGCTTAAAGAGTGGGTTGATCTAGAAAATGAGGGACATTCATTCCGATGACATCGGAGCTGGCGCTAAGCAAGGTGCCTCCGCGAGGAATGGAACTGCTTTTTATTTCTTCCTTGTCTTTGAAGTAGTAGCCCCGATCTGGAGCTTCCACGATGCAGCATTCTATTTTGCGGCCTTTGTTGTAAAACTCCGTTTTCTGCTTCCACATCCGGAAGTGTAAGACCAAGACGTCGTGCACTTCTGAATCGAGGTTAACCGCATAGGCTGCGAGTTGCTCCGCGCTTAAGTTGGGGATTTGAGTCCCAGGACGGGGAGGAGCCCCTGGTTCAGGCGGACTGAGCTGAATGGGAATCTGCATGTACACGGCATGGTGCATGCGGATGATCAGGTAGGGGAATTGGCCGTAGCCAGGGGGAAACTTGCGTACTTCTCCGAAGGAGGAAGGTTTGGGGGTACTTGGGGTGTTGGACATGATAACGGGTGTTTAGGTGAAACGCGTTACCATCAAAAAAGGAAAGGGGGGTGCTTGGGACTAACAGTTTTGGTTTGCACAAACCCTCATCGCTTTACCACCGTGGTGTTAGACTCGGTTGGTACCAGTTTCGTACTGGTTCTTGATGATGCATCAAAGGTAAGGCAAGTTATTTTTGAATTGCAATAGCCGATGCTAAGAAATTTTTAAAAATGAGGATTTTGACGGTAAATGTCATTTTTAGAAGCAAGAGGTTAGACTTGTACCAGGTACCAAGTACTAAGTACAAAGTACCAAGTATCTAGAGCCAAGTGATTAGACTTGTACCAGGTACTAAGTACAAAGTACCAAGAGCCGAGAACTGGACTACAATATATTTGCGCCTTGGCGTCTTTGCGCGGTAAAAAAGAAAAGAATAAGTCTCCCCGCAATTCTACGGGGCAGGCAGCAAAGTTGGGAAGCCGCAAAGGCCTCCGGAAGTCCTACCGAGCGGCTACAATTTCTTTGCGCCTTGGCGTCTTTGCGAGAAAATAGAAAAAAGAATAGCGCCCCGCAATTCTACGGGGGAGGCTGCAAAGTCGCAAAGTTTTGCCTAGCTAAAGTAGGTTGGGAACAGACTCAGAAGTGTTGTCTGAAAATAATCCTGAGCTAGTTTCCGGAATTAAAACTTCAAGGAAAGGCATAAGTCCAAACTTCTTGATGAACTAGGAACAACTTTCTTAGAATTACGTATTCTCTTTATCTGGTTTCGATTTCCATACCCTTGACATTTTTATGCAAATCTCCTACCTTTAAACACCATGCCTACCATTTTATATATCTATGGCTGGAGGCTTTTCTTTTATTCCAATGAAGGATCAGAGCCAATTCATGTGCATGCAGCGAAAGGTGATATGGAATGTAAATTCTGGTTGTTAGTAGATGAAGTGGAAATTAAGGAAGCGTTTGCCTTTAATTTGACCCCTGCGTCGACAAGAGAAATAAAAAAAATAATTTATCAGCACTTTGACTTAATTGTTACGAGCTGGAATACTTTCTACAAGAAATCATGATTGCTGCGCATCAACTTACTGCTATTTCATTTGAACAGGATACGATCTGTCTGACCGTTGACGGCAAAAAACTAGTCTTCCCGCTAGAAAATATTTCAGAAAAATTGAAAAATGCCACAGAAGATCAGCGAAATTTTTTTAAACTTTCACCCTCCGGATATGGGATTCATTGGCCGCTTATCGACGAAGACTTAGGTGTAGATGCCCTTATAAAACTTCACGAAAAGTTGTAGTTTTTTTACGAATCAAGTAAGGATTATCCTTTCTGCCGATAGGCAGGTAAGAAACGAGAGATTAGACTTGTACCAGGAACAAAGTACCAAGTATCTAGAGCCAAGAGACAAGAAACAAGAGATTAGACTTGTACAAGGTACTAAGTACAAAGTACCAAGAGCCGAGAACTGGACTACAATTTCTTTGCGTCTTTGCGTCTTTGCGCGGTAAAAAAGAAAAGAATAAGTCTCGCAAAGTAGGGAAGCCGCAAAGGCCTCCGGAAGTCCTACCGAGCGGCTACAATTTCTTTGCGCCTTGGCGTCTTTGCGAGAAAATAGAAAAAAGAATAGCGCCCCGTAATTCTACGGGGCAGGCCGCAAAGCCGCAAAGGCCTACGGATGTTATACAGGTAAGAGCCAAGAGGCTAGAAACCAGAGCCGAGAACTGGACTACAATTTCTTTGCGTCCTTGCTCCTTTGCGCGAAAAAATCCTTGAAAAATTGAGATCTACTTCCCAATACAGAATTTGCTAAAAATATTGGCCAGCAGGTCGTCGGTGGTGACTTCACCGGTGATCTCTCCCAGGTAGTGGAGTGCGCGGCGAATATCCATGGCCAAAAAATCGTTGGTCACCAACTGATCCAAACCTCCCAATACCTCCAACAAGGACTCACGGGTCTTGGTCAAACTGTCGTAATGCCGCACGTTGGTGACGACGGTATTTCCCGTACGGAATTTGTCTAAGTTGACTAACTCGAGGATCCGAGATTTTAGCAAGTCCAGGTTTTCCTTGTTCCCCGCCGAGATAAACAACATGTCGGGATAGCTGACTTGTAAATAACTGATTAGATTCAATTTAGCAGCATCTAGTTTATTTCCCACTTTAAGGTAAGGAACCCCCAGGTTATCCAATTTGTTGAGGTCCCGATGCACTTCTACCAGATCGGTATCGCTCAAGTCAAAGAGGTACAGAATCAGGGATGCCGTCCGCATCTTTTCTTGGGTCCGGCTCACGCCAATGGCCTCGATGGTGTCGGTGGTTTCCCGTAGGCCCGCCGTATCGATAAAGCGGAAGATGACCCCACCCAAACTGAGTTCGTCCTCGATAAAGTCTCGAGTCGTGCCCGCGATATCGGACACGATGGCCTTTTCCTCGTTGAGCAGTGCATTCAATAGGGTAGATTTGCCTGCATTGGGCTTGCCAGCAATCACTGTGGGCACGCCATTCTTGATGACATTGCCCAAGTCAAAACTTAAAATGAGTTCTTCCACGAGGCGTAGAATGCGTTCCACGAGCTGGCGCAGCACTTCTCGACTGACAAACTCCACGTCTTCTTCCGAAAAGTCGAGTTCCAACTCGATCATGGAGGCAAAGTGGATCAACTGGTTGCGGAGCTCCTGAATTTCGGAACTAAAGCCTCCACGCATCTGCTTGAGCGCGGCTTGGTGGCTGCTCTCGGAGTCAGCGTGAATGAGGTCTGCCACTGCTTCGGCTTGTGCCAGATCAAACTGTCCATTTAAAAAAGCGCGCTGGGTAAACTCTCCAGGCTTGGCCAAGCGAACGCCCTTGCGCACAAAGAGCTTCAATACCTGATTGACGATGTAGGAGGAGCCGTGTGTGGAGATCTCCACTACATTTTCTTTGGTAAAGGAACGGGGGCCTTTGAATAGGGATACGAGCACCTCGTCGATGATCTTTTCTCCATCTCGGATGGTCCCCAAATGGATGGTATGGGAGGGCTGTTCCTCCAGGTTTTTACCGAAAAACACCTCGTTGCACACGCGAATGGCGTCCTTGCCAGAAATGCGGATGACGGCAATGGCACCGACGCCCTGTGGGGTGGCTAAAGCAATGATGGTATCGTCGCGCTCCGAAAGAGAGAAACTCATGGGGTCTTTTTAAAGGCTTTGGCAATCAAATCTGACAATCCTGCAAGGAAAGCTGCGGGTTCTCTGTACCCTGGAAGTTGGGCGATGTTTTGGAGCCCCGGTTCGATTACTACAAAGTTGGGGTAGGAATTGACCCGCATGGATGCCGCCATCTGGGCCTCGGTAAAGGTTTGGCCCATAAATTGGAAACTTCGCTTGGTGTCTTCTGCATTGAGTTTCACCGCATAAAAGTTTTTCTGGAGGTGTGCGATCACCCGAGGATCGGTAAAGGTATCCTTGTCCATTTTTTTGCACCAGCCACACCAGTCGGTGTACACGTCTACCAAGATCATTTTGGGATTTTTTTCATTGGCAGCGATGGCTTCCTCAAATTTCATCCATTGGATTTGATCTTGGGCTTGGAGGTTCAGACTGAGCAGAACCAGGAGCAAAACGAGTGAGTATACTTTCATATCGGGGTTTTCAAGAATCAAACACAGGGCTGGTGCGGGAAGTTCCTCGGAGACCTAAGGGCCAGTTTCCCTTGATGAGGGCACTGCCAAAGAAGAAGGCGCCGGCTACGGCTACCATCATGCCTGCGATGGAACTGTCGATCCAGTAGGCAAGATAGTATCCCAAAATGGCAATTAAAATTCCTAGGGCTGCCGTGAGGCGAAGTAGGGGAATCAAACTCTTGGTCCAGAGGTAGGCGGTGGAGGGAGGAACCACCAACAAGGCGACTACCAAAATGGCTCCAACGGATTCGAAACTGGAGACGGTGGTGTAGGACACCATGCTCATCAGGGCCAGATTCACTCCTTTGGCAGGAATGCCGATGGCAGCGCTAAAGTGTTCGTCGAAACTGGTCAGGGACAATTCTTTAAACAAGAGGTAGACAAAACCGCTGACTAAAAAGAAATTCAATCCGGCCAACCAGGTGATCCGGGGTCCCAAATTGAGCCCGCTTGGAGTGATCCACAGGTCAATGGGCAGGTAGGCGATTTCCCCATAGAGTACGCACTCCTGATCCAGATCCACTTTGTAGGCAAATAGGTTGATCAGAATGATGCCGATGGCAAAGAGGAGCGTAAAGGTGATGCCGATGGAGGCATCGAGCTGCACCTTGGCTTTTTTGCGTAGCGCATCGATCATCAGCGTGGAGAGGATTCCAAGAAGGCCTGCACCGATGATAACTTCCAAGCTGCGTTGGCTTCCAGATACGAAGAAGCCAATCACAATGCCCGGAAGTACGGCATGGGAGATGGCGTCACCGGTCATGGACATTTTGCGGAGCAGGAGAAAAACGCCCAAAAAACCACAGGAGATCGCGATCAAGGCTCCGGTGAGGATGATCAAGAAGGCATTCGTATCAAGCGTCATGGGATTCTCGGGGGATAGTTTCTTGGTGAGGATCGAGGGTAGGGTAGTTGAGGCGCTGCTCAAGCAGGGCTTCCAATTCCGGAGTCAGGAGGTGCTCCATCTGTTCGGCGGACTCGTGCACGTGGTCTGGAGCGATGTTCATGGATTCGTTCAGGTAGAGTTCCCACAAGCGGTGAAGACGGACGATACGCATCGCATCCGAGGTACCCGTGGCGCTGAGTCGAATGCCATGGGAATCCTGCAGCACCAGACCCTGTTTGGTGAGGACTTGCAAGGAATGCCCAATTTCCTTTTTGTGAAAGGGGTACAAGGCATGAATTTCCTCCAGCGTGAGCAGCTCCTTCTTTGCCTCCTTGGCTTTGAAAAGCGCCTTCATCAAGTGATCTCGGTGGGTCTTGTTGAGGTAGTTTCGACGAGCTAGGAAGCGGCGGATCAGTCCACTTTTCGGAGAAAAGATAAAGGACAACAGGGCAATTAAGGAAAGAAAAACGACCACCCAGGGTCCAGTAGGCATTTGCGGCAACACAAAAGAGATGTAGGTGCCCAAGATCCCGGATAGAATCGAGAAGAAGGCAGCGAGCAGGAGTAGGGGCTGCAGCCGGTCGGTCCAAAAACGTGCCGCTGCCCCAGGGGTAATCAGAAGGGCAGCCATTAGGACCACACCAATGGCTTGGATGCCGATGACTACGGCTAGAATCAAGAGTACGTTGAAGACAAAGCGGATGCCTTGCATCGGGAAACCGATGGCTTTCCCAAATCCGGGGTCGAAGACCATCAAGCGAAACTCCTTTAAGAATAAGCTCAAGACCAACAGAATGGCCAAGGAAAGGCCTCCATACAGAAATAGGTCAGCTTCCGCGATGCCAATGGCATTGCCGAAAATAAAGGAATTGAGCCCGGCAACCTCGGGATTTCCAGATTTTTGAATGGCAGTCAATGCTACAATGCCAATCCCAAAAAACACGGAAAGGATGCTGGCAATGATGCTGTCCTCGCTCAACTTGGTATTTTGCTTCAGCCAGGAAGACAAAAAAGTAGCCAAAGCACCTGAAAGAAAGGCACCCGTGACGATGTAGCGGGGGTCCTTTTCTCCGGCGAGTACAAAGCCCAAGCAGATCCCTGGAAGGACGGCATGGGAGATGGCATCCCCCAGGAGTGCTTTCTTGTCCAAAAAAGAAAAGGTGCCCACATAGGCCGAACCGATGCCCAACAGCGTGATGCCCAGTACCACCCAGGTGATGGAGGGGTCTTGAAAGGTGAAGAAGTACAGAAAGTCTTCCATATCAAGGTTGAAGTGGGTTGAAATTTTGCTTGCGAATCAAATCGGTGACCTGGGTGAGTAGGTTGAGTTTCCCTCCATAAGTTTTGCGAAGCAGCTCCTCAGTCATGACCTGATCTTTGGGACCAGAGGCCACCAGGTGCAGGTTGAGCATGATCACCCATTCAAAGAAGTTCATGGCGCTGTGGATGTCGTGGTGGACCACCAGCACCGTTTTGCCAGCACGAGCCATGTCTTGGAGCAACTGGAAAATGGCGGTTTCTGTAGCCATATCCACCCCAGCAAAGGGTTCATCCATCAAGTACAAATCCGCTTGTTGGGCCAAGGCGCGTGCGATAAACACGCGTTGCTGCTGCCCACCGGAGAGTTCGGAGATCTGCCGATTCGCAAAGGGAGTCATGCCCACTTGTTCCAAGGCATCTTGGGCAATTTGCACCTCCTTTTTGCCGGGACGGCGAAATAGCCCCAGTTTGCCGTAGGTACCCATGACGACCACATCCAAGACAGAGGCAGGAAAATTCCAATCCACGGATTCGCGCTGCGGCACGTAGCTGATGCGGCTGCGTACCTCAGGGAGGGCCTTATCAAAAATCTTGATGTATCCCGAAGTGGGTTGGATCAAACCCATGATGGATTTGATGAGGGTGGATTTGCCCGCTCCATTGGGTCCTAAGATACCAATCAACTGACCTGCAGGAAGGCTCAAGTCCACATTCCAAAGGACGGGCTGCTGATCGTAGCTGACGGTGAGGTCATGCACTTCTAATACGGGTTGGGGTACCTGTGTGATCATTGGGATAGTTGGCTGTAGATAAGTTGAAGATTGGTTTCAAACATGCCGATGTAGGTTCCAGCAGGGGTATTCGGCGCATCGAGGCTGTCTGTATACAATGGACCGGCCAGTTTAACCACTTGATTTTTTTCCGCTGCTCCACGGGCCACGGCCTGCAGTGCTTTTGGAGAAATGGTTTGTTCGGCAAAAACGGCCTTTACCTGATACGTTTGGATGATGGAGATCAATTCGGTGAGGTCCCGCAATCCCGGTTCGCTTAGGGTAGAGAGGCCTTGGAGAGAATAGACTGGGAGCCCATAGGCCTTGCCAAAATAAGCGAAGGCATCGTGTGCGGTCACCAAGACTTGGTTGCGTTGCACCAGTTCCTGTACCTGGGCCTGGGTGCGTTGGTCGAGCGCATCGAGTTGCTGCAGGTAGGATTGCGTATTTGCTTGAAGTTGAGGCTTCCAGGTCGGCTGCCAGAGTTGAAGTTCCTGGCTAGCATAGGCTAGGGCCGCTGACCAAAGTGAAATGTCAAACCAAATGTGTGGGTCTACGCTATGGGATTCGGGACCGGAGCGTATGAGTTGATCCGCCGGGACGCCTTGCGATACATCAATGAGTCGCTGCTGTTTGGCGAGTTTTTCAAATAGCTCGGTCATTTTTCCCTCGAGATACAGGCCATGGTAGACGACTAGATCTGCCTGCGTCAGCAGATCGAGGTCCCTAACGGAAGCCTTGTACAGGTGAGGATCCACTCCTGCAGGCATCAGGGCCACCACCTCTGCTTGATCGCCAACTAGGGCTTGAATGCCATCTGCCAAGATGCTCGTCGTGGCTACAATCAAGGGCTTGGTACGCGCAGACTTGGAAGCTGAGGTACAGCTCCAAAAAAGAAGGGTAATCAATAAAATGTTGGCGAAGCGTATCATGATGGAAGAACGAGAATGTTGCTGGCTACATCTTTGGACATGAATAGCGTCTTTTTCTGGTCAACTAGGATCTCGACTGATCCATCAAATTCTACCTTATCGAGTACCTTGATGCGGGCACCGATGTAGGCTCCGACCTTGTCTAGGTAGCGGAGAAAGGCTGCCGAGCTGTCTTTGACGGCCACGATTTGTCCGCCTTGGTCGATGTTCATGTCGTTCAATGCGACACGTGGCCGGGAGCGTACGTCCCCATACTCGTCTGGAATAGGATCCCCGTGAGGGTCAAACTTGGGGTAATTGAGGTAGGCGTCCAATCGCTCAATGAGTAAGGTTGACTGGATGTGTTCGAGTTGCTCTGCGACCTCGTGCACCTCATCCCAGGCAAAATGCAATTTGTCCACCAAGAAGACTTCCCAAAGACGGTGCTTGCGGATGGTCTGCAGGGCAAGGCGCTTGCCAAGTTCCGTGATTTGGAGTCCGTAGTATTTCCGGTATTGGATGACTTCTTTCTCTCCCAGCTTGCGGAGCATGTCACTGACCGAGGCAGGCTTGGTCTGGATCGCGGCGGCAATGTCGTTGGTAGAAACGCTTTTTTTTCCTTCTTCCGATAGGTGGTAGATGGCCTTGAGGTAGTTCTCTTCTGCGGTAGTTAATTCCATGATCAAAGGTAATAATAAGGCAAATATAAAAATAAAATTAGTCATATCTAAAAAATAAGTTGTATGTAACTAAATCCACTGTGGAAAACTCAAAATGACTGGGGGATTCGGATTTAGGATAAACTGAAATAAAAAATAGACGAATCTAAATATACGGCTAGTAAATTGATTGGTAACGATTTATATTTATTTTAAGATCTGAAAACTTACTGAAAAAAGGAGTTGTACCTGAGCCACTTTTCCACAGGACTGAATAGCAGGTGTGGATCAACCTGGACCCGAATCCTTCCAAAAAGAGCAAAGACTTTAGGTTTTTAAGAGAAGTTTGCTCCAAGAATTTATCCCAATCTAGTGCGAGCAAACCTTCTACATGGGCTGCCTTAAAAGGCCAGATTGGAAGCCCAGCTAAGGCAATCGAAATCCTATTTGCCTCGTCCTACTTGGACAGGAAATGCTAGGATTGGAAGGATAGTTTGAAAATGCCAAAGGCCTTTCGAAAGAAACCCTGTTGGACTAGGTACCGGCTCTTTCTCTAAAAATTCCTATGAACTTCTCTCCGGATTTGCTTGTTTCGTGTTCTCAAATCAAAACCTCTTTTTTCCCTCAGACGAGGAAACCACTAGAACTTCAAAACTCATGGATATCAAATCAATCATCGAACAGGCTTGGGACAATCGCGCATTGCTCCAGGAGGAGGCTACCCAAGCTGCCATCCGTAGCATCATTGCGGACCTGGACACGGGCAAGCTCCGGGTGGCTACCCCAAGCGAAGACGGAGAATGGATCGTCAACGACTGGATTAAAAAAGCAGTAATTCTTTATTTCCCCATCCAAAAGATGGCAACGATCGAAGTAGGTCCATTTGAATTTCACGACAAGATGGCCTTGAAAACCAATTATGCTGCACAGGGTGTGCGCGTGGTGCCGCATGCAGTGGCTCGTTACGGGGCCTTCTTGGCTTCAGGAGTGGTGATGATGCCTAGCTATGTGAATATTGGCGCTTATGTGGATTCAGGCACCATGGTGGATACCTGGGCTACGGTTGGATCTTGTGCCCAAATCGGGAAAAATGTGCACTTAAGCGGAGGTGTAGGGATAGGAGGCGTACTTGAGCCGGTGCAAGCAGCGCCGGTAATTGTAGAGGATGGTGCCTTTATCGGCAGCCGAGTGATCGTGGTCGAAGGCGTACGAATCGGTAAAGAGGCCGTAATCGGTGCCGGGGTGACCTTGACTGCGAGTTCAAAGATCATTGACGTAACGGGGCCTTCTCCGGTGGAATACAAAGGCTATGTGCCTCCACGTTCGGTCGTGATCCCTGGAACGATTCCTAAGGACTTCCCGTCCGGAACCTATCAAGTTCCCTGTGCTTTGATTATTGGGCAGCGAAAGGCTTCCACTGATCTAAAAACCTCCTTAAATGATGCGCTTCGCGAAAATAACGTTGCGGTCTAAGTATTCCCATGAATCAAAGCAGTACGTTCGTCCTTAGTTTGCTGCTAGCAGCTACCTTTTATTCTTGTTCAGGTTCCCCCGATATCAATCCAGGAGATGCCGCTTTTGCTAAAGGAGACTTTAGCGCAGCGGTTACTGGCTATACGGAAGAATTAAAAACCAATCCTACAGACTTAGACTTGCTTTACGGTAGGGGAAGGGCCTATCAGGAATTGGGTAAAATGCTTGAGGCCCAAGCAGATTTCGAGGCGGCCCTCAACTCAGATGCAAAGAATTTTCAAGTGCTGCTAAGCCTAGCGACCATCCAACTTGAGCAAAAGAACTATGCCAGTGCTTTGCTCTATGCCACCAAAGCCGAAGAGATTCCTGGTGCCCCTGCTCATGCCTCCTTTTTGAAAGGTAGGGCTTTGCACCAATTGGGGATGACAGAAGAAGCGCTCAAGTCCTATGGCAATGCAATTCAAGTAGATAGGGATTTTGGACAGGCTTATTTGAATCGTGGATTGCTAAAAGTGGCCTTGGAACGAACCAAGCAGGCTTGTGAGGATTTCAAATTAGCGGCCGCCTTGGATTATCCGGGTGCTGCTGAGAATTTGAAAAAGTATTGCAAGTGAATCCAGTCTTTATTTTTTGCCTGCTTCCGAATGAGCATGCACTTCATGGGTGCATAACGCAGTAGAAGCCGTTTTTCCGCTACCCTCACAGGATTTGCAGGCACTCACTTCTTTCCCAGTGCCAGAGCAGTTGGGGCAGGCCAGGCGGCCTTTACCCGCACAGCGTTCGCATTCGAAAAAATCAACGATGTTAAAGACGTTCACCTTTTTGACCATGCCGGAAGCGCCACATCGGCTGCAGCCTACTACCCCTTTTCCCTTGCAATACGAGCAGCTCTGTTCGGTTTGTTTTTTTCCTTGACAGGTGCTGCAGTTCTCGTATCGGTAGCCGCGTCGATCGCATTGTTCGCAGGCTAGAATTTGTGCCAAGGGTGCCTTGAGTTTTTCTTTTAGACGCCTGGCAGCCTCGTAGTTTTGACCCGTAAATCCAGTCAACTCCAGGTATTTGTTGACAAAGTTTTGGCTATTGTCGTATTGCCCGAGTTGAAAAAGAGTTTCCGAAAAGTAGTAGGGCATCTCTTCCGGTAGCGGAAGGCCTGAATCGATTAGACTTCGAAAGATGGAGTTGGCCGTTTGGTAGTCGCTTCGCTCCATCGCTGCCAAGGCGCCCTTCATCCAGCGATCCGTTTGCCCTAGGTTCACTTGTGCACTTGCAGCAATGCCAAGAAAACCTTGTAGGGCGAAAAGAAGAAAAATGAAAGAAGCAAAAGTTTTCAAGGCGGATTAATTTTTGGCAAGTAAGCAACTGAAAATCGTTCCTTCAAGAAAAATGATTGACTTCTGAAAAATAATTCTCCATTTCTACCTTCAGCCTAGGCAATTAGGCAAAGGGTATTCCACAAAAAATAGAAGCAATCCCTTTCGCTTCATCTAAAAGATGTTGATTTTTGAATCTGAACTAATCCTTTCTACGTGATCATTGCTGTAATTGGAGGAGGTGCTGCAGGTTTTTTTGCAGCCATCCATGCGAGTGGACCTGGAATACGGGTACTCCTTTTTGAAAAATCCCCCAAGTTGCTCTCCAAGGTGAAAATCTCAGGCGGAGGTCGATGCAATGTGACCCATAGGCCCATGGAAATCTCCAAACTGGTGAAGCATTACCCGAGGGGTGAAAAGTTTTTGAAAAAGGCTTTTGCACATTTTTCGATTGCAGACACTTTTTCTTGGTTTGAGTCTAGGGGAGTCCCCTTGAAAATTGAGGAGGATGGGCGTGTTTTTCCCAAATCCAATACCTCCGAGACCATTGTTTCCTGCTTGGAAGAGGAAGCCAAAAAATTGGGTGTGCAGGTTCACACTTCCAATGGAATAAAGTTTGTAAGTCCCAAAGATCAAGGCTACGTTCTGGGTACCGATAAGGGAGAAGTAGTCGTTTCTAAAGTCATTGTCGCCTCAGGAGGACATCCCAATTTAGGAGCATACGAGTACCTTAATTCGTTGAATCATAAAATCATAAAACCGATACCTTCACTATTTACTTTCAATACTCCCCAAGAACCTATTCGTGAATTGATGGGGGTATCGATGGGCGATGCCGTGGTGAAGTTAGTGGGAACCAAACTCAGTTACCGAGGCCCAATCCTCATTACGCATTGGGGCATTAGCGGGCCGGCAGTACTCAAGCTTTCAGCTTTTGGTGCAGATTGGTTGTACGAACAACAGTATACCGCACGGGCGATTATCCAATGGAATGCGGATTTAGGTGAACAAGCCTATGCAGAGCAGCTGAGTGCCTATGCCCAACTTCATCCCAATCGGAAAGTCTATTCCCATCCGCTCTTTGGGGTACCTGCACGACTTTGGGAGCATTTCTGTGTTCAAGCCGAAATAGCAGATGGGCAACTTTTTGGACAACTTCCCAAAAAACTGCAAAACAAGTTGGTACAATGTTTATTTTGTTACCCGGTATCCATGCAGGGGAAGACTACCTTCAAAGAAGAATTTGTCACTGCAGGAGGAGTAGCCTTGGATGAGATCCATCCGGAAACCATGGAAAGTAGACTTCATCCAGGGATTTATTTTGCAGGAGAGGTTCTAAATTTGGATGGGATTACGGGAGGATTCAACTTTCAGGCGGCTTGGACTACGGGATTCCTCGCAGGGAAGTCTGCGCTGAAGAGTTGAGGGGTATAAAGGAAAAAAAAAGGCAATACGCATTGCCTCCTTTTTCAAATTTAATCCCCTTTAACTCGATGAGTAAATGAATGAGTTGAAAATTAGAAGTTTATACCAATTCCAGGTTACCCAAACATGAAGTTGAGTTGAAGTTTTTTACACCAGTTATATGCCAATTCTTTCCTCATCCTACACCAAGGCCCCGATTTTATACCTGAATGGGCATTTCGAAACCATCCTGCCCAGCCTCTGGAGAAAGATCGAAGGGGTGAACTATGTACGGGAAAAAATCGATACACCAGATGGGGACTTTTTGAACTTGGATTGGTCACGTGTCGGAGGAGAGCGGCTATTAATTGTTTCTCATGGCTTGGAAGGGGATTCTCAGCGTCATTATGCCCGAGCTTTGGTGAAATTATTCAATCAGCAGGGCATCGATGTGTTGGTATGGAACAACCGTTCCTGCGGGGGTGAGGGTGAGCTCAACCTCCAACCCGTGCTGTACCACCATGGGTCCAGTCAGGACTTGGATACCGTCGTGCAGCATGTACTTTCTACCGACAAGTATGGAGCACTTTACTTGGCAGGGATCAGCTTGGGAGGGGCACAAACGCTGAATTACCTGGGCAAAAAAGGAGAGGAGGTTCCCTCCATCTTGAAAAAAGCAGCGGTGTATTCTACGCCTGTGCACTTGCCCTCGAGTGCCGCCACCCTTCGGCGACCGATCAATCGATTCTACAAACAGAAGTTTTTAGGAAAGTTGAAAAAGAAAATGGAAGCCAAAGGGAAGCAATATCCGGGTTTGATCGATGTGGAACGTCTGCCTAATGTTCGCGATTTTGATGATTTTGATACGCATTACACGGCCAAACTGCATGGATTTGTAGATGCTGCCGACTTTTACGAGCAAGCAAGCCCACATTCACGCTTGCAGGGCATTCGAATCCCGACCCTAATCTTAAATGCAGCGAATGATCCCTTGTTGGGCCAGGAATGTTACCCTATAGAATTTGCCGAAGGCAGCGCCGAAATTTTCTTGGAGATACCCAAGCGAGGTGGACATACGGGATTTACGATTCCAAATTCAGAATTCAACTACGCAGAGTACCGCCTACTTGAATTTTTGACCCAAGGATAAGGGATCCTCTAGGCTTGGAAAAATAGTCCTGCAATACTGGTTTAGAATCGCTTGAGTACCATTTCGGCCACAGTACCTCCAATGGATAGGGAACTGGTAGCTGCTGGAGAGGGAGCATTAAGCACGTTGATGGCAAATTCAGATTCCCGGATCGCAAAGTCATCCAAAAGTCCTCCAGTGCGGTCACAGGCTTGAGCGCGCACTCCTGCACCTCCTTCCACCAGGTCGTCTTCTTGGATTTCCGGGATAAGTTCCTGGAGGGCCTTGGTAAATGCTGCCTTGGAGAAAGAGCGATACAGTTCACCTAGGCCAGTTTTCCAATACTTTCCTGCTACCTTTTGGAAGCCGGGCCAACCTAAGGTTTCAGCCAATTCCGCAAAATTCACATCGGTTTTCTTGTATCCTTCCCGTTTGAATGCCAATACCGCATTGGGACCTGCTTCTACACCCCCTTTTTTCATGCGGGTAAAGTGTACCCCTAGAAAAGGAAAATTGGGATCAGGAACCGGGTAAATTAAGTTTTTGACTAGGTGCTCTCGCTCTTTTTTAAGTTTGTAGTACTCTCCACGGAAAGGAATGATCTTGACATCATTGATGGATTCGTCGTTCATGCGCGCGACTTTATCAGAGTACAATCCGGCACAGTTGACCACCAACTTCGCTTGAAAAGTTCCTTTTGATGTTTCGATGTAATTGATGGAATCCTTTTGATTGATTTCCAATACCTTATGTTCTAAAAAAATTCCTCCTCCATGCTGCATGATCTTTCGGCCATAGGCCAAAGCCACCTGCAGGTAATCTACAATACCTGTTTGAGGAACATGGATTGCTCCGATGCCGGTGCAGTAGGGTTCGTATTCTTTGAGTTCCTCTAAGGTGATTTTACGAGTCCCAGTCAAGCCATTTTCCAGACCTCTTTCCAGCAGCATGGACAAAAGGGGACGTTGGGATTCCCGTGTAGCCACGACTACTTTGCCCGTGATCTCGTAGGGTATTTTTTCCTCTTTGCAGAAGGTTACCAGTTCGTGGTAGCCTTTGATGCAATTGATGGCCTTTAAAGAACCTGGCTTGTAGTACAAACCGGAGTGGATTACTCCAGAGTTATTGGCCGTTTGGTGCTTGGCCAATTGGCTCTCTTTCTCTAAAATGGCAATTTTTAAGTCAGGACGGGCACTGACTAACTTGTACCCGGTGGCTAGTCCTACAATTCCACCACCCACTAAAACAACATCGTATAGCATTTGCGAAAAACTTTGAAACAAATATAAGTTAGGAACGCATAGCTGAGCTGTTTGTCATTACTTTTTAAACAAATCGACTGAATAGTAGTCTTAAAGTCATCCTAAAGTCGTTTGAGAAGAAAAAATAACGGCTCGAAATTATCTGCTAACTTTGCGACCTTAATTTGTGGATTCGTGTACCGACTCATGCTTCGTTTTTTATTTCTAGGGCTATTTCTTCTGATCGCTTCGGTTTCATTTGGACAATTTACCCTAAAGGGAAAGGTGACCGATGCGGAAACAGGGGACCCAATCGCTTTTGCAAGTGTATTTTTAAAAGGAAAAACAGCTGGAATTACCACAGATTTCGAAGGAAACTACCTACTAAAGGTTAGTTCCCTTGGAGATAGCCTAAGCGTCAGTTACCTAGGCTACACCACACAAACGAAAGTTTTGACGCAGGATAGTGAACAAACAGTCAATTTTCAACTCTGGCCGGTGGCTTTTGAATTGGGAACCTTTGTGTTTGAAGCGGGTGAAAACCCTGCTTTTGAAGTAATCCGGCAAGCAGTAGCCAAACGTGAAACATACGACAAGCGCAAATTAGAGGCCTACCAAACGAAAAACTACACCAAAATCGAAATCGATATCGATAACCTTTCGGAGGACTTTAACCAACGAAAGTCGGTACGATCAGTCACTGCGGTATTGGATAGCATTCGTCAGCTCACCAACGAGGAAGGGGAAAAGATATTGCCGGTATTTTTTTCGGAGACGGTTTCCTCCTTTTATTACCGCAACAATCCCGAACTACGAAAAGAAGTCATCGAAAAGACCAAGGTCACTGGAGTAGGGATCACAGACGGTTCTACTACCTCCCAGATCACAGGATCGGTATTTCAGGAGTATAACTTTTATAAAAATTGGCTTCAAATCCTCAACAAGGACTTTGTTTCCCCCATTGCCGATGGATGGAGAACCTATTACGACTACGATTTATTGGAAGACGTGTTGGTTGGTCAGGACAGTTGCTACAAACTCCAAGTGTATCCCCGTCGGGAACAGGACCTCGCGTTTACGGGGACCATTTGGATCAATAAGGCAGATTATTCTCTCAAGCAGGTCGATTTAGCCATTTCCAAAACGGCGAATTTGAACTTCGTAGAACGAATCAAGATCCAGCAAGAACTGGTTTCCACGTCTGCAGGAGCCTTGATGCCTGTCAAAACACGCGTATTGGTTAAAATAGGGCAGTTGACGGATAATTCGGCGGGATTATTGGCCAAGTTCTACACGGCTACTGACAGCATTGTGGTGAATCAAGTTCTGGAAACCTCCTTTTTTGATCAGGCAGTGGTCTTAAAACCAGATTTCAACCAGGTGACTGCTGATTATTGGAAAAATCGACGTCCCGATCCATTGAGTGAGGAGGAATTGGCCGTATTGCAGATGGTGGATACGCTCAAAAAAATTCCAATTATCCGATTTTATTCCGAAGGGCTTAAGTTTTTGGCAACGGGTTACTTACCCGTGAAAAAATTGGATTTGGGTCCTTGGACCGAATTTGGAAACTACAACAACGTAGAAGGGCTACGTTTTGGCTTTGGCATGCGTACCAACTATTCCTTTTCCAATCGCTTCCTCATTGAAGGTTATGGGGCCTATGGAACAGTCGATGAGCGCTGGAAGTATAAGTTTTCCTCGACCTGGATTCTTTCAAGAAGGCATTGGACCACGCTGGGTATACGGGTAGGGCGAGAACTAGACCAGGTAGGCTTGGAGATGGAAAACTTGGAGGGGAACTCCATTTTTTTGGCTGCTAGCCGGTTTGGTACACTGCGTAGACCCTTTGTTTCGACCAACCAACGGGTTACTTTTCAACGGGAGTTCTTCAAAGGTTTCTTGGTTACCTCAAGTTTGAACAAGAGTCAATTTGATCCGCTTTTTGATTTTTATTATTACGAACAGGGCTCGAAGGCTTTAAGAACTAATTTTCAAGCCACTGAGATTCGGGCGGGCATCCGTTATGGACGGGATGAAATCATTTTGATCAACGACAACACGCGAGCATCCCTTGGATCCATCAAATGGCCAATCGTTGAATTGAATTATGCTCAAGGAATCCCAAGTTTGGGTGCATCCTTGAATTATACCAAGTTGAACTTTTACCTGTACCACCGAATCAATTTGGGTCTTTTGGGGGTAGGACGCTACGAACTAGATGCTGGAAAAATATGGGGAGAGGTACCTTATCCCTTGTTAAAGAACCACTTGGGAAATGAAACCTTGTTTTACACTACTGCGGCCTTCAATACGATGAACTTCAACGAATTTGCTTCGGACCGATTTGTCAGCCTCCGCTATCGACAGTCCTTCGAGGGCTTTTTGTTCAACTCTATTCCCTTGGTGAAGAAATTGAAGTGGAGAATGGTAGGCAATGCAAACGTGTTGATGGGTTCAGTCAGTGATCAAAATATTCTCAACATCCCGCAAAAAGCACCAGATGGCAGTCTATTGCAATCCTTTGGTCGCTTAGATCCCAAGGTTCCTTATGTGGAGTTGGGTTATGGAATTGAAAATATCTTTCGATTTTTCCGAGTGGATTTCATTCACCGCATGAGTTATTTGGATAGCCCTGAGGCTAGGCCGTTTCACATCAAAGTCAGTGCGCAGGTGATTTTATAGGCAAGTTTACTCCTTTCCACCTCAAATTTTTCCGTAAGGATTAGCTTTTGTGCATATTTGCAGCTTAAACCACAGCCTGTTTGTATAGGCAGTAAAAAAAACACCATGTCAAAACAAGTTCAAATTACCCTCCCTGATGGATCGGTGAGGAATTACGACCAAGGCATTACCGGACTACAGATTGCTGCAAGTATCAGCGAGGGTTTGGCTCGGAATGTACTTGCCGCCAAAATAAACGGACAGGTATGGGATGCCAGCCGTCCGATCACAGAAGATTCAAGTTTGCAGTTGCTCACCTGGAACGATACCGAAGGCAAAAGCACCTTTTGGCATTCCTCAGCGCACCTAATGGCAGAGGCTTTGGAAGCCTTGTACCCAGGGGTGAAGTTGGGCATTGGACCCTCTATTGAAACAGGCTTTTACTACGATGTAGACTTCGGAGACCATAAGTTGGACGGAGAGGAGTTGGAAAAGATTGAAAACAAAATGCTTGAGTTGGGAAGACTCAAGTCAGACTATATCCGAAAAGAAATTTCCAAGAAAGATGCGGTAAGCTATTTCCAACAAAAGGGAGACGAGTACAAGCTCGATCTATTGGAGGGTTTGGAAGATGGAACGATTACCTTTTACGAGCAGGGCAACTTTACTGACCTCTGCCGTGGACCACACATTCCAAATACTGGTTTTATTAAAGCGGTGAAGCTCACCAACATTGCTGGTGCGTATTGGAGAGGGGATGAAAAGCGAAAGATGCTTACCCGAATTTATGGAGTGACTTTTCCCAAGGCACAGGAGTTGAAAGACTATTTGACGCTTTTGGAAGAGGCTAAAAAGCGAGACCACCGTAAAGTAGGCCGAGAGTTGGAGTTGTTTACTTTTTCTGAAAAAGTAGGCATGGGTTTGCCACTTTGGTTGCCAAAGGGAACGCTTTTAAGAGAGCGCTTGATTAATTTTATGAAAAAAGCCCAGGACAAGTCGGGCTACCAGCAAGTGACCACGCCGCACATTGGACACAAGGCCTTGTACGAAACCTCTGGACACTACGAAAAGTACGGAAAAGATTCCTTTCAGCCGATTGCTACTCCACACGAAGGGGAGTCCTTTTTGCTGAAGCCGATGAACTGCCCGCATCACTGCGAGATTTACAAGCACAAGCCTAGATCTTACAAAGATTTACCGATTCGCTATGCGGAATTTGGAACGGTGTACCGCTACGAGCAAAGTGGGGAGTTGCATGGATTGACTCGCGTTCGAGGATTTACTCAAGACGATGCGCACATTTTCTGTAGACCGGATCAGGTAAAAGAGGAATTTATCAAAGTAATTGACTTGGTCTTGTATGTATTCAAGGCTTTGGGATTCACCGAATACACTGCGCAGATATCCTTGCGTGACTCAGAAAATAAGCAGAAGTACATCGGTTCAGATGAGGCTTGGGACAAAGCGGAAGCTGCGATTATTGAAGCTTCTGCCGAAAAGGGCTTGCAAACCGTAACCGAGTTGGGCGAAGCGGCATTCTATGGCCCGAAGCTGGACTTTATGGTAAAGGATGCCTTGGGCAGAAAATGGCAGTTGGGTACCATTCAGGTAGATTACCAACTTCCAGATCGTTTCCAATTGGAGTACATCGGTTCGGACAACCAGAAACACCGCCCTGTAATGATCCACAGAGCACCATTCGGGTCTTTGGAACGTTTTGTAGCCGTGCTGATTGAGCATTGTGCGGGAGACTTCCCTTTGTGGTTGGCACCGGAGCAGATCAACATTTTGCCTATTTCTGAAAAATTTATAGGCTATGCTGAAGCGTTGAAAGTAATTTTGGATGAGGCAGGAATTACAGGTACGATTGACAACCGCGACGAGAAAATTGGACGTAAGATTCGTGACTCTGAAGTGAAAAAAGTGCCTTTCATGCTTATAGTAGGGGAGAAAGAGCAAGAAGAAGGAAAAGTAGCCGTTCGAAAACACGGACATGGAGACCTGGGAGTATTCAGTCCAGCCGAATTTATTCAGTATTTTCAAGGGATTATTTCAGAATCATTGGCCAAAGAATAGGCTAGAAATGGGATTCCATTTTTTGAATTCGAAATAATTCCGATATTTGCAGGCCAAATTAATTAAAACAACAACAGCTAACTTGAATCAAAGACCGTATCAACCAAGGGGTAGACAAGAAGAACCTTACAAGATCAATCAAAAGATCAGAGTTCGTGAGGTTCGTGTAGTGGGTGATTTTGTAGAAGGGGGCAATGCCGTACTTCTTACAGAAAAAGCCATTCAACTTGCACAGGAGAACGAACTTGACTTGGTTGAGATTTCACCCAATGCTGATCCGCCTGTTTGCAAAATCATTGATTATGCAAAGTTTAAGTACGAGCAGAAAAAGAAGCAGAAGGAGATTAAAGCCAATGCAGCGAAGGTTGTTTTAAAAGAGATTCGATTTGGACCCAACACGGATGACCACGATTTCAATTTTAAATTGAAGCATGCCGTCAGTTTCTTGAAAGAAGGAGCCAAAGTAAAAGCCTACGTGCACTTTGTGGGACGAAGTATCGTTTTCAAGGAGCGCGGAGAGATGTTGCTTTTAAAATTTGCTCAGGCTTTAGAAGACGTGGGTGTGGTAGAACAGATGCCAAGGCTGGAAGGAAAGCGGATGAATATTTTCATTGCGCCGAAGCCTGGAAAAAAGTGATTTCAACAACTATAAATACAGCAAAATGCCAAAAGTAAAAACCAAATCCAGTGCAAAAAAGCGGTTTACCCTCACCGGTACCGGCAAAATCAAGAGGAAGCACGCTTTCAAGAGCCACATCCTTACGAAGAAATCTACCAAGCGTAAGCACAACCTAACCAAAGCTGGTTTGGTACACGTGTCTGATGAGGGTAGAGTACGAGACATGTTGAGAATCTGATTTTCAACCTAAAGAATTTACAGTAAACAGGTTTATTTATTCACCAGATGCGTTGGTCACTAAGCTCCTAACAAGGGACACCACGGATCAAAAAACAAAACACTATGCCTAGATCGGTAAACGCGGTAGCGTCAAGAGCAAGAAGAAAAAAGGTT
>JACCDS011862776.1_pt1 | contig 25252 bp, 29 predicted proteins | sample 7446441 | NCBI WGS metagenome assembly JACCDS01 (sample SAMN15323445, study PRJNA562643) | freshwater metagenome | isolation source: river surface water | place: USA:Blue River Watershed | collected 2017-08-17 | reverse complement strand
TCGCGATAAGCCGGCGACACGGTCAGCTGACCCGTCTCCAGGTCCACTGCGGCCTGCACGTTGTTGGTGTCGAACACCCGGATGAGGTCCAGCGGCTTGTTCTGGTCCTTGCGATGGCTCCAGGCCCAGTTGACCGCCACCTTGTTCAGCAGACGGTCGTTCTCGGCATGGTCGATGCTGTACAAGGCACGCTCAGCCACCGCAATCGTACGGCTGTAGCCGTCGGACTCGACCTCTTCGGTCACGGTGTAGCTGACGCGCCCGCCCACCAGCTTGCCCTTGTAATCAGGGGCGAGGTAGCGCTGCGAGCGCCCTTGGTCGTCGCGCGTCCAGTCGTTGACCGGCACGAACCAGTCGATGTCGTTGTAGACGGGAAGTCCGGTTCCCAGGATTTCGTCGATGGCGCTGGCCACCGACTGGCCCGCCAGCAGCCCCCATTCGGGAAGCGCCTGGTGGCGAGACAGGACCTGGAGGACCTGATGCCCCAGTTCCGGGGTCAGGACAGAATCGTCCAGTTTGCTCATGGTAGTCCTTGAAAATGCTTTTCCTTCTTCTGGATAGCGAACGGCACCTATCTGTTCGAGACGCTTTAGGTGCGCCTCGGTGGGCCACTTCAGCCCACCGGGTGAACGACGGCTCGAAAGTAAAAAGCGACCCCTTTGTAGGAGCCGCTTTGGAAGAAGAAGCCGTCAGGCCACAAGGACCTTGCCGGTGCGGGTGTGCACGCCACGTTGTGCGACGTCCACCCATTGACCAGGGCGGTGCAACACGTTGAGCTGCACGTCGTAGTCGCTCCAGAACTCCTCATCCATCGTCATGTGCCCGGCCAAATACGCCTGGCGACGATGAGCGGGGAAGTCGCTCTTGCGAAAGACGGAGCTGCCTTGCAAGTGAACGCCGTGGGGTTGCCCCGGGTCGAACACGATGAGCTGTCCGGGCTTCATCGTGACCTTCAGTCCGAGGTTGGCGAACACGAGGTCGGCCTCCTTGCTGTCCACCACGAGTACCCAGAAGAGCGAGTAGTACCACTCGGAGTTGTAGGAGTCCGCATGCGGGATGGCCCCTCGAGTAGCCATGTACTGGCATTCGCGAGCGACTTCGAAGCGCGATTCATCGTTCACGAAGCCGTAGGCAGCGAGGTAGGCCTCCAGACGGCTCAGCACACGGTCGCGGCAGGCAGTCGCTTGCGCGCTCGTGCGGCCGAAGGTGTCCACGTAGCCTGGGTCGATGGTTGGCGTGGCCTGCGCGATGGCCAAGCGCAGCAGCTTCAGCTCCTGTGCAGACAGGAGGCCGGGCTCGTCGTCGACGAACACTTGATTGGAGACGGTACGCTTGTCGGAAAGACGGAGAGAGACCAGGGGGTCAGCAGCGATGAGCATGTGATTGAGGTTGAGAGATGTCCTGCAGACGTTTAGCGACGCCCAAAAGGAAAAGCCGTCCCAGGGGACGGCTTTGAAGTAGGCGGTAAAGCCTGAGGCGTTTAGACCTGTTCGATGCCGGCGAGCTTCCACTCACCGCCGTCGACGTTGCGGACGAAGTGCCAGACTTCTTCCACGGTCTCGGCCGGAGCGCCGCCTTCGGAGATGAGGGCGTTGAACTGCACGCTGCCGACGTAGCGATAGCCTTCACGGGTGAAGCCCAGCACACGGTCGCCGACCACGTCGAGGTTCATCACGCTGGTGCGCGACGGCTCGGCACGGTTGTCGATGTCAGCGACCAGCTGGGGCAGGAAGCTTTCGTCGACCAGGCGCTCGAGAGCGGCCTTGTCACCGGCGTTGTTGGCGTTCTGCACGTCGCGGAACATCTTCGGTGCGCGGTTCAGCAGTTCGGTTTCGGCAACCGGCGTCGAGGAGCCTTGGGAGAAGGCATTCGACGAACGGGCAGCACTGGAACCAAACGAGCGAGCGGCGCCGGCGTTCTGTTCCGAGAAGCGACGGTACATGAAGTACGCGAAGCCACCCAGCAGGGCCAGGATGAGGAGCATTCCGAAGAAGCCCATGCCACCCGACGAGCTGGACGGAGCCATGCCCATCGGCGCGGGAGCGCCTTGGTACGGATGCGTGGCGGGACCGTAGTCACCGTTCTGCGCGTAACCGTTCGGGCTGCCCTGCACGTAACCACCCGACGTGCCCGGCGCATAGCCGGCATGCGGAGCCGCGGCAGGAGCCGGAGTCGGCGCCGTGGCGCGACCCAGCAGGTAGCCACCCACGCCCGCCGCCGCAGCCGCACCCGCCATCTGGCCACCGGAGTAGCCCTGGCGTTGCTGCTGCTGTTGCTGCGTCGTGCCGTAGTTGCTGGTCACCGGCGCGGGAGCAGCAGCCGGAGCAGGGGCCGGCGCGACACGCGGGGTGTTCGGGCTCTGGGCACGCGCTTGCGACATGACGTCCGAGCGCTGCATGCCGCCCGACGTCACGCGTTGCGGCGTGGCAGGCGCCGGCGCAGCACGGCTCGGGGCCGGGGCGGAACGCGAAGCCGCCGGAGCGGAACGCGCACCACCCGACGACGCGCCCGCACGCGCCTGCACGGGCAGGCTGGCGGCCATGATGGCGACAGACAGGAGGGAAACGAAGGTACGCTTGAGAGTGCTCATTGAGATGTCCTTGTTTTAAGCAAGATTGCTTGCAACGTATAGACACCTCGGCTGACGTTTAAAAGACTGTTGACTTCCTTAACTCAAGTTGGCTATAATGAGCACATCGTTGAGCAATCCGCGATATTGAAAAGCCTCTCCGGGCGGCCCTGGCAACAGGGCAGCAGGTACCACCCTCCTAGAGGGTCGCGAGAACCCTGAAACGCCCCGGCGAGCACCTTCCGTGTGGACTGCGTCAGAGACGCAGCTATCTAGGTCCTGACCGGACCCGCCGACTCGACGTCGGTCTGAACCACTCTGCCACGACACGGAAAGGCATCGGCACCCAAGGCCCACTGTGCTTCGTCACCGAAGCCGTTCGCGAGCCTAAAGAATTTCTGCGGCTAGACCCGTCCGATACGGACCGAGCGCCTCTGCCGCGGTTTCGTCTTCATCGACGACCACCAGACGCTCAGTCCTCCAGCCCTTCAATGTTTCGGAATCTTCCGCCATGACCGCCCTGCGCAACTCCTTTTCGTCGCCCCGCGAGCCCAGCATGCTGGCTCAATACGTTCTGGCGGTCGCCTGCGTCGGCGGTCGTGAACAGGTGGTGGCCGTGCGCAAGAACCGACCAACCTGGCAGGCCGGCCGCTACAACTTCCCCGGCGGCAAGATTGAGGCGGGTGAGTCACCCCTCATAGCCGTGGCCCGCGAGCTCGGCGAAGAGACGGGCGTCTGGCTGCAGCACGATGCGTTTCGTCCCGTGGCCTTGGTCGAACGGCCAGGACAGTTTGAGATGTTCGTGTTCGCCACCGAGACGGACGAACTTGGCGCCGCCCGCACCTGCACCGACGAAGCAGTGGAGCTGCTGGACGTGCAGACCCTGAAGGCAGAAGGCTACCCAGCCATCGAAAACCTTGGCTGGTTGTACGGCCTGGCGTTCGATGGGTACGGCAAGCTGGCGCACATCATCTACGACTAAGCGCGGGTCATTCCCTACACCTGGCTTTGGACCTCTACAAAGCTAGGACAACATGAATTTCAACCTGCAGGCCCTCGACGGCTTCGCGCCTGGCGCGCTCCACATCAAGGTGCAAGACACCACGCTGTCGTTCTATCGCAGCGCCGTCGGCAGCTACGAGTACTACGGCTACGGCCACTATTCGGCGCTACAGCTCAAAGCCCTGCCGGGCATGAGTCAGAAGTCCTCGAAGTTCACACTTCAGGACGTCTACCGCGCCATGGATGCCTACCAGGGCGCCATCGACCGTCCCTACTACCGAGGCGTCGAAGAAGGCTACCTCGACCTGCTCGAAGCGCAGTTCGAGTACTTCCGCGGCTCCTCGTGGCAAGCTGAAGGGCAGCGCGCGGCCGCAGAGTTCGAAGCGCTGGTGACGCCCTTGCTGCACACCTTGTCGACCAACGAACTGCTGGGCATGAAGGTGCGCCAGCTCGAGAACCCGCGCGTCTGCCACGCGGTGTCCAAGAGCAAGCAAGGCGTCTTCATCTGGCCCAGCTGGCACAACGAAGGCACCGTGCACCTGGTCATGCGCGTGGACCCACCGGTCCGCGCACAGGTTCGTGCACAGCTGGAGACTTGGCTGGCCGCACATCACCTGAAGCTGGAGATTCCGACCGAGTTCTGACGACGTCGTCGAAATCCTCTGATTGCTCGAGCCCTGCCGACCCTTCGAGGTTGGCAGGGCTTTGCTTTTGACGCCCACGCATAAAAACCTGCGCGGGCGTTGCTACACCCGGCATGTGCCTGATTGCCCTGTCCCGCTCACGCTTCGCAGAACTGACACCAAGCTTCTGGCGCGAAGCGTGTCGAACCAATCCACACGGCTTCGGCGTGATGTACCACGCCAATCACCAGCTGCACGTCGAGCGGGTCCAGACGTACGACGAGCAGTCGCTGCAACAGCGCCTGGCGGGCCTTCCCCGGGGTGTGCAAGTTGCAGTTCACCTGCGCGAAGCGACCTACGGCGCCGGCGGCTGCCTCAACATGCACCCTCACCTGCTGCGCGATGACGAAGGCCGTGTGCTTGCGATGATGCACAACGGCAGCGTTCCCGCCATGAACGCCGACCCGCACGACGGTCCGAGCGACTCCGCCTTGCTGCTGCAGAACTGGCTCGGGCCCCGCCTGGGCGGCAGCCTGCAGGGGTGGCGCGACGAGCGACTGCACGAAGAACTCGATGCGTTCCTTCCGGAGCGCAACCGGCTCGTGTTTCTGGACAGCGAGGGGCACTGGAAGCTACTGCGGCAGCAAGAAGGCTTCTTCGCCGGCGAGACCTGGCTGTCCAACCCCAAGGCCAAGGCCTGGGTCGAAGCCGCTCAGCCCGCCTGAACGGGACCGCGCTTCAGCTTTTCTTTCGCTGCCGCTGCCGCGGTACCTGTCGTTTTGCTTGAGTTCGTTTACCACATATGGTAAACTGTAGCTTCGGATTTGAAGCCATGACTCAAACAGATTCCACTCTTCCCGCCTACGAACCGACGCCGGTTCCACCTCCGTCGCGCCGCCGCACCAACGCCATCAGCGGTTGGGTGCGGTTCCCCGTCGACAGCACCGAGTACACCTCGACCCGAGAAGGCGGCATGTTCGTCAAGCTGGTGGTCGTCGATGACATGGACTACGACCAGTCTCCTTGGACCGTGTGTTGCGGCGTATCGGTGTCCGACGTGCTGACCGAGTCGTTCGTCGGCGACGACCAGGCCGACCTGCCGACGGACGATACCGACACCTCCGCACTGGAAGGTGAGGAACTGCTGGCCGTCATGAAACGCCAGGACCAGGCCCACCACGACTGGGAGTCGCGTCATTGGCCCAACCTGCACGAACCGCAGGACGGCACTGCGTCGGTTGAACAGTACCTGTCGCGCAACTACCAGGCGAGTCTGGTGCTAGGTGCCACCGGCTGGTCTGGTCACAGCAACCAGCACGGCTACTGGCGCTGCACGTTCGAGGACCTGACGCCCGAAGGCCAGGCGCTCTATCGCCAGCTCGAGGCCTTATACGCCGGCTGCAAGCTGCACCTGCTCACCTTCCTGGACACATGAACGAGCCACGAGCCGCCGTCAACGGCTGTCTCTTCGAGCGCCTGTGCGTAAAGAGTGCAGCGTCCCGCATGGTACTGCCGGGGCTGCCTGGCATCCTGTGCATCGGTGCCGGCGCTGTCCAGGGCCTACCTCCTTTGGTGCTCATCGAAGACGAGCAGATGAACAACCGCGGGGCCAGCGCCACCAACTCGATGGAGACCGTGCTCGAGCACCTTCAACGCCTGTGGTCGGGCACGTTGGACGTTTCGCAGGCGAACATCGTCGAGCGCGACAGCATCGGCAACTATGACCTGGCTCGCGCTGCCTGGCTTTGCGAGCAAGTGAGCCAGGTCAGTTGGGCGCCGCTGCGCTGGCAGGGTTGCCCTCCGTCCTCGCTGGCTGCCTTCCAGGGCGCCTTCGGCCTGCAAGCCCAACGCGTGCTGGCCGCACGCCAACAACCTTTCTGAACACAACCACCATGCGTGACCACAAACCGGACATCGAGCTGCACGGACCCTTCCAGGCCACCGACAAAAAGGGACTCTTCTGGAACGTCACTCGTCTGAGCATCAACGCCGAGGGCTACATCCCTGACGTGCGCATCGACCTCGACAGCTCCTATGAAGGCGAAGCCCTCTATGACGATGCGGTGTTCATTGGGCAGGTGATGGACAAGCTGCGCAGCATCGGCTTCAGCGGCGAGCCGTTCGACCGAGCCGAGCTCGGCATGCAGGGCCGCGACTACCTGATGCTTGAGCCGTCGAAGGACTTTCGCGAGTTTGCGCTCACGCGCGGCTGGGTCGACCTGAGCAAGGTCGAAGGCCTGCCCTGGGGCGAACACCAGCGCAAACGGGGCGACGAGCACCAGAGACTCGAGGAACATACCTACGTGTTCCGTGTTGCGCCGCGCAGCGACGAGAAGTTCCCGGAAGAGCAGGACTACAAGGCCTACTCGAAGTGGGTCGACGCCTTCGAAAAGGCGCTGGACGACAACGTCCGCAAGATTCCGGGCTGGCACTTTGTCGACCACGACGATATCGAATGCGAGGCGTTCGAGCTGTGCCAACTCGAGACGGAGTTCGCCGAGGAAGGCCCCCGCGGCTTCTACAAGTACCTGGAGCTGCAGATTCCCATTCGTCGCAGCGCCGGCAACACACTGACGCCTTCGGAAGTTCGCCAGATGGCCGAGGCGCTGACGCCCTTCTTGCAATCAGCCGGTGACGCGCTGGAGTTCGATGTGCACCTGCACGAGGTGCGGGTCTACCGCAGCGTCGAGTTCAGCGTCACGGCGGTGATGTTCCGCCAGGGATAAGCACAGTGGACACGACGCGGACACCGCCTGCGCACCTGTTGCAAGCGCTCAAGGAATTGGGGCGCCGGGTGCGCCACGCCCGGCAGCTTCGCAACTTCACACTGGAGTCGCTTGCCGAAGCGGCGGACGTGGGCATGCAGACGCTGGTCCGCATCGAAGAAGGCAACCCCGGCGTCGGCGCGCTCAACCTGCAGAAGGTGCTGGCGGTCCTGAACCTGTCCCTCGACGTGCCGCTGGATTTCTCCCCGCCACGCGAAGACGGGCAACAGCCGCTGCACACGCGTCACGCACGCGACGAGGACGTGCAAGCCGCGGTGGAGGCCGCTGCGTCGGCCGCCTGCAAGGTGCTGGACCAGCTGCTGGGGACCAAGACGCCCGAAAAGAATGGCATCAGCAGCAACTTCCAGGGCCTGCTCGCGCAGCACCTGGAGCGCATGCTGTGCGGCAGTCCGGGCCTCGTGCCCTCGCGAGCGCCGGCCTTGAAGCGCCTGGTCTACAGCGATGCGGAAGTGGGCGGGCCGCGTACAGCCGACGAATCGCTGGCGGTAGCGGGTTGGGCGCTGCGCCTGCGCGGACAGAACGTGGTCTGGCAGGACGGCCGATTGCTGCCGCTGGACAGTGAGGACTTTGACCCGTGGTCGTCGCGTCACGACGCCCTGGAAGGCTTTCGCCTGCAACTGCACGCCAAGGGACACCCACCCGGCGTCATCGACGCGGTGCCGGTCTACTTCGACCAGGACGACCGCTATCTTTTCTGAGACCAAGTGACTGTCGACATGCTCGAACAACAACTTCTATCCAGCTGGCAGACCTTCTCCAGCGTGCCGCGTGATGGCACAGCGGTAGACCTGTGGAATGGGCGCGGTCGCATCCTGAACATGCGATACCTTCGCGCCGACGAAGTGGACGCACGGTTTGCCGCGGGCGGTTGTTGGGCGCATCTGGCGCGAGACGGTTTTCGTCGCGACGAGAACGACGAGTCTGTGTTGGTCGAAGACGGCCTGACGCACTGGCGTCTCGTTTCGGCCGACCGGCCCTGCTGAGGCAAGTGCGGCCCCAAAGAGAAACCGCGCCGGAGGGCGCGGTTTGTTGAACGGACAGGACACCTCTTGCGAAGCGTCTTGTACCCGCATCAGTTCGTGCGCATGGCACGCGACTTCAGCGAGGCACGGGTTTCCAGTTCCTGGTAGGCCACGGTGGTGGGAGCCAGCGTGGTCGAGTTTTTCACGAAGAGCTTGGTGAAGTCCACCAGCACTTGGTCAGCGGTTTCGGTCGTCTCGGGGGAAGACGCGACGTAAACGCGAACGCAAGTACCAGCCAACAGTTCACCGTCCTGGCGCGAAGCACCCTGAACCAGCACTTCCACGGGGATACCGCGGGAGCACAGTTTCTTCAGGGCAGCCACGGTAGCCGGGCGGTCCGTCAGGCGACGGGTCCGCACGCTGGCCATGGTCGTGGCGCTTCCCACCAAAGTCGCGGTCGCAGCGTCCTGGCGAGCGGTTTCCAGCGTTTCCTCCAGGGAGGAGGGAACGACGGAGGCGGTCGACGGCTTGGCCGTCTGCTTGCCCAGCAGCTTGTCACGCAGGCCGGTCACCTTGGAGGAGATGCCGGAGTCCTGTGCGGGCTTGGAGGCGGCGTCGGCGGGAACCGTCGCAGCTTCCGGGTCGTCCTTCTTCAGGACCTTGTGCGCGGTGAAACCGGCAGCGACGCCCATACCCACGCCAACGAGTTGGGCGGTAGAGCAGCCACCGAGCAGCAGCGCGAGCACGGCACAGATGATGACCGAGATGGACTTGAACATGATGACCTTCCTAAACGAGTTGAACTAGCCTCGTATAGCTAAAGACCCTTGACGACTCCACGACGGTGCGCAGCTCCCGATGTCTACACGTCCCAGGACTCAACCCTGGAGACATCCGTGGACACTCAATCTCTTGCCTTGCTGCGCCAGCACCTCGACGCGCTGCACGAACAGCTTGAACGGGCCAAGGGCCAGACCCAACTGGCCATGGCCGCTTTGGCGGAAGCCAGCCGCAGCTTGCCGCTGGCTGGCACCGGCCTGCAGCCCTTGATGGTGCTGGAAGCCGACATCAGCGCTCGCCTCGACGCACTCGTTGCGCTGCGCGAGCGAATTGACGAGGTTGTGGACGCCGACGACCTGCTGGCGCTGCGTCAGCAGTTCCAACTCCTGAGCATGCCGGGCATGCTGCAGCAGAAGGCGCCCGCTACCGCGCTGCTCAACTGAGACCGCAGGCAGCTCGTTTCGCTTCATCGGGTCCGACGTTCAACGCGTCGGACCCTTTTTCGTCACCAAAAAGAACGCGGCGCCATCGCAGGAAGCGAGGGCGCCGTGAAGGGCGAGCCGTGAAGGCTCAGAGCTGAATATGGTGCCTGGTGTGAACATCCAGCATCGTGTCCAGCGTCTGCAGCAAGGACTCCAGGGAAGGAGCTTGCTCGTCGCTCATGGTGTCGAGCTGACGCATCAGTCCGTGCACGGCAGCCAGGGCGCTGTCGTGCTCGTCGTCTGCGTGGATGGACAACATCACGTGGGGACCGTGAGTGTTGGCCAGTTGCACCCACTTGCCGTTGTCTTGCAGGGACAGAGCACTGCTGCGGGCGGTGGCCAGCAGGTTCTCAGCCAGGCGTTGACGGCGGGAACTCACATCGAGGTAGCGGAGTTGGGTCATGAAAGTGTCCTCAGTTGATAACTCTTCCTATAGCGAACCGATGCTGTGTAGTGGACTTCTCGCTATAGGACGAGATGTCAGCCACCCCTTTCCTTGAAGACCATCCCGAGCGTTTACGGGAGTGGCTGCGTGCGCACGAAATGCGCGGATTCATCAAGTTGCGGCCAGAAGAATTCGACTTTCTCCCCGATGGGCCGGAGTTCTGGCACATCAATGCCGCCCCTTGCACGCACGTAGCGGGCGAAAGCTACGCCCTGGTGCGCATGGCCCGCCCGAGCGCCGGCGAGCGCACCGCACCCTTGCTCGACTTGAGTCAGACGCTGCGTGTTCGCTGCATGGCCGTTGTCGAGCTTCGCGACAGCCGGGAGGTGCTCGAAGAACAGCTTCTTCGGTTGATTGGGGGTTGTGGCAGCCGAGCAGAACTCACGGACATGCTGCATCGCCGCTACCGACATACCAAAGGCTGGGGACTCGCGGAGGCGACCACGGCACCCGTCGTGCTGACCCTGCTCCAACGGAGCGACGTGCCGGCCTAAAACAGCTGGTTAAACAGGTCTTGAACCCTTTCAAGACCCCCATGACCATCAAGACCTGGCTGTTCGACGTGGACGGCACCCTCACGCCCCCGACTGCTCAAATGGACGAGGCCTTCAAGGCCTGGTTTCTGCGCGCCGCACGCGCCAACACCATCGTGCTCGTCACCGGTGGCAACTACGACCGCACGCTCGCTCAGGTCGGCCCTGAGGTCATGGCCGCGGTGCACACCTGCTACAACTGCATGGGCAACTCGACGTGGCGTCAAGGTCGCGAGGTGGCGTTTCGCCACTTCGAACTGCCTGCGGACGCCCGCGCCTTCCTGCAGGAGAAGCTGGCGAGCTCGCCCTATCCCGTGCGTGCAGGAAACCACATCGAAGCGCGTCGAGGCATGGTGAACTTCTCGGTGGTGGGTCGACAGGCGACGTTCGAGCAGCGCTCGCACTACTACCACTGGGACAAGACGCACGGAGAACGCGTCGCGCTGGCCGCGGAGTTCGAGCAGCGGTTCCCGGGTCTCAACTGCCAGCTCGGCGGCGAAATCAGCATGGACATCTTCGAGGACGGCAGCGACAAGGCCCAGGTGCTGAGCATGGTCGAGGGCCCGGTGCGCTTCTTCGGCGACCAGATGAAGCCGGGCGGCATCGACTACCCGCTGGCGCAGGCCATCTCTGAGCGCAGCCCGGGCTCAAAATCCTATGCCGTCTCTGGCTGGACCGAAACTCGCGACATCCTGGAACGCTACGCGCAAGAGGGTTGCCTGACGCTCGCCTGAGCGGCCTCGCTCAGACGCTCCAGGCCCGCAGCAGTGCTGCACCGAGGCCACCGGCCAAGCGGCGCACGTGCGGGATGGCCGGAAAGCGCCGGTGCTTCAGCTGAGCCACCAGCTCCCAGGGGTTCGCCTGTGTGCGGGGCACGTCCTCGCCGCACATGTGAGCCACCGCCCATTGACCCGCCGCATAGGCGTTGACAGTGCCACAGCCGCTGTAGCCGCCGGCAAGCCAGAGGTTGTCTTGATGCCGGAAAACCGGCATGAGACTCGAGCTCACATCGGCGTCGCCAAACCAGCCGTGCTCCAGCTTCACGCCGCGCAGAGCGGGGAATACGGCACCCAGTCGATAGCTCAGGTACTCCAAACCCCGGCCGTCATTGCGCGCTATCGAGTCGCCACCGCCAAAATGCAGGCGTGCTCCGTCCACCCGGAAGTAGTCCATCGTGAGGTTCCGGGCGTCGTAGGCGCAGGCGTTCGTGGGCAGTACCGCATGGGCTTGCGCCGGCGTCAGGGGCTCGGTGGCCACCGACCAGGTGCGCACGACGACCGTCGGTACCCACCAGCGGGACGCCAACAACAGGCTGTCGCCACCGGCGAGGAAGACGCGTCGGGCCCGAACATCCCCTCGGGGTGTCGAGACGACCCATTCGCCTTGCGACGAGCGCTTCAGCCCCCCTGCCGGCGTGAACACCTGAAACTGCGCGCCGGCAGCGGCCGCGTCACGAGCCAGCAACCGAGTGACCTGAAGCGGGTTCGCGTGCCGCGTCTCGGGCATCAGCAGCCCGTCGCGAAAGAGCGTGGACTGCACGTGCTCCCGCACGGAGCTTCCCAGGCGCTGGCGCGGAACCCGCAGGATGCGAAGCGCCTCTGCTTCGTCGTCCAGGTACCGCTGGTCTTCAGCAGACAGCGCCAGTACCAGTCCGCCCTGCGCGAAGACGGACTCAGGCTCGCCGCGCAAGCGCTCTTCCAGCTGCCGCAGGGCTGCGCGCGTGTTCTGCAGCAGCTGCGCCGCCATCGCGAAGCCATGCTTGTTGCACAAGGTTGACGCGTCGTTTTCGAAGGCAGGGATGAACTGCCCACCGCAGACACCGGACTGCCCTGAGCCGACGTCCCTGGCTTCCAACACGCATACCGATAGGCCTCGCTCCGCAGCGGCAAGGGCCGCAGAGCAGCCGGCGAGGCCCGCTCCGATGACCACCAGGTCGACGACTTCGGCGGGCAAGGCCTGGATGCAAAACGCGTTTTTAGGCGGCGAAAGGTCGAGAGCGTAGGGAGCGACGGCAGTAGGCACGGTGGATGGAAGGCAGGCCCGGCTTTCGTGTAGCCAGGAGCCCTCCAACCGCGCAGTCGCCGCAGCGCAGCCCTTGCGTATAAACAGTGTTTACTATATACTACACACTTCACTACAGATGACCTCTTCCATGACCTCCTTCGGCTCGTATGTGCGCAGCGCACGAGAGCAGCTTCAGAGCCAGCACGGCGGCGAATACTCGCTGCGCAAAGTGGCTGCGCGGGTCGGCGTGGGCGCTGCGTACCTGAGCCAGGTCGAACGTGACGCAGGAAGTCTGCCGACCGAAGCGACCATCCAGGCGCTGGCCATCGACCTGCAGTTGGACCGCGACGTCCTGCTCGCCATGGCAGGCAAGGTGTCGTCCGAGTTGCAGGCCATCATCATGAAACGGCCCCAGCTGTTCGCACAAATGCTGGCCGCGTGTCGAGACCTGCCCGACCACGCCATCCTCAACCTGGTTCGTGAAGTGCGCGACGGCGAGTGGTGACCTCGCACCGCAATCCCGCCCACTCTCTCCTCCCTCTTCAGAAAGAACAATCGCCATGCTGACTCTCGACAACGACACCCTGACCATCCGATTCCCCGAAATCCACCCGGACGCGGTCTGCACCATCGAATTCCAGCGCACCCTGCGCATCCCCGATGACAACCGCACGCATCAACTGCCACCCGGCCTGGGCCGCTTTCCACTGAACCACGTCGACGACCATGCCAGCAAGTTGCCGCAAGCCTGGCACCAGCGTGGGGGCGTGTTCCTGCCGATGCACGAGACCGAGGCGATGTGGATTCGCTTTCATTCGCGCTACCCGTTCGCGGTCAAGATTGCGGCCGGCAAAATCAACGCGGTCACCGGCAAGCCCTGGTCGACCGAACTGCAGGGCCGCAACAGCGCACAAGCGCGAAACGACGCTGCGGTGGAGCAAGACTACCTGTCGATTCCAAAGCAGCCCTGGCTTGACGGCTTCTGCGTGGACAAGGGCAAGATTCGCCAGTTCGTGGCCATGCCGCTCGGAGAGGGCTACACCGTCGAGGAACAGCTGACCGGTGAGGCCGTGCACGGCGGGCTGCAAATCATTGTCTACCCGCTCAAGCCCGAGCACTACGTCCGCCCGCGCCCCGTGCTGCGCGCCAGCAGCGCCAAGTCGTTCTGCTTCGCTGCCTCGGCCAGCCTCGAGTCGACCCGCAGCATGGACATGGGCATGGCCCCCGGCGGTCTGATGGAGCAAGTCATCCATGAAGACAGCTTCGGCGTGGACAAGTTCGACCAGTCCGTCAGTGCCAAGTGCTTCGTGCACCTGCTCAACAGCCGCCAGTACGAAACCGTTACGGGCAAGAAGCCGCCCCACCCTGCCCCCACCGCCGCGGACTACACCAAAAATGGCCTGCCCTGGTTCGCCGAGTACAGCCCCGGCGCCAAGGCGCTGCCTGGCGCGCCGGCGCTGATGAAGCTCGACAGTGTGGCGAACCTGGGCAACAAGCTGGGGCAGACCCCGCTGCCGGACAACGAGCCGCTGCCGGTCGCACCGAAGGTGCTCGTCGTCAAGGCGTCGAATCAAGTGCGCGAGGGCGAGTTCTAAGCCCGCACTGAACGGCCCTACGCACTGCGAGGCGCTGCCCCAAAGGGCAACGCCTCGCAATTCAGTGGGCAACTAGGTCGCTTCAGTACAGGACCAGGGCTCCGACCTTGCCTGCCGCGGCCGACGACGTCGGGTAACGACCACCTTCGCCCACCCCGGAAGGACGCAGGCTGTCGGCGCTGTTGCCCGGGATGCCACCACCTGTGCCCGTGGCAAAGGATGCTCCCGACACCAGCGTCGGGTGGGCGTATCCCATGCCGCCGGTGCCCCCGTAGTAGTCGTAGCCCGCGTAGGCCCCGCCGCCCCAATAGCCGCCACCGCCACCGCCCGCGCCGTAGTAAGCGTAGGTGCTCGTGGCCTTGGCCCCGGACATGCCGGTGGCACCCGTGCCGGCGCCGCCGGAGGAAGGAGCGCTGACCCCGGCATTGCCATTGACGGTGCTGCCGCCCCCGCCCGTTCCGCCCCGAACGTAGGGGCCGTCACCCGAAGCAGCACCGCCCCCGCCGGCCATCAGGACCGCGTTGGCCTGGGCTTCGGCACCGGCGAAGATGCCGGTATAGCCCCCTCCCTGGCCGCCATTGCTGCGAGAACCACTCTTGCCCCCACCGCCACCGCCGTATGCGCCGTTCGAAGTGGACGAGGCGCCCGCAGAGCCGACCACCACGGTGTACGTGACGCCGGGCTGCAGCGTCAGATTGCCACCGGTGTAGCCGCCACCACCGCCCTTGGCCATGGCCGCGACGGTGTTGCTGTAGTTCGTGTTGGCAGCGCCGCCGCCACCACCCCACGCCTTGGCGCTGACGGTCGTGGCTTGGCTGACCGTGACGCTGTAGACGCCCGCCGTTGAGATGACGAGATTACCGTTGGTGGCCAGGTCCCACGTCGTACGTCCGCTCACGGCCGGGCTGATGGTCAGTTGCCGCACCGGCGCCGAGCCCACGCCGCTCAACGCAATCGAGCTGGGGCGGTTGGTCGCATTGGTGCTGTTCAGCGTGAGGCTGGCTCCCGTGAGTACGGCCACGCTGCTGGGCGTGTAGTTGACCGTCACCGAACAGGACTGGGAGGCAGCCAGCGCCACCGGAGCCGACGAAGTGCCGCAGGTGTTGGTGCCACCCAGCGCCACATCGGAGCCGGCCAGCTGGGCGTACACGCCCGTCATGCCGATGTTGCCGGTGTTTTGGAATGTGAAGGTGCGCGACGCGGTCACGCCGGTTTCGACGGTCCCGAAGTTGGCGTCCGTACTGGCAGAGAGCGCGCCGTAGGCCTGCGTGCCCTTACCGCTGAGAGCCACCTGCAGCGGTGTGACAACGGAGTCGGTGGCGAATGTCAACGTTCCGGTGACGGAGCCTTGCGCGGTCGGCATGAACTTGACCGTCGTCGAGCAACTCTGGTCGATGGCCAGGCTCGAGCCACAGTCGGTCGTTGCCGAGTACGCTGCATTGCCGGTCACGGCAGGAGCCGAGGTGAGCGTCATCGACTTCGAGCCCTTGTTGGTCAGCAGAATGGACGCCGTCTGGTAGGTGCCCACCACGGTGTCGGGATAGGCTGCAGTGCCGGACGACAGCTCACCCACCGCAACCGGGTTGCCCGTACCCGTCAGGGTCAGGGCCAGGGGGCTGGTGTTGACACCGTTATGGCCCAGCAGCAGCTCTGCCGTATCGGTCCCCGCAACGGTCGGGGCGTATTTCACCGTCACCATGACGTGGTTGTAGTAGCCGCCGGCCGCGTCAGCCTGGCACGCGGTCATCGAGGTCGCGCTCACCGTGGTGCCGCAAGCGGCGTTCTCCGTGCCCCAGCCTTGCCCCGGGTAGTACTGGGGGGAGAACTTGCGGGCGCTGACCAGACTGAACGCGGACGAGCCGCTCAACGCAGCCGAGACTGCCAGCTGACCGGTGTTGCCTTGCGCGAAGATGTAGAAGGTGCGCGTGCTGGTCGTGTACCGCGCGCTGGCCGCGCTGAACGCACCGCTCGGAGAGGTGACTGCGTTCGGGTCGTTGCTCAGCGCTGCGGTCAGGGCCGTAACTCCCGCCCCGGCCAGACCGATGCTGGTGGTGCCGACACCGGTCGTGAACTTGACCTCACCGCTCTCGACACCGACGGTGGTCGGGCTGAAGGTGACGCTGACCTGGCAGGACTCGTTCACGGCCAGGGTGGCCGGACAGTTGTGCGAGGCGGTGAAAGGACCGGTCGTGGCAATGGCCGACAGGCTCAGGCTGGCCGTGCCAATGTTGGAGACCACCACCGACTGAGCCGCACTGGTCGTGCCGACTGCGGTGGACGAAAAGCCCAGCCCGGACGTGCTCGTTGAGAGGACGCCCACGGGCGTCGAGGCCGGCGGAGGCGTCGTGGTGCCGGTATCCCCTCCGCCCGGAGTGGGCGAAGTACCGCCTGTGCCCGGGTCGGTCGTGGAAATGGGCGGGTTGGTGCCGCCCGTGACCGGGTCCGTCGGCGTGGCCGGGGTGGTGGTCTGAGTCGGTTGCGTGACCACCAGCTGCTTGACCAGCCGCATGTAGCGGTAGTCCCCCGCCAGCGCGGGCTGCAGCACGAGGGAGGCGCCCAGCAACAGGGCCACAGGGGTCTTGAAGTTCATTAAAGTCACAAGCAGGTGAGGTATCCCACCTGTAGCGACCTGATTTAGCGGCCTAAAGACGCATTCGGCAAACCAATCGCCAGCCTGGCGAACCGGGGCTGGCGTCAGGCAGAGCGCCGCGTTATCAGGACGCGTTGCTTGGGAAGCTTCGTCCCGGGCCCCCGTTGACGCACACCGCACCCTCCCCGCCGTAAGCTCCACCGCCAGCGCCACCCCGGCGCCGGCGTTTGCCTGCGGCTCAGCCCTTGACCGAGGCGGGGCGGTCGCTCACCTCCACGCCGTGCTGACGCAAGGCATCCCGCAGCTGGTCAGCCAACGCCCAGTCCTTGGCAGCCCGAGCGGCCAGACGCTGCTCCTGCAGCGCTGCAATCTGCGCCGCCGACAGGGTGACAGCCTGCGCGCTCTCCAGCGCAGCCCAGGCGTCAACGTTGACCCCAAGGAACCGCAGGGCGGCAGCGACCACCTGGAATTGGCCCGCCTTGTGCTGCTGGCGCAACCAGACGAAGGCAGCTGGCGTGTTCAGGTTGGCGGACAACTCCGCAACGAACGCGTCCGGCTCGTCCGCCGCGATGCCCTGAAGGCTGCGCGTGAGCGCGTACAGCTCCTGATTCGCCTGCGTCAGCAGCTCCTCGGACCAGTCCAGCGGCTTTTGCCAGTGCGCCTGCAGCAGGGCATAGCGCAGAAGGTCCGAACCCAGCCCCTGACCCACTTCCTGCGCTTTGTCCAAGGCGGCTTGCCACGTCACGAAGTTGCCCAGGCTCTTGCTCATCTTCTGCCCGTCACTCGTCACCGAGCCGTTGTGCATCCAGATGTCAGCCAGGGGCCGCTCGAAGACCGGCTCCGACTGCATGATTTCAGCCTGGTGGTGCGGAAACTTCAGGTCCACGCCGCCGCCATGGATGGTCACACTGCCGCCGAAGAGCGCGCTAATCATGGCCGAGCACTCGACGTGCCAGCCGGGGCGGCCCCAGCCCCAGGGTGAGTCAAAGCCCGGTTCGTCCGCGCCGACGCGCTTCCACAGCGCGAAATCCCGCAGGTCTTCTTTGCCCGACGAGTCGACCCGGGTCTGGCCCTGTTCGGACAGCAACGAGCCTTCCTTGTGTGCCATCAGGAGCGCGCCCTTGAAGGACGCCACCCGGTACAACACATCGCCAGAGGCGGCCACGTAGGCGTGACCCTTGTCCATCAAGGCCTGCGTGAGCTTGAAGATGTCGGCCAGGTAGTGGCTGGCATACGGCTCCTCCGGCACGGACAGCCCGGTAGCCTCCATCAAAACCCGGTTCTCCGATGCGTAGCGTTCGGAAAGCTCGTGCCAGGGCACCCCCGCTTTCGCCGCCGTCGCGATGATTTTGTCGTCGATGTCGGTGATGTTTCGCACCAGCCGCACGTCATGCCCCTGCGCGCGCAGGACCTTGGCCAGCAAGTCGAAGACCACGTAGGTGCGTGCATGACCGACGTGGGCCGAGGAATACGGCGTGATGCCGCAAGCGTAGATGGAGACCTGGTGGGGCAGGACCGGCTTCAGCTCGCCGGTGAGGGAATCTTTGAGGTTCATGTCGCAATCTCGTTCAAGGGACGCCACGGCGGGCGTCGCGGATGTCGGTGGCAGCACCCGTTCACGGGGCCGCAGAGAGTTCGGTGTGCGAGGCCAGCGGCCTCGTCGCCGCGAGCAGTTTCAGGCGTTGCTCAGCGCAGGCGACAGGACGTCGCCGACCGACAACAGCGAGCGCACAGTGCGACACGGCCGGCCAGGACAGGCGTCCGGCGGCGGAGTGACACGGAAATGGCTCGAGGATTTGACATGATGGCCATTATAGCAACGTTCTGGCACCAACACCAGTACCACTCTAAACTGCACCAGCAGTCTTGCCTAAATAGGTTTGAGGGGGTATACTAAACCCACTCAAAAGATGAACAACAGGACGCGTCAAGCAGGCGTCGTCCGAGGACACCGATGACCGACAAAATCAAGAAACTGCCCAAGCAGTGGAAACAGTGGTGCCGGCGCGCCGGGCTCAAGCCCCATGGCGGGGGCAATCGCAGCGCCTGGCGCTGGTTCTACCTGGAGGGCCGCGGCCGCTACTGGCGCGTGAACTGCCACGGTATGCTCGATGTGAGCTGCCCTCGCGTGGACTTCGACCGCTGGGCGTTGAGCCACCGCGCAAGCCTGCCCTGCCCCGTGAGCTGCGAGCGCGACTTCCTCGCCGCCGTTCAGAAGCTGCTGGACGAGGTTCGAAGCGCCCCGGAGAGCGCAGAGTGATTTTCGTGGACGAACTGGAAGTGCGAGGTCAGTGGCGCTACGGCGCTTCGAGCCACCTGATGCCCCAGTCGTCGGCGCCGGAACACCTGGAAGAACTGCACACCTTCGCCCAGCGCATCGGGCTCAAGCGTGAATGGTTTCAAGCCGGCCGTTGGCCGCACTACGACGTCAACGGCTCCAAGCGTGCCCAAGCGGTGCGCGCGGGAGCTGTCGAGGTCACCACCCGTCAATACATCATCGCGGCGCGCAGCCAGTCCACGGCGCAGCTGGCCGCAGCACAGGAGACAACGCATCATGACCCTCAAGGCCGACTATGTTGAGAACTTCAGCGGCGCGCCGTACGAACTGGTGGAGTACGCGCACGGCGCTTCCGAAGTAACCGATTGCCCCGAGCTCAAGGAAGCCGCCGACGCCTACATCCGCGCCAAGGCCGCTTTCGAGCAGGCCCTGGAAGCCCACGACGTCGAGATGGGCTGAGCCATGGCGCAACTGTCTTCCATGACCGCACCGCAGCGCGTGGTGCACTACGTTCAGTGGCATGCCAATGCCTATGAAACCCCGGCACCGGTCGGTGAGCTGCAGGAGCAACTGCTTGTGCATCACGGGCTGGATGAAAGCCAGTCCCAGCAAGTGCTCGATAGCCTCGTGGCTGACGGCACCTTGAAGTACTACCTCAGCGCCATTTTCGAAGGCTACGTGCTCCCATGACAACGCAAGACAACAAGGTTCGCATCACGCTCAAGGACCCGGACGGTAGCTGGGACGGTCTGCGCCAGATTACCGACGAGGACCTGCGTGACCAGGTGTCGCACAAGTTCTTCCGCGGCAGCGAGTACCTCACCATCGAAGTGGACCTGACGACGATGCAGGCCCGCATCGTCACGCGCGGGGACTGAGCCGATGACCGCGCCACGCCCCTACACGCCTGAAGAAGTCCGAGACCAGCTCCTGGACTACGTCCGCGGCGTTGCCCAATATTGGGCCGAGCTGCCTGACAAGACCCCACTGGAGCGCTGCAACGGCCTGGCGTTCTCGATGCTCAACATCTTCGATGGCACCAGCGCGGCGCTGCCCGCGATGGACATCAGCCTGGCGCCGCATCCCGACGACCAAGCCTACCGGGCCAAGCAAGGCGAAAACTGGTACGAGCCCGGGCAGGTCATCAACGCCTGCTACTTGCACGACCTGTACTACCGTCGCGACACGGAAACGGAAGCAGACGGCGGCTGACGCCCGGCTTTCCCCGAAAAAGAGGCGCCCACCTCGCGAGAGGGGGCGCCTTGGGTCAATCAGGCATCAGGGCTTGAGCTCGTCGATGAGCTTGCGGCCCGTGCGTTGTTGCTGCTCACGCAGGTCCTCGATGCTGTTGTGCAGCGCTTCGGTGTCACCACCGAACAGAGGCCCACGGTCCTCGAGGTCGACGAAGGTCTCGTCGCTCAGGTAGACCGCGACAAAGTCGCCGATGGCGAACGGAGCGCGCAACAGTTGGCGTTCCTGGCGGGCGCGCCAGTCCTTCAGGTCGTTGATTTGGCCCCAATAGATTTCACCGTTCGAGTAGTCGATGACCACCGGTGAGAGCTCCTTGTGGGTGCGCATGTCGACCAGTCGTCCTTGAACAACCCGCGGGGGAAAGCTCATGTCCGCGTGGGTCTGCAGCACATCCCAGTTCACGCCGATGCTGGCGTCGAATCGCCGGTCAGCGATGTCGACCACCTCCTGCGCTTCCTCCTCGGTGAGGTCGGGGCGCAGCGACAACACGTCATCAGCGGTAAAGCTGTGTTGAGACGTCTGCGCCGCGAACCGACCTTCTCGTCGAAAGCGAGTCAGCATCGTGCTCAGCCTTTCAACCGCCGAAGCCGACGTGACCGTGAGGTCCTCGTCGCATCCGGCATCATCGGCGTAGCTGACAACCGTGTCGGCGGCGTCCATGAAGGCTTGCCAGCCTTCCGGGGGCGGAGCTTGTTCAGGCGCCGGCGCGGCAACCGGAGTCTTCGTCGCAGTCTTCAGCGCAGCCTCCATCGCATTCCAGTTGCGGTGCCCGTTCAGGCGAGCCACGACATTCAGCGATTGCTGGTGACCCAGCGTGAGACCGGCCTCGGCCAGCAGTTGGACCAGCAGCTTGGCCTGGTTCTTGGGTTCCGGATTACGGACCATGGTGTGTACCTTTCGTCGTGCAGGCGCAAAGGCGCACGTAGTGGCGGAGTGCTCTCAGTTGTCGACCATCGCCTTCGCGCCCAGGGGCGAAAAGTGGATGAGTTCGGAAAATGCATGTCCTCGTGTCGAGGGCAGCTCGGGTTGCGCCATCAGCCAAAGGCTGTGAGAGCGGCGGGCACCGGGCGGGCCATCACCAGGTGTAGCAAAGCCGGAACCCTCAAGAAAAAAGCGACCCGAAGGTCGCTTTTAGAACGGATTGCGCAGTGTCCTACGCAGTAGCTTCAGCCGTCGGAGGGTGGCCGTCAGGCTGCCGTCGACTGAAAGTGCTTCCTCAGCAGCCGCAGTTCCTCCGCCGAGAAGGACGACGTCAGCTTGAGGATGGCCTCTTCCTCGCGGCGCTTCTCAAGCGCTTTGCGGAAGTGCTCGAGCAGCACGGCGTGCGCTGCGGTCAACGACTCGTGCCACGTCTTCAGCCGCTCGATGGCTTGCGCCAGCCGGTCGGCCGCGCAGACGATGCGATTGACCTGCGGCTTCGTGCAGTCGCGCAGCGCTTGCGTACCCTTGGCCTGGATGTCGTTCCACAGCGTGACTTCATCCAACAGCGCCTTGTCCGGTCCCGAGACAGCCACTTCCGGCGGCGTGTACGTTGCCGTCAGCAGCAAGTGCCCGTCTTCGCTGCGCGAGAACTCGATGTAGGCCGGAATCGGGCGCGACGCCGGCGACATCATGTACACCGGCGCCTCGGTTTTGCCGTGGAACGCGGTGGCAAAGAGTGCATGCGCAGTTTCGCGTCCTGTACGGGACCCGAACACCGTCGCACCGGCCGGCACGTTGGTCATGCCCAGCAGCTGGAACGTCACCTCCCACGACAGGTTGCGAGCCAGGGTGCGCCAGACGCTGATGCGGCCATCCTTGAGTAGCGGCGTGTTGCGATGTGAGCGTGTGGCCAGCCAGGCGTGTCGCTCGGTCGACTTGTAGCCGATGACGTCGAAGATGACGCGGCAGACGGCTTGCTGACGGTGCAGCATGTCGACCAGTCGCTGGGCAATCTTCTGGATGGAACCCGGTCCCGCTCGGCCCGTACTCGGTCCGCGGAACAGCACGTGCGACAGCACCTTGGCCAGCGGCAGCTTGGACAGGTCCGACCAGGACTTGATTTCCTGCACCCACATCTGGGTGAGCTTCTCGAGCTCGGGCGTGAGCTGCTCCAGCTTGACCTGCTCGGCGGCGCCCAGCGTAGTCCATGTCTGCAGTTCGCAATTCACCAGGTTCAGCGCGTCGAAGGCTTCGCCGACAACGAGGTTGCGCACCTCGTCTGCGCTGCGAAGTCCGTGCGCACCCAGTCGGGCGCGGAAGACGTTGGTGGTGCCGACCAGGGTCTGGAAGACCTGGTCCAGGGTCATCAGGACCTGCGCGGCCGGCATCAACTGACCGGAATAGAAGGCTGAAAGATTCATTTTGTGGTCCCCAAGGGGATGTTGAGTTGTCCTGCGAGCGTCTAGCGAACGGGGCCCCCTGGCTGCTCGCTGCCCTCTCGCACTGCTAAACAGGGGCGCTACACCGGCCATGACCCGCACCAAAAAGCTCCTCCCCTACCAAGACCTCCAGAACGAGGGCAATTCCGAACGCCACCGCACGGGCAAACCCTGTGTTGAGCGCGGCTGCGACCAACCGGCGGGCACCGCCTGGAGCCCCCTGTGGTGCCCCGCCTGCAACATCGAACGGATGGACCGCATCGACGCCTCGATGAAGCGCCTGGCAGGCCGCGGGCGCCCGGCGAATGCCCTGGATGCGCTGGCTGCGCTGATTCGCAAGAACGGTCGCGTGCCGTCCGTGGGTGTCGGCATGGCAGAGGACACCCCCACCGGGGACAAATCCCCAACCAAGGGCTGAGCCTGAACAGAGGCTGCCGCGCCAACTCAAGAGCCGAACCACACCATGTACTCTGACGACATCGACCGAACGAACTTCTGGGTAGGCACCGCCATGGTGGCCTTCACCGTGCTGCTGGCTGTCCTGCACTTCAGTTTCCAGCCCAGCGCCGCCGAGCAAGCCGAGCGCGCACGCGCACGCGAAGCCCGGCTGCATGCCATTGCCGAAAACTGCGCCGCGGCAAAGAGTGCCCAACAATCGCTGGTCACCCAAGGAAAGCAGACCGCTGCGGAGGCAGTCGATGTCGAGAAGGCCTGTGAACCGGACAAGGTCGCAGCCCGCCCGTTCTTGTATGGCGTTGGGGCCTACCTCCTCGGCGGCGGACTGTTGCTGACGATGCTGCTGGGCCTGGCTGGTCGTCGGCCGAATTCGCTCGGCTGACCCTCAGCGTCCCCCAAACAAAGCGCGGGCTCTTGTAAGCCCGCGGTTCGTTTCAGAGCAGCGAGGTCAGCTCGAGCGCTTCGAAATCGTTGCCGGAGTTCTCCGGCTTGAAGACGTAGGCCTTCTGTCCGCGCTCGAGGGCGTGGTCCGCGTCGCTGTAGAGCACCGGCAGCGTGCCCGGCTTCGCGTGAACGAACAGGTCGGCCACCGACGGCAGGCTCTTCAGGTATTCCACCAGCGCCGGCATGCGCTCGGCGAGCTGGGCGGTGTTGGCGCCCGCCGAGTTGACCTTGCCCGACAGGTTGGCGTCGAGGTACACCACGCGGCGCTCGACCAGGTCGAGGTAGGCGATGAACTTGGTCTTGCCCTGCCCTTGCAGCGGGAACACCATCTGAGCGCGTGACGGCTCGTAGAGCTTGCCGGCCTCGGCCTTTTCGCCCCACTGCAGCGTCCCCAGCACCTCGTCCGCGTCCGAGAACGGCACGTTGCTGAAGCACAGGATGTTCCACACGGCGTAGCGCACGCCTCGCGCGACCAGCTTGTCCAGGTAGAGGTCAATCATCTGGCAGGCGCGGCCCTTCAAGTCCTTGGAGTTGGTCGGGTCGCCGCTGAAAACAGCCGCCTCGCCCATGTCATGGGTGTGGTCCCAGCAGCAGGTGCCCGCCGGCGACCAGTTCTCGTCCATGAAGCACCAGCCGTTGTCGAACCAGGTGTTGTGCCCGGCCTTGTGCTGCCAGAAGCTGGCCGAGCGCACAAAGGTCACCCCTGCCGGAATCGGGAAAGACGTACCGCGGCCGTACGGTGCCAGCTCCTGGTCGTTGGTCTGCAGCTTGACGCAGTCCGTGTCCAGCGACAGGTCGACGCCCTGGGGCAGCGCTTCATCCAGGCGACGCGACAGCACCGAGTCGATGGACACGCGCAGGCTTGCCAGCGCCTCGTCCGAAAACGGCGTCTTCTCGTTGGCAACGAACTGCGCCTTGTTCCAATTGCCCTTCGGCGGATGGATGAGGTACAGACGCGAGTTCACCGTGGACAGGTAACCGCGCAGCTTCAGCAGCTGGGCCGTCGACAGCGCCGCGGCGACGCCCGAGAAGGCCTCGACCGCTTGCATGCCGAACACGGCGTACAGCTTGTGCAGCCGGCGTGCGAAGTCGCCCGGACGCGACGCCAGCTGGGCCAGCACCGACGCGTCGGCCGCAGCCAGCTTGGCCTCCACCTCGCCGTTGAACGTCGTGTACTCGCCCTGGTACAGGCGGTGGTAAGCCTCGATGACGTTGCGAAACTTGTAGTCGCCCGGGTGCAGCGCGGCCATCAGCTTCTTCCACAGCGCCGGACGCAGGCCCATGTCGGCCAGCAGATTCTTGCTGTCATCCAGCAGGCTCAGCAGGAAGCGACGCTCCGGTCGAGAAAAGTTGCGGAACACCACCTTTTCGCGCAGCGCCACGTCCTGCTCGGACAAGGCAGCAGCCAGACGCAGCACGTCCGTGGCGTCGGCAATCGAGATGGTGCCGTCGGTGTCCAGGCACGACGCCATCAGGCGGATGCCGTTTTCCTTGAAGCCGAAGTCGGCCAGGTCCAGGTCCGTGACCTTCAGGTCCTTGGCCAGGTAGAGCGCGTGCTCGCGCTGCGCGTCGGTCCAGCGTGCCTTGCATGCGACCAACATCGCGTACACCTCGGCCAAGGCGGAATCGCCAGCCGGTGCCAGCGCCTTCAGCTTCAGGCGCTCGTCCAGCGCCGGGCGCTCGGCTTCCGCCTCGGTGAACCATTCGTTCGGCGCGCCGATGTACATGAAAATCTGACGAACCCAGTATTGCGCCTCCGTCATCGCCAGCACTTCCTTCGGGAAGTTCTTGTAGACAACGGCGTCGCCCATGTTGCGGTCGTCGCCCGTGAGGTTCTTGAACGACGGCTCCACGGCCTTCCACCAAGCGGCCAACTGCGCCGGCGCGAACGCGCGCAGCGCCTCGACGGCGGAGACGTTCGGCGCGTAGCCGTAGTAGGCCATGTTGGCCAGCACCGTGCCCAGCGCGGCATCCGCCGAAAGCTCCGCGCCCGCGCTCTTGGTCGCGGCGGTCGGCAGCGACAGGTCCAGGCGCAGGTGAGTCAGCAGGATGAGCGTCTTCATGGTGTTCAAGTCTCGGTTCTGGTTATAGG
>JACCDS011948988.1_pt1 | contig 25259 bp, 14 predicted proteins | sample 7446441 | NCBI WGS metagenome assembly JACCDS01 (sample SAMN15323445, study PRJNA562643) | freshwater metagenome | isolation source: river surface water | place: USA:Blue River Watershed | collected 2017-08-17 | reverse complement strand
GGCGGCGCGGCCGGGCTGTGGCGCGCCCAGCTCGGCACGCAGTGGCACCGGCAACTGCGCGAGCGCGCGGCCGCCGAACACGCGGCGGCCGCGGAATTCGAAGTGCCGATCAACGGCCGGATCGTGCATCGCGGCTGGACGATCGCCCTCGGCGGACGCATCGACCAGCTCATCCGGCTGCCGGGCGGCCCGGTCTTGCGGGAAATCAAGACCGTCATCCGCCCGTTGCCGGCCGACGAAACCGAACTGCGCGCCGAGTTCGATTCCTACTTCATCCAGGCCGCCACCTACGCCGCCCTGACCCGCCTCGGTCTCACCGGCGAACCCGCGTCCGCCGCCGCGCCGCCGGCCGCGGAACTCGTCTTCGTCGAGCCCGGGAGCGGTCTGCTGCAAACCGTCGCGCTCACCCGCCACGACGAAGCGCTCTTCCGCCATCGGCTCGAACAGGTGGCCGAGTTTCTCGAACTGCGGCGCCGCGCCCGCGAACGGCTCCGCGGCCTGCGCTACCGGCCGCCCTTCGCCGTCCCGCGGCCCGGCCAGGAAACCACCCAAGCCGAACTCACGGCCCGTTTCTCCACCCGCCCCTTCGTGCTGTTCGAAGCCCCGACCGGCTTCGGCAAAACCGGCGTGCTGCTGGAATTCGCCCTCGGCCAACTGCGCTCCGGGCATTTCGACCGCGTGCTCTACCTCACCAGCAAGGCCACCGGGCAATTGCAGGTCATCCGGACCCTCGCGACCATGACTTCGCCGGACCCGGCGGACCCGCTCGCCGGCTCGACTCCGGTCGCCGCCTGGCACGTGCGCAACAAAGCCGAGCACTGCGTCAACCACGTGTACCACTGCGTGCGCGACTCCTGCGCCTACCTCGCGGGCGCCGCCGAACGCTGGCCGCAAAGCGGTCTCGCCCGTTTCTACCTCGACGACCGGCACGCCCGCGATCTCGACACCCTGCGCGCCGCCGGCCGCGACGCCCGCATCTGCCCTTACGAAATCACCCGCACCGCGCTCGCTTTCAACGATGTCTGGGTCGGCGACTACAACTACGTCTTCGCTCCGCGCAACCGCAGCCTGTTCGCCGAACAACCGGGCTGGCTGCCCGCCCGCACTCTCCTGCTTGTCGACGAAGCCCACAACTTGCCGACCCGCGTGGCCGACGCCTACTCGCACAGTTTTTCCGCCGCGGCCGCCGACGCCGTCCTCGCCGAGCTCTACCGCATCCGCCCCCCGGCCGCCCTGCTCCGGGCCTGGGATCACTGGACGCACTTTCTCCGCCAACGCCGGCCCAGCGAGGCCTTGGCCCTCGGCGACGAGGACGACGCCCGCCACCTGCTCGCCCAAATCGCCCAGGCGCTCGCCACCGCGACCCTCGACTATGCCGCGCTCGGGCCGCAGGCCGCCGACGCGCTCTGGTCGGTGCCCGCCCTCAACGACGAACTCCGCGAATCCCTCCTGCCGCGACTGTGGTGGTCGCCCGCGGCCGGCGAACTCCACCTGACCTGCCTCGATGCCGCTCCCGCCATCGCCGCGACGGTGCGCGAGTTCGGCGGCGTGGTATTGGCCAGCGCCACGCTGAGTCCCGTCGAGGCCTTCGCCGCCGCCTGCGGCCTCGACGCCCCGCCGGAGGTCGCCGCGCCCGCCCCCGCGCTGCCGCCGCCCGAACGTCTCGGCACCCTGACGAAACGCGATACGCGCAAACTCTACCGGCAACTCACCAGCGCCGCCGATCTCCTGCGCGTCGAGGAAACCCGCGAATCCGCCGCGCCGCTGCACCTCTCCGCCCACGCCCCGTGGCGCCACGGGGCCTACGCCGTCGCCTTCGATGCCCGCTGCGACACGACGTTCCAGCAACGGCAACGCTTCCACGCCCTCACCGCGGCCACGATCGCCGGATTGCAGGCCGCGTCCGGTCAGGCCGTCGCGGTCTTCTTTCCCTCGTACGCCTACGCCGAGGCGATCGCCGGCGAACTCGGCCGCAGCGCCGCGCCCCTGCGGGTCGCCCTGCAACCCAAACTCCGCGACCTCGCCGCCCAATCCGCCTGGGTCGATGAATCCCTCCGCGCCGCCGACGCCCTGTTTCTCGTGCTCGGTTCCAGTTTCGCCGAAAGCATCGACGCCCTCGGCGGCCGCATCTCCCACGCCATGGTCGTCGGACCCGCCTTGCCGGAAGTGAACGCCGTGCAACGCGCCCGCCTCGCGGAAGCCGTGCGTTCCGGACTCGGGCGCGACGCCGCCTTCCGCCGCGTCTACCAGGCGCCGGGCATGAACAAGGTGAACCAAGCTCTCGGCCGCCTTGTGCGCGCCCCCGGCCAGCGGGCAAAAGTCGTCCTCCATTGCCGGCGTTTCCTCGAACCGGCCTATGCCGAATTGCTCGCCCCCGAGTACCGTGTCGGCACCGCGCTGCACGACGACGCCGATTTCGCGCGCTGGCTGGCGGATTGATGCGCGGCCCCGCCGCATACGCATCTATGCGTAGGCGGCAACCGGGGCGGGACCGCGCGCGGCATTGCCCCCGGCTTCGAATTGCAGCGTCCTAAGGAAGGGCCGATCCGACGCCCCGGCCCCTTCCTTGCCTTGCTCTCTCCCGCCCTGCCGTCACGCCGCATGACGTTTCCGCCCCACCTTCGGCTGCTGCTCCCGCTGCTCCTCGGCCTGCAGCTCGGCGCTTCCGGCTTCGCCGCCGACCACGAACGCGGCCAACCGCTCATCCGCGCCTTCACGCGGCAGGAACACAAGGCCCACGCCCAATTCCACGCGCCGCACCAGAGCGCGGAAGGCCTCATGTATTTCGGCAACCAACTCGCCGTAATGGAATACGACGGCCGCTCCTGGCGGGTCCTGCCGGTGCCGCTGCCGTTCACGCGCGCCCTCGCCGCGGGACCGGACGGCGACCTCTACCTCGGCGACGAGGAACAACTCGGCGTGGTCGCCAAACCCGATTCCGGCGAACCGCGTTTCACGTCGCTGCTCGACCTCGTCCCCGCCGACGCCCGGCCCTTCGGCCGCGTCCGCGATATCCGGGTCTGGCGCGGCGACGTTTACTTCGCGACCGATCGGAACCTGCTGCGTTACCGCCCCGCCGGGCGCAGCGTGCGCGCCTGGCCCCTGCCCGGCGAAACCCGCAACCGGCTCGCCGTCGTTCACGACCGGCTGCTGCTGCTGCGGCTCGGGGCCGGCCTCGACGAATTGCGGGACGAAACCCTGATCCCGCTGAACACCGCCCCCGAGATCGCGGCCGCGGACTCCGGCTTCGTCCTCGGCACCGGCACCGACACCGTGCTGCTCGGCCTCGGCCGGGGCGGGCTGTATCGGCTTTCCCGTGACGGCACCCTCGCTCCGTGGGCCACGGAAGCCGACCCGATTCTCCGGCGCACCGCGATTTTGGCGGGTTTGCCGCTGGCCGGCGGCGCCGTCGCCGTCGGCACGGAAGCCGAGGGCGTCGCCCTCGTCGACCCGGCCGGCCGCCTGCTCGCCCGCGTGAACCGCGCCAACGGCCTGCCGCACGACACCGCCTTCGCCCTCGCCGAGGACCGCGAGGGCGGCCTCTGGGTCGGAACCAACAACGCACCCGCCCGCGTCCTGTGGCGTTCCGCCGCCACCGTCTTCGACCACCGGCACAGCGGCCTCACCGACGCCCGCGCCGCCGACCTCGAACGGCACGAGGGCCGGCTGTATTACCTTTCCAACGACGGCCTCTTCCGCCTCGTTCCCGGGCCCGATCCGCTGACCCCGGCGCGGTTCGAACGCGACCCGCGGGTCGCCGTGCAAAGCCAACTTTCTTCCCTCTTGGCCACGCCCGGCGGTCTCCTGCTCGGCGGCGCCCGCGGCGTCCAGCGGCTCGCCCCCGCCGGCCTTGAAACGGTCGCGGCCCGCCCGGCCGGGGTCGTCGGTCTGTCGGCCGGCAAATCCGAGCCGCGCCGAATTTTCTTCGCGCACGGGCGCGGCGTCGGCACCGCCGTGCTCGGTCCGGACAACACCTGGCGGGACGAAGGCGATCTGCCGGGCATCGACGGCGAATGCTACGATGTCGTCGAGGACGAGGCCGGCCGCCTGTGGGTCGGCACCGTCAGCCGCAGCGCCCTGCGCGTCGAGCGCCCCGCCGGCGCCGCGGATTGGCGCACCGCCCGCGTGACGCGCCTCGAGTCCGGCGACGGCATGCCCGAGGGCCACGGCACGGTGTTTCTGTGGGACACGTCGCTCGGCGTGCTCGTCGACACGGCCAAGGGAATTTTCCGCCCCGACCGCGCCACGGGACGGATCGAGCCCTACCGGGAACTCACGGCGTTCGCCGATCAGCCGGTGGTGCTGAACCCGGTCGCGAGCGGCGCCCCCGGCGAACTTTGGACCAACGGTCTCGCCACGGATATCCGGACGAAGGAAGCGCCGTATCCGCTCGTCCGGCTCCGGCGGCAGGACGACGGCTCGTTCGCGGCGGAATTTCCGGCGCCGGAGATCCAGGATTTCTTTTCGCCCCAGGCCCCGCACCGGATCCGCTGGGAAGAAGGTCCGCCGGGATCGCGCGGCGTCCTCTGGGCCAAGAACGAAAACGGTCTCCTGCGCATCGAGCTCGACCGTCACGAACCTCGCCGCCTCGCCTTCGCGCCCGTGTTCCGCAGTCTCGGCGCCGAGGGCCGGGAAATCGCCGTCGCGCCGCTCGCCGCCGGCACCGTGCCGCTGCGGTTTTCCCGCGAGCCGATCACGTTGGCGTGGGCGTCCGGGCTCTTCCAACGGCCCGAATCGGAACGTTTCCAAACTCGTCTGCTCGGTTTCAACGCCGCCTGGAGCAAGCCGGGCGCCCGCAACGAAATCGCGTTCACCAACCTCGAGGGCGGCCCGTTCCGCTTCGAGGTTCGCACCGTCGACCGCCAGGGCCGCCCCGGCCCGGCGGCCGCCCTGACCTTCACGGTCGAGCCGCCGTGGTCGCGGCGCCCGCTCGCCTATGCCGCCTACGCCGTCGCCGCCCTCGCGCTGGTCGGCGGTTTCGTTTCCTGGCGCCTCCGCGTCGGCGACCGCGAGCGCGCCCGCCTCGAACACTTGGTCGCCGAACGCACCGTCGCCTTGCGCGCCGCCAAGGAGGCCGCCGACGCCGCCAGCCAGGCCAAGAGCACGTTTCTGGCGAACATGAGCCACGAACTGCGCACCCCGCTCAACGGCGTCATCGGCTACGCCCAGGTCCTGATGAAGGATCCCGAACTCTCGTCGCGCAACCGCGAGCGCCTCCGCGTCGTGCAGACCAGCGGCGAACACCTGTTGCGCATGATCAACGAGGTGCTCGATTTTTCGAAGATCGAAGCCGGCCGCCTCGAACTCGCCGCCGCTCCGTTCCATTTGCCGCAACTCCTGCGCGACATCGCCGCCGCCATGGTCCCGCGCGCGCAGCAGAAGTCCCTCGAGTTTGTCTTCGACGCCGCTCCCGAACTGCCGGAATTGGTCCTCGGCGATTCGCTGAAGCTCCGCCAGGTGATCGACAACCTGCTCGGCAACGCCGTGAAATTCACGCCCGCCGGCCTCGTCCGTTTCCACGCCGGCCAGGTCGCCGCCGACGAAATCCGTTTCGAGATTTCCGACACCGGCGTCGGCATCACGCCCGCCGATCGCGCCAAACTCTTCCAGCCCTTCCAGCAAGCCGCCAACGGCCGCCCGCCCGAACCCGGCACCGGCCTCGGTCTCGCGATCAGCCAGCGCCTCGTCGAACTCATGGGCGGGAAACTCGAACTCGAGAGCACGCCCGGCGCCGGCAGCCGTTTCTTTTTCACCTTGTCGCTGCCGGTGATCGCGGCCGACGCCTCGGGCCCGCCGGACGCGGTCCGGATGATCGACGGCTATCTCGGCCCCCGCCGGAAGCTGCTCGTGGTCGACGACGTCGACACCAACCGCCACGTGCTGCGCGACCTCCTCGCCCCCTTGGGCTTCGAGATGCTCGAAGCCGCCGACGGCCCGGCCGCGCTGCGGCAAGTCGCCGCGGCCCGCCCCGACCTCGTGTTCCTCGATCTGCGCATGCCCGGCATGGACGGCTTCGAGCTGGCGCGGCGCCTCCGCGCCCTGCCGGACGGCCACGACCCGGCGGCCCGCCCTCTCAAGCTCATCGCGATGTCGGCTTCGGTCCTTTCCTTCAACCGCGCCGACGCCTTCGCCGCCGGGTGCGACGATTTCCTGCCGAAGCCGTTCCGCGAATCCGATCTGCTCGCCCGGCTCGGTCTCGCCCTCCGGCTCGAGTGGTCCGGCCCCGTCCCCGTTGTACCGGCCCCGGTACCCGGCCGCACTGATTCCCGGACGCCCTTCCCGTTGGCGACCGCGATCCCGTCGTCCGACCTCGACCAATTGCTGACGATCGCGCAACGGGGGGAAATCACCGCCCTCCGGCAACGGCTCGAAACGTTCCGCGGCGACCCCTTCGCCGACGCACTGCTCGGCCTCGCGAAATCCTACCGGATGGAGCGGATCCGCGAATTGCTGCAGGAGTACGCCGGCCGATCCGCCCGTTGAGGCACCGGCACGCCGGACCGGATTCGGCCGGACCTTCTTGCGGCCGGACCGGTTCCTCCTTTTCTCCCCGGATGCGTTCGTTACCCCTCCTCGTCGCGGTTCTTTTTCTGGTCGGTTGCTCCAAGTCTGATCCGGCCCGCGGGCCCGGGTCCGCCGCCTCCCCCGCGGCGCCCGCCGCCAAAATCCTGCATTTCGGCAACGGCACCGAACCCCAGGATCTCGATCCCCAGATCGTCACCGGCGTCCCGGAAAACAAGATCGTCAACACCCTCTTCGAGGGGCTCGTCGCCGAAGGCGCCACCGGATCCGATACGGTCGGCGGCACCGCCGAACGCTGGGAAATCTCCGCCGACGGCCTCGTCTACACGTTCCACCTCCGCCCTACCGCGCGCTGGTCCAACGGCGACCCGGTCACCGCCGCGGATTTCGTCGGCTCGTACCGCCGGATCCTGACGGCGTCCTTGGCCGCCGAATACGCCTACAAACTCTACCACGTGGCCGGCGCCGAGGATTACCACCGCGGCCGCATCGCCGATTTCGCGGCGGTCGGATTCAAGGCCCTCGGGCCGCACACGTTGGAAGTGCGGCTCCGCCAACCCACTCCGTTCCTCATCGAATCGATGAAGCATTACGCGTGGTTCCCCGTGCACCTGCCGACGGTGGAAAAATCCGGCGGCCTCGCGCGCCGGGGCACCGCCTGGACCCGGCCCGAAAACTTCGTGGGCAACGGCCCCTACCTGCTGAAATCGTGGCGCCCGAACCAGAAGATCGTCGTCACCCGCTCCCCGACCTACTGGGACCGCGCCGTCGTCAAACTCGACGAAATCCACTTTTACGCCGCCGAAAGCATCGAGACCGAAGAGCGCATGTTCCGCACCGGCCAACTCCACAAAACCAACGAACTCCCGATTTCCAAGATCGACGTCTACCGCCGCGACTTTCCCGCCAGCTACCGGCAGGACCCCTACTACGGCGTCTATTTCTACCGCTTCAACGTCACCAAGCCGCCGCTCAACGACAAACGCGTGCGCCGCGCCCTCGCCCTCGCGATCGACCGCGAGGCCCTCGTCCGCAACGTCAGCCGCGGCGGGCAGATCCCCGCCTACCACTTCTGCCCGCCTTCGGCGCAGTACACGCCGGAGGCCAGGCTCAAGGGCGATGTCGCCGAAGCGCAGCGGCTGCTCGCCGAGGCCGGTTTCCCCGGGGGCCGCGGCTTCCCCAAAATCGACGTCCTCTACAACACCTCCGAAAACCACCGCGCCATCGCCGAGGCCCTCCAGCAGATGTGGCGGCGGAATCTCGGCGTCGAGATCGGCCTGACCAACCAGGAATGGAAAGTGTATCTGGATTCTCAGGACACGCGCAGCTACGATCTCGTCCGCGCCGGCTGGATCGCCGACTACACCGACCCGAACACGTTCATGGACATGTGGGTCACCGGCGGCGGCAACAACGACACGGGCTGGTCCAACGCGGAGTACGACCGCCTGCTTGCCGAGTCCTACACCGCGCCGACCAATGCCGCCCGGTTCGCGTACTACCAGCGGATGGAAGCCCTCCTCCTCGACGAGCTCCCGGTGCTGCCGATCTATTTCTACACCCGGGTCTACGCCATCGACCCGAAGGTCCGCTGGGTGCCCAACGTCATCGACAACCGGGCCTGGAAATTCGTCGACCTCGCGCCCTAGGCCGGCACCGGTTCCGTCCGCTTGCCCCGCAGGCTTGCGCGGCTTTCGGCCCCGCCCATTGTCGCGCGATGCATCGGTCCCGGCTGCTCCTTCCCGCCGTCGCGGGTCTCTTCTTTCTCTTCGCCGCCGGCCGGCTCGCCGCCCAGCCCGTTGCCCTCAGCGTCGACGCCGCGTCCCGCGAACAGGTCCGCCAGTTCTACCGTTCCGTCTACTTCGCCTCGCAGTCCGTCCCGATGGGCTGGACCGGCAACTACACCGCCGGCCTCCCCGGCGACACCGCCGCCGCCTTCAAGGAAGCCACCCGGCTCCGCATCAATTTCTTCCGCGCCCTCGTCGGCGTGCCGGCCGACATCTCCTTCAACGCGGTCTACAACCGCAAAGCCCAGCAGGCCGCGCTGATGATGAGCGCCAACCGCGCGCTCGACCATTTCCCCCCGTCCTCCTGGACCTTCTTCACCGCCGAAGGCGCCGAGGGCGCCGCCAACGGCAACCTGGCAATCGGCTCCGCGGGACCCGACGCCGTCGACAACTACATCGCCGACGCCGGCGCCAACAACGCGGTGGTCGGCCACCGCCGCTGGTTGTTCTACCCGCAGACGCTCGCCATGGGCACGGGCGACGTCCCCGGCGACGGCACCCTCCAGGCCGCCAACAGCATCTGGATTCTCGATTCCACCCCGGGCGGGCGGTTCGGCGATCCGCGGCCGACCACCCGCACGACCCACGTCGCGTATCCGGCTCCCGGATTCACGCCCTATCCCCTCGTCTGGCCGCGCTGGTCGTTCAGCCATCCCGGCGCCGATTTCTCCGCCGCCACCGTGACGATGACCCGCGCCGGCCAACCGGTCGCCGTCGCGCGCGAACCCCTCTCCTCCGTCTCCGTTGGCGAGCCCACGCTGGTCTGGGTTTACGGCGGCCTCGATTCGGCCGTCGACACCCCGCACCCCAAACCCGCCGCCGACACCGTCTACACCGTCACCATCGGCAACGTCCGGATCGCCGGCGCCACCCGGTCGTTCACCTACGATGTCGTCGTCTTCGATCCCGACGTCCCTTCCGCCGACGCCGCCTCCCTCGCGGTTTCCGGCCCCGCCACGCCGGCCCGCGGCGCCGCCAACTCCTACACCTTCGCCAAACCCGCGTTCGCCGCCGGCTTCGATTGGCGCACCGTCGCGGTCTCGGCGTTTTCCCGCACCTTCGGCGCCGAGGGCGGTCTCGACGGCCTCGCCGCCACCACTTCGTCGTCCGCCTATGCCGTGGTCCAATCCTCGATCGTCGCCTCGGGCTCGTCCGCCTACCGCCTCGCCCACGTCACGCCGCGCACCGATCAGATTCTCCAATTGCCGGGTCTCTTCCGAATCGAAAAACCGGATGCCGCGCTGACGTTCCAAAGCCGGCTCGGCATCGCCACGGCGATCCAAACCGCGCGCGTGCAGGTTTCGGCCGACGACGGCGTCTCCTGGAACGATCTCTTCACCCAAGTCGGTACCTCTTCAACCGGCACCTCCACACCGGCGCCCGCAGAGACCGCCTTCGTCGCCCGCTCGGTCGCCCTCGGCCGCTTCCTCGACCGGACCGTCATGCTCCGCCTCGTGTTCACCATCGAAGCCGCCGGCACCGCGTTCCTGCCCAATCCCGGCAACAGCGTCGGCTGGTTCATCGACAACATCGCCGTCTCCGGTGTGCAGTCCGCCGTGCCGGCCCCGGCCGCCCGCATCGCCGCGGGCAACACGTTCGCCTTCGCGCCCGCGGCCACGGGGCCCTTTTTGCTCCAGGCCCGCGCCGTGATGTTCGGCGCCTACCCGCTCGACTGGGGTCCGGTCGCCGCCGTCGTGGCGACCGAGGGCGGCACCGCGCCCGCGCCCGGCCGGCTCGTCAACCTCTCCGTCCGCACCAACGCCGGCAACGGCGACAACACCCTCATCGTCGGCCTCGGTATCGGCGGCGCGGGTACGGCCGGCGCCAAGTCCGTCGTCCTCCGCGGCGTCGGCCCCACCCTCGCCGCCTTCGGCGTCGGCGGCGCCCTCGGCGATCCCGCGCTGACCGTTTTCCGCGACGGCACCTCCGTCGCCGCCAACGACAATTGGCGCCCCACGGATGCCCCCGCCTTCGCCGCGGTCGGCGCCTTCGCTCTGGCCGACGGCGGCCGCGACGCCGCCCTCGCCGCCAACGACTTTTCCGGCGGATCCTACTCGATCCAGATCGCCGGCCGCGACGGCGGCACCGGCATCGCGCTCGCGGAAATCTACGATGCGACGCCCGCGGCCGCCTTCGCCGCGTCGACCCCGCGCCTCGTCAATGTCTCCGCCCGCACCCTCGTCGGCACCGGCGACAACATTCTCATCGCCGGCTTCGTCGTCGGCGGCGGCAGCCCCGTCCGCGTCCTGATCCGCGCGGTCGGTCCCGCGCTCACCGAGTTCGGCGTCGGCGGCGCTCTGGCGGATCCCCGGCTCGAAGTCGTCCGCAACTCCGCCGTCGTCGCTGCCAACGACAACTGGAACCAGGCCGACGCGCCGGTCTTCGCGAGCGTGGGTGCCTTCGCCCTCCCCACCGGCAGCCGCGACGCCGCCCTCGTCACCACCCTCGCTCCCGGCAGCTACACCGTCCAGATCGCCGGCGTCGCCAACGGCACCGGCGTCGCCCTCGTCGAAGTTTACGAAGTACCGTGACCGGCGCCGTCATCCCGTCCGCCCCGCGCCCACCCGCGCCGTCTCCGGCCATGCCGCCGAAATTCCTCAACCTCATCGTCGCCTGCGCGGAAAACCGCGTGATCGGCCGCGGCGGCCAACTCCCCTGGCACATTCCGGAGGACCAGCGTTTTTTCCACGCGCAGACCGCCGGGCAAACCTGCGTGCTCGGCCGGATCTGCTACGAAACCTGGCCCCGCGTCCGCGCCGACGGCCGGCGCCCGATCGTGATTTCCCGGCGCACCGACCTCGCACAGCCGGGCGTCGTCGTCGTGCCGGATCTGGCCGCCGCGCTGGCGGCCGCGGACGCGTTGCCCGGCGAAGCCTACATCTGCGGCGGCGAACGCATTTACGGGGAAACGCTCGCGCTCGCCCGGCCGCTGCGCCTGCACCTCACGCTCGTGCACGCCGAGATTCCCGGCGATACGTTCATGCCCGAGTGGCGACACTTGCCCTGGCGCGAGACGGCGCGGCGCGAATCCGCCGACGCCGGCTTCCGACTCACGTTTTCGACGTGGGAGAAACCGTAGCGCGCGCCGCGTGGGCCTGCGCGACGGCCACGTACTTTTCCGCCCAACGCCGCAACCCGGCCTGTTCCTCCGGGGTCAACGCCCGCACCACCTTCGCCGGCGCCCCGAGAATCATCGAACCCGCCGGCGCCTGGAAACGCTGCGTGACCAAGGCGTTCGCCCCCACGATGCAGCGGTCGCCGATCACCGCGCCGTCGAGCACCGTCGCCCCCATGCCGATCAGGCATTCGTCGCCGATCGTGCACGCGTGGATGATCGCGGCGTGGCCGATCGTCGTGTGGTCGCCGACTTTCACCCCGTAGTCGTCGGCGAGGTGGACGATCGTGCCGTCCTGCACATTGGACCCGGCGCCGATCTCGATGCGGTTGATATCGCCGCGCAACACGCAGCCGTACCACACGCTGCTCCCCGGCCCGAGCGTCACGTCGCCGATCACCGTCGCATTGGGCGCCACGAATGCCGCCGCTGCGGTCTCCGGTGTGCGGTCGAGATGGCGGGCGAGGCGCTCCTGCACGGTCATGGTGACTTGGTTCTCGCCGGACCCGCGACCCCGCGCAAGCTCGGCATCAAACCAGCTTTCGGTCCCGCTCCCATGGATACCCTGAATCACGTCCTCCGCGGCCTGCTCGGCATCGCGGTCTTCCTCGGCCTCGCCGTCGCGCTGAGCGAAAACCGCCGCGCCATCAACTGGCGGCTCGTCGGCGCCGGTCTCGCGCTGCAGTTCGTTTTCGCCGCCCTCGTCATCCATGTCGGCCCCGTCCGCAGCGTCGTCGAGGCCCTCGGCGGCTTCTTTGTAAAACTCCTCGGCTTCACCGGCGAAGGCACCCGGTTTCTCTTCGGCTCGCTCGTCGATCCCTCGAAACACGGCGTCGTCTTCGGCCTCTCGATTTTGCCGTCGGTGATCTTTTTCTCCGCGTTCACCTCGATGCTCTACTACCTCGGCGTGCTCCAGAAGATCGTCTACGGCTTTGCCTGGATCATGTCCAAAACCATGAAGCTGTCCGGCGCCGAAAGCCTTTCCGCTTCCGCCAATGTCTTCCTCGGCCAGACCGAGGCCCCGCTGCTGATCCGCCCCTACCTCGCGCGCCTCACCCGCTCGGAGCTGCTCTGCATTATGGTCGGCGGCATGGCCACCATCGCCGGCGCCGTGATGATCGCCTACATCAGTTTCCTCGGCGGCAACGACCCCGCGCAGCAGACGATCTTCGCCACCCATCTCATCACCGCCTCCGTGATCTCCGCGCCCGCCGCAATCATGGTCGCCAAGATCTTGCTGCCGCAGACGGAAAAGGTGAACGAGAACCTCGAAGTCGCGCGCGACAAGATCGGCGCCAATCTGCTCGACGCCATCTGCCTCGGCACGACCGACGGCCTCAAGCTCGCCGTCAACATCGGCGGCATGCTCATCGTGTTCACGGCCCTCGTCGCCTTCTGCAACTACATCCTCGGCGACTGGATCGGCGCCCCCACCGGCCTCAATACCTGGATCGCCGGCCTCACCGGCGGCACCTACAAAACCTTCTCCCTCGAATTCATTCTCGGCCTGCTCTACGCGCCGATCGCCTGGCTCATCGGCATCGACCGCGGCGATCTCATGATCTCGGGCCAACTGCTCGGCACCCGCACCGTGCTCAACGAATTCGTCTCCTACCTGCAACTTGGCGAAATCAAAGCCGCCGGCACCCTGCAGAATCCGCGCACGCTCGTTATTCTCACCTACGCCCTTTGCGGTTTTGCCAACATCGTCTCCATCGGCATCCAGGTCGGCGGCATCGGCGCCTTGGCCCCCGAGCAACGCGGCAACCTCGCCAAACTCGGCGTCAAAGCCCTCATCGGCGGCAGCATCGCCTGCTTCCTCACCGCCTGCGTCGCCGCGATGATGGTCTGAGCGCCAGGCCGCGGTGGAGGGAACCACTTATTCTCACTGATCTTCACTGAATCAGGGGGAATCCAATCCTAGCCTTGGACCCGATGCATTCCGTTTCATCAGTGAAGATCAGTGCCCATCCGTGGTTAATGCCTTTGCCGTCGTCGTCGCGACCACACCGGGCCACGGCAGCAAAAACCACTTATTCTCACTGATGTTCACTGAATCGGACGGAATCCGATCTGGGCCTTACGCCCGTTCCCATTCCTTTCCATTTCCCAAGATCAGTGCCCATCAGTGGTTCACTCTTCCGGCGAGCGACGCCGCACAGCGGCACCTAATTTCAAAAGGACAAACCACTTATTCTCACTGATGCTCACTGAATCGGACGGAATCCAATCCCGGCCCTAAGCCAGATTGCATTCCGTGCCATCAGTGAAAATCAGCGTCCATCAGTGGTTCACTTCCTTCACCGACCGGCCACGTCGGCTCAGCTCTTCTGCCGCCACTCGCCGGACGCTTCCTGGATCCACACGCCGCGCTTGCTGCCGATCGCGATGCGCTGCGCGCGCGCGCGGCCCACGGCGTCGACATCGGAATTGGTCTGCTGCGCAATCAAGGTGTAGGCCGCGCGGCGATCCGTGTTCTCCTCGGAAATCAAACGCTGCTCCTCGCCGCCGGCCGCCCCGCGGGCCTCGAGGTAGCCGCGGTTGTTTTCCCCGGCGATGCCGCGGTCCTTGAGCCCGTCGATCGCGCCGAGCCGCTGCGCCATCCGCGACTTGATCGCGCCGGAATCCTGGGCGCGCCCGGTGCCGGCAAAACCGACCGCCAGCACGGTGAGCAGGAACAACCGCCAAAAAAGTTTCGTTTTCATAGGGCCAGGGTCAGGTGCGCGGGGCGTTGATCGTCTTCGAAGTCTTGTCCAGATCGCCGAAAAAGTCGTCGAGCGCGCGGTCCACTTTCACGTTCACGTCGACGACCGCGTTCACCCGGATCGGATCCATCGACACATGCAGGCAGCCGCCGGAACCGGCGGCGAAAAGACAAAGCAGGCAAAGGCGCAGGGACATGGCGACGGGAGTGTGCCGCTCTGACGCCTTCGCACAACCAAAGTTTCCTCCCGCGCTCCGATACCTCCGATCTTTCAACGCTCACCTTTCACCTTTCAACCGCGGCGCCTCGCCGCCTTGTGCCGCGCCGCTACCGCGCCGTCATGTTCAATTTCCCTTCCATGCCGAGCCGCACCAGCTCCGCCAACGGCCCCGCCACATTCACTTCCAGCCGCACCGATTCCACAATATCGGTCCGGCCCGCCGGCGCCGCTTCCACCACCACCTGCGCCGTCCGGTCCGCCGTGGTTCCCGCCGGATCGATCCGCACCGCGACCGACTGCACCTCCAGCGGCAACTGCCCGAGCTCGATCGCCTTGAGCGTGGCATAGGCCGGATTGACCGGCGAAAACAGCCCCCGCAGCGGCCCCAGCCACTTCGGCAAAAGGTCGATCCGCTCGCGCAGATTTTCCGGCAACCGCGACGTCAGCAAATCCGGCGACGCCGCCAGCGTGATCGACGCCTGCGCCTGGCCCACCGGCGCCAATTTCCCCTGCGCAAACCGGAATCCCTCCCGCGCCGACCAGCCCACCGTCGCCTGTCCGCCCACCTTGCCCTTCGCCCCCGCCAGCACCGAGGGCAACCACGCCGACAATCCGCCCAATTCGATGCCCGCCACGTTCACCGTGGTCAGCACCTCCGGCGCCGCCGGATCCAAGGTAAACGCCCCGACCTCCGCTCTTCCACCGAAGGCATCGAGCGCCAGCCCGCTCACCGTCAGCCGGTCCTGCGGATCCAAGGCCAATTCCGCCTGCGCCGCCCCGAACCCGACGTCGCCGAAAACCGCCTGCGTGAAACTCAAGATCAGCCTCTGCCCCGGCGCCAAGGTCTCGCCCCCGCGCCGCACCGCGCCGCGCAACGCCAGCCCCTCGACCCGCCACCTGCCCGCGGCCTCGCTCACCTTGCCGTCGCGCAATTCCACCTCGAGCCGGCCCGTCACCACGCCGTCTTGCAACGTGCCCGCGCCCGCCACCTTCACGCGACCCTCGGCCGTCACCGCGCCGACCGTCGCCGGCAACATCCGCGCCAGCCACGCCGGCAACCACGTGCCCAAATCGATTTCCGCCGCCGGCACTTCCCAAGTCCCGTCGCGCCACGACCGCAGCTTCACGCCCGCCGTCACCTGCAAGCCCACGCCCTCCAGCCGCAACGTCCCGGCCTGCCCGGTTCCGTCCGCCGCCGGCGCCAACGTCAGCTGCCATTTCACTCCCGCCGCCGGCACCCAGCCGCCCGGCGCCAGCTCGCCGCCGAATTCGCCCGCGAACAACGGCCACGCCCAGCCGCGTGCTTCCTCGGCTGCGGTCGCTCCCGAAATCGCCAACCCGCCCGCACCCAGCCCCAGCCCGACCAGCAAACGGCCGACGAAGAGAATGCGAAAAAAGGACGGCACGCGGCAGCTTGGTACTCCGGAGTCGGCGAACTTGCCAACTCCGGACTGACCGGGCCCGGTCGGCCGAACCGCAGCTCTCAGCAGTCAGCTCTCAGCTATCAGCGATCAGCGGTCCGGGCTTTCAACTTTCACCCTTCAACTTTCAACCGGCTGGCGGCCCTCGGCCGCCAGCCCACACCGCCGGCCTTCACTTCACCGGAATCGCCGGCAAGTTCCAGATCTGCTCCGCGTATTCGCGGATCGTGCGGTCCGAGGAGAACTTGCCCATGCGCGCGGTGTTGAGAATCGCCATCCGCGCCCACTTGGTCTGGTCGCGGTACGCGGCGTCGACGCGCGCGTGGCAATCGCTGTAGGAACGGAAATCCGACAACACGAGGTAAGGGTCGCCGCCGTGCGTCAGGCTGCTGTGCAGCGAGGCAAAGGCCCCCTGCTCGCCCGGCGTGAAGTAATCGCTGCCGAGCCAGTCGACCACGGCCCGGATCTCTTCGTCGCGGTGGTACACATCCCAGGGATTGTAGCCGCGCGCGTGCAGCGCCTCGACCTCCTCGACCGTGTGGCCGAAGATGAAGATGTTTTCGTCGCCGACCTCTTCCTTGATCTCGACGTTGGCGCCGTCGAGCGTGCCGATCGTGAGCGCGCCGTTGAGCGAGAGCTTCATGTTGCCCGTGCCCGAGGCTTCCTTGCCCGCGGTCGAAATCTGCTCCGAGAGATCGGCCGCCGGGATGATTTTCTCGGCGAGCGAAACGCGGTAGTTCGGCAGAAACGCCACCTTCAATTTCCCCTGCAGGCGTGTGTCGCTGTTGATGCGGGCGCCGATGACGTTGATCGCGCGGATGATGTTTTTCGCCAGATCGTAGCCGGGCGCCGCCTTCGCCGCGAAGATGAACACGCGCGGCACGAGATCGAGATCCGGGTTCTGCAGCAGCCGGCGGTACAGCGCCAGAATGTGCAGCAAATTGAGATGCTGCCGCTTGTACTCGTGCAGGCGCTTGATCTGCACATCGAAGATCGCGTCGGGCGAAACCGTCACGCCGCACTCCGCCGCGATGACGGCGGCGAGTTCGACTTTGTTGGCCCGCTTGATCGCCATGAACTCGCGCTGGAACGCGGGGTCGTCCGCGAACTTTTCCAGGCCCTTCAGCAAATCGAGATCCTTGGCCCAGGCGACGGAACCGAGCTTTTCGGTGATCGCGGCCGACAGGCGCGGATTGGATTTCAGCAACCAGCGCCGCGGCGTGATGCCGTTGGTCTTGTTCTGGAATTTGCCCGGGTAAAGCGTGTCGAAATGCGGGAAGAGGTGCTTCTTCAGCAACGCCGTGTGCAGGGCGGCGACGCCGTTGACGGTGTGGCAACCGGCGACGGCAAGGTTGGCCATGCGGACCATTTTGCCGCCGCTCTCCTCGATCAGGGAGCAGGTGCGCTTCATCTCGACGTTGCCCGGCCACTGCGCCTCGACCAACTGCATCAGGCGCTGGTTGATGTCGTAGATGATCTGGAGATGGCGCGGCAGCACGCGCTCGAAGAGCGGCACGCCCCACTTTTCCAAGGCCTCCGGCAACAGCGTGTGGTTCGTGTACGCGAAGGTGCGCGAGACGATGCCCCAGGCCGTGTCCCAGGCGAGGTTGTGCTCGTCGAGCAGGATGCGCATGAGCTCCACGACCGCGATCGCCGGATGCGTGTCGTTGAGCTGCACCGCGACCTTGCCGGAGAAGTTGTCCCAGGAATTGCCCTCGGTGCGGAAATGCCGCCGCAGAATGTCGCGCAGCGAACACGCGACGAAGAAGTACTGCTGCACGAGGCGCAGCTCCTTGCCGGCTTCGCTCTTGTCGTTCGGGTAAAGCACCTTCGAGACCGTCTCGCCGACGGCCTTTTCGCGCACGGCCTCGACGTAGCCGCCGCTGTTGAACGCGGCCAAATCGAAGTCCTCGGTCGCCTTCGAGGCCCAGAGGCGGAGCAAATTCACCGTCTTCGTGCCGTAGCCGGCGGTCGGGATGTCGTGCGGCACGCCGAGGATCGTCTTGGTGCCGACCCAGCGCGGCCGGTAATTGCCGCGGTCGTCGAACACGTTCTCCACCCGGCCGTACAGCCGCACTTCCTGCGTGTACTCGGGGCGGACGATTTCCCACGGATCGCCGTAACGGATCCAGTTGTCGGGATGCTCGACCTGGTGGCCGTTGACGAAGCCCTGCTTGAAGAGACCGAATTCGTAATAGATGCCGTAGCCGAGCGCGGGGTAATCCAGCGTCGCCAGCGAATCGAGGAAACAGGCCGCCAGCCGGCCGAGGCCGCCGTTGCCGAGCCCCATGTCGACTTCGGATTCGCGGATCGCCTCGAACTCGAGCCCGAGCGAGGCCAGCGCCGCCTTCGCCGTATCGTAAAGATCGGTGGCGATCAGGTTGTTCCCGAACAGGCGGCCCATCAGGTACTCGAGCGAGAAATAATAGATGCGGCGCACGTTGCGGGCGTTGTGCTCCGCCTGGGTCGCGATCATCCGCTCATGGATCGTGTCGCGGACCGCGAGCACGGTCGCCACCCACCAGTCGCGCGGCGTGGCCGACGAGGCATGCCGCGCCAGCGTCGAAACCAGATGGCGCTGGATCAACGCCCGCATGACCTCGGTCTGGCCTTGGTCCGCGGTGGCGGCGGCCGGAGCGGAAGCCGCGACCGGCGCGGCGGGTTTGGCGGTGCGGGACGAACTTTTCTTGGCGGCGTTCGACATAGGGAAAGGCGCGCAGCCTGTAGAACGAACCGTGCCAGCGCGAGCGCGGGTTGAGGCTTATTTCTGGAAACGCCGCGCCAGCTCGCCGTGGTTCAGTTCGATGTAGGTCGGCCGGCCCCCGGGACTCGTCAACGGCGTCCGCGTGGCAAACAGCTGCGCCACCAGCGCCCGCAATTCCGTCTCCCCCACGCTGTCCGGCAACCGCACGGCCTTCGCCGCCGCCCGCCGGGCCAATTCCTCGCGCGCCAACTCCGTGTTCCGGTCCGGCACCGAACCGTCGCGGAACGCCCCGAGCAAATCCCGCAGGAACGGCTCCGCATCCGCCGGCTCCATCCAGGCCGGCACCGCCTCGATCCGGAAGAAATTCCGGCCGAACTCCGCGATCTCGAACCCGTGGGCATTGAGAAACGCGAGCCGGTCCAGCAGCAGCGCCGACGCGATCGCGTCCAATTCCACCGGCAACGGCAGCAGCAGCCGCTGGCTCGGCACCGCGCCCGCCCGGAATTGCTCCCGCAACCGCTCGAACCACACCCGCTCGTGCGCCGCCCTCCGGTCCAGCAGCACCAGCCCCGCCGCCGTCTCGAACAAAGCGTAATTCCCGTGCGCCACCCCGACAAACCGCCAGGCCGGAGCCGCGGATAATTGCGGATCGCGGATTGCGGATTGCGGATTGGGACCGGAAGCCGCAGGCGCGGGCGGCAAAACCGGAGTTGGGAAACCGGAAACCGGAGACCCAGACCCCGGCACCACGCGGGCCGCCAGCGCCGGCAAATCGGACTTTCGGATTGGCTCCACGGGATTTGCACTTCCGGCCCCCGTGCTCGGACCAACCGCCTGCCCCCCAACTCCGAACTCCAAACTCCGAACTCCAAACCCCGAACTCCGAACTCCCAATTCCGCTCCCGGCGCCGCCTCCGGCCGATCCGCAATCCGCAATCCGCCCTCCGCAATTTCCCTGAGCCTTTGCAGCACCGACCGGATCACAAAACTCCGCACCTGCGGCTCGCTGCGGAAGCGCACTTCGCGTTTCGCCGGGTGCACGTTCACGTCCACCGCCGCCGGATCGCATTCGAAAAACACGAACGCCAGCGGATACCGCCCCTTCGGCAGCGACTCGTGGTAGCTCTCGATCAGCGCGTAGTTCAGGGTCCGGCTGTCCACCGGCCGCGCGTTCACGAACACGATCATCTCGTGCCGCGTCGACCGCCCGATTCCCGGTTTGCCGATCAAGCCGCGCAACCGCAGCCCCGGCTCCTCCGCCGCCAGCGGCACCAGCGCCTCCGCCGTCTGCCGGCCGAAAATCTCCGCGATCCGCTCCTCCAGCGTCGCGCATTCCGGCGAACGGAACACGACCCGCCCGTCCTCGATCAGCGTGAACGCCGTCCCCGGGCATGCCAGCGCATACAGCCGCACGCAGTGCACGATGTGCGCCGCCTCCGTCTGGTCGGTCTTCAGGAATTTGCGCCGCGCCGGCACCGAATTGAACAGGTGCGTCACCTCCATCCGCGTGCCCACCGGCCGCCCGCACTCGCGCACGTGCACCACCTTGCCGCCGTTCACCAGCACCTCCGTGCCCGTGTCGCTCCCCGCCTCCCGCGTCTGCATCAGGAAACGCGATACGCTCGCGATCGACGGCAGCGCCTCGCCGCGGAATCCGTAGCTCGCCAGCCGGTCGAGGTCCGCCGCCTCCGTGAGCTTGCTCGTCGCGTGCCGCTCCAGCGCCAGCAGCGCGTCGTCCCGCCCCATGCCGTGCCCGTTGTCCTCGATCCGCATCAGCGAACGCCCGCCGTGCCGGAACTCCACCTCCACCCGCGTCGCCCCCGCGTCCAGCGCGTTTTCCACCAGCTCCTTCACCACGGCCGCCGGCCGCTCGATCACCTCGCCGGCGGCGATCTGGTTGGCGACCCGGTCGGTCAAAATGCGGACTTTGGCCATGCGTCCGGCAAGTAGGGCCGCTTTGCGCGCGCCGCGTCAACCCGCGCCTTCGCCCCCGGCTACGGCCGGTTTTCCGGCGGCGGTTTCCGCTCCGCCGCCTGCTGCCGCCGCCGGTCGAAGGCGCGCGGATCCACCAGATTCACCAGCGCCGTCGCCGCCCGCAGCGGCCGCCAAATCGCGTCCCCGATCACCAGCGGCTCCACCGCCTGGTCCTTGTTGTCCGGCAACTGCGCGAACCACGGCATCAGCAGCACCGCGCCGCCCGCCACGACGAGGAAGAAGATCTGGAAAACCTCCGGGTCGATCGCCCGCGAAGCGCCGTCCGCCTGCTTCAGGAACAGCCCCCACACCATCGGCGACACCCCGCCCATGAACGCCGTCACCGCCCCGTGGATCGACACGCCCAGCGTGCGCTCCTCCCCCGTCAGAATGCGCGGCAGGTAGTTCAGGTTGGCGATCGCCCACGTCACCGTCGCCAGCCCCAGCAGCGCGTAGAGGACATAGATCAGCCCCCGGCCGCCGAATCCGTTTTCCAAATACAGCCACCACAGCCCCGCCGTGACCGCGAAGACCCCCAGCGCCGCCTGGAAAAACGGCTTCGCCCCCAGGCGGTCGATGTGCCGCCGGATCAGCCACGCCCCCGCCATCACGCCGAGGTAGCGCAGCACTTCGAAGAGCATGATCTGCCCGCTCGAAAGCCGCGGCCCGGCCTTGAGGAAGTACGCCGCAAAGGGCGGGATCGGCGTCGACAGCACCGCGCACGCCACCGCCAGCCAGACGTAGCTGCGGAAATGCGAGGGCCGGAACAGCAGCCGCGGCGTGTCCCGCAGCACCGACCCGAGGTTGATCGACTCCGGCCGCGGCGCGTCCGGCAGCCGCTTGAGCGAGTAATAGCTGATCAGCGATCCCGCCAGCGCGATGCCGTACTGCGCCAGCAAGGCCGGATAAACCGGCAAAAACGCAAACAGCGCCGCGCTCGCCAGCAAGGTCGCCACGCCCGCCACCGCCGACACGAATTGGTCGCTCGAAAAATAGCGGCCGCGCAGGCCTTCCGGCAAAATGGCGTAGAACCAAGACGCCCCCGACGCCACGCCGATCGACCGGAAAACGCAGAAGAGAAACACGCTCCAGATCAGCGCCTGGATCATCCACGGCCGCTCCGGCGAACCCGTCATCATCAGCAGCGACAGCCCCGGCGGCACCGCGAGGAAAATGCTCCGCGTCCGCCACCCGCCCAGCATCAGCCCTTTGAAACCGAAGCGCGGCAACAGCGCCGTCGACACAATCTGCAGCGGCGTCAGCACGAACACGAACGAGTACGCCAGCGCCGTCTGGAACGGCGTCGCCCCCAGCTGCTCCGCAAACAGCACCATCGGCGTGCCGATCGCGATCTGCCAGGTGAGCGCGTTGAAAAACGCGAACACCAGCCCGGGCCGGAACGGCGCGAGCTCGGGATCGGATTTGGCAGTCGGGAAAAGTGAAAAACGCACGCGGCGGGATTCTCAGGCTAGCGCGGCAACGCCGTCCTTGGACAGAACGAACCCCGCCCGCCCGATGGCAGGTTCGATGCCAAACCGCGGATCAATTCCGGGGACAGGACGGACAGGAGGGCGGCGACCGGATTGACAGGACGAAAACCCCGGCGCGCGAATCCTGTACCTCCTGTCTCCGAAGATCCTGTCCCTCCTGTCCCAATAAAAAATCTCCGGATCGCAAAAACGCGCCCAGCTCCGCCCTTCCGGCTCTGTCCTCCCGTCAATCCGCCGGAATCAATCCTGTCCGTCCTGTCCCCTCGATCGAAGGGCCTTACCGCAACAGCTTCTTCCACCGCGCGAATTGCCGCGCCACCTGCTTCGGTCCGGGCATGCCCGTGCCTTCGCGTTTCGCCAACGCGCGCTTCAGGTCGAAGATCTCCGCCCAGTCCGCCTTGAACGCCGGGTGCACGCCTTGCACGTCGGCCACCGTGAGTTCGTTGAGCCCGACGCCCTTCGTTTCCGCGAGCCGCACGATCGCGCCCACCGCGTGGTGCGCGTCGCGAAACGCCACGCCCTGCAGCACGAGATAGTCCGCCACGTCCGTCGCCAGCAGCGCCGGATCCGCCACCGCCGCCGCGCAACGTTCGCGGTTCACCGTCATGCCCGCGAGCGTGCCCGCGAGCACGTCGGCGCAGATCGCCGTCTGGTCGAAACTGTCGAACACCGGCGGTTTGTCCTCCTGCAAATCGCGGTTGTAGGTCAGCGGCAGACCCTTCGCCAGCGTCAGCAGCGTGTGCAGATTGCCCTGCAACCGCGCCGATTTGCCGCGGAGCAATTCGCAGGAATCCGGATTCTTCTTCTGCGGCATCAGCGACGAGCCCGTGCAGAACGCGTCCGGCAATTCCACGAATTTGAATTCGGAGCTCATCCACAGAATGAGGTCCTCCGCGATCCGGGAAATGTGCACGCCGAACAGCGCGCAGGCCCCCGCGAACTCGATGAAGAGGTCGCGGTCCGCCACCGTGTCCATGGAGTTCTGCGTGACCTGCGGTCGTCCCTTCGCGTCGACAAACCCGAGCGCCTTCGCCGTGAACTCGCGGTCGATCGGCAGCGTCGTGCCCGCGATCGCGCCCGACCCGAGCGGACACCAATTCGCGTGCGCCGCGACGTCGGCAAACCGCGCGCGGTCGCGTTCCAGCATTTCCATCCAGGCAAAGAGGTGGTGCGGCAGATAGACCGGCTGCGCCCGCTGCAAATGCGTATAGCCCGGGATCAACACGTCGCGGTTCGCTTCCGCCGCCGCGAGCAGCGCCCGCTCCGCGCCGCGAATCCGTTCCTGCACTACGCCGCAGGCATGTTTGAAAAACAGCCGCATGTCCGTCGCGATCTGGTCGTTCCGGCTCCGCGCCGTGTGCAGCTTCGCCGCCGCGGGCACGCGCTTCGTCAGCGCCTGCTCGATGTTCATGTGCACGTCCTCGAGCTTCGTCTCCCACGTGAACTTCCCGGCCTCGATCTCGGCCAAGATCGCGTCGAGCCCGGCGTGGATCGCGTCGCGTTCCTTTTTCGTGATCAGGCCGACGTGCGCAAGCATCGCGGAATGCGCCTTGCTGCCGGCCACGTCGAACGGCGCGAGCCGGCGGTCGAACGAGACGGACTCGCTGAACTGCAGCATCAACTCGGCGGGTCCGGCGGTAAACCGGCCGCCCCAGGTCGCGTGGGAAGGCTTGGCCATATCGGGCCGAGCACACGGTCCGCCGCCCGGCCGCGCAACGCGAAAGATGCCCGCCGGCTCCGCGCTTGCCGCTCCCGCCGCGCTTCCCATCGTCCCCGCCATGCCGCGCGCCGCCGTCCTCGCCCTCGTCCTCGCCGTCGCGGCCGGACGCGCCTGGACCGCGGAGTCCGCGCCCACCGCCGCAACCCCGGCGCCCGCTCCCGACTTTGCCCGCGTCGAGGTCGCCCCCGCCAAGACTTCGATCTACATCGGCACCGTGAGCCTGACGATGCCCGCCTTCGTGCGCGAGGGCGGCACCTACGTCTCCGCCTACACCGCGAAGGTGTTTCCCTATTTCTTCTACAACGAAGCCGGCCGCCTCGCGATCGACTTCTCCGACGCCCAACTCGCGCGCCTCGCCGGCGGGGAAACCGTCGAGTTCACGGGCCGCGCGCTGCGCACCGACGGCGCCGTCCACCGCCTCGAAGGCCGCGCCGCCCCCGCCGACGCCCTCTCCGGCAAACTCAAGGTCCGCGTCTTCGTCTCCGCCCGCATCGAGCTCATCTTCAATACCACGTATCGCTTCGCGCCCGCGTCGATAAAACCGGAATTCGGAGACCGGAAACCGGAAAGTCACTGAGGCGAGCTGATAGCTTTCAGCATTCAGCATTCAGCGATTGGAGCACTCCGGCAACCCGCACCCCGCAATCCGCGATCCGCAATTTCCCCGTTTCGCCGTCCGCCTTTCGCCTTTCGCCTTTCCGGTCTCCGGTTTCCGCACTCCGGTCTTATCCAGAGGCCAGGTCCTTCAGGTCCGCCCGCGCCGCCGCATAGCTCGTCGCGTACGCGAGCGTCTTCGGATCCGGCGTCGTGCCGCGCAGCGCGCACGCCGCGCGGTACAGCTCCGGCCACCAATTCTCGTGCTTGGTCAGGCCCTGCGCGATGTACGCGTTCCAGTCGATCAGCACCTTCGACCAATTCGCGTCCCCGTACTCGATCGCCTCCTTCACGCTCGCGCACGTGCTCACGTACCAGTCGCGGCCGATCCGCGCGTGCAGCACTTCGTCCGCCCAATCGAAGTCCTGGCAAAGCGCGGCGAATGGATCGCCCGACGCGACGCCGACTTCCCATTCGTAGCGTTTGCCCGTCTTCGGCATCAGGCCCTGTTCGATGAAGTAGAGCACGGCGTGACGCTCCCGCGGGCCGAGCTGCGTGTTGAGCGCCAGCGACCACGTGAAGTTCACGCGCACGAGCTTCGCCCAATCGATCCCGAGCCGCACGAAGCCCACCTCGCCGAGCATCGCGTGCCGCGCCTCGTCCCAAAGCTGCCGCGTCATATCCACCGAGTAACCCCACGGCTTGCCCGGCGTTTCGCGCAAGATCGACGCCATCATCTCCGGCACATCGATTTCGCGCAGCCGCTTGTAGAGCATCATCAGCACCTTGTCCGCCGGCGCGAAGCTCTCGTCGTAGAGAAACACCTCCGCGTGCACGCCCATGTTGTACGGATCGGGGAAACGTTCGTCGCGCTGCGGCTTCGGATCGTAGACAAATGCCGCTGCCGCCAACGCCTGCCCCGCCGGCCACGGCACGACCGGCGCCGTGCCGTCGAGCCCGCCCGCCGCCGCCAGCAGCGTCTCGATCCGCGCCCGCCACGCCGCATGC
>JACCDS010139926.1_pt1 | contig 25272 bp, 33 predicted proteins | sample 7446441 | NCBI WGS metagenome assembly JACCDS01 (sample SAMN15323445, study PRJNA562643) | freshwater metagenome | isolation source: river surface water | place: USA:Blue River Watershed | collected 2017-08-17 | reverse complement strand
ATCCATATCTTCTTATTGCTATGAACCTTCCAAAGATTAAACCTGAATCTGCTCGCAAAGAAACAGGAGTTAAAGTTGGAACAGGTAGAGATATTAATCCATCATTGCTTAGTAAAGATGGTTATACCGTATCTGGTGCTGCACATTATATTAAAGAGTTTGCATTCTATGAGGAATCTGGTAGACAATTACTAGATGAACAAGAAATCAGAAATGAAATTGTCCAAATCTTACAAATAGGTAAGGAGAATTACATGAGAGATTATAACATGCAATATGAAATTGATCAGAAAAAAGCTGAGATACAAGATGTACAGAATAGAATAAACACTGAACAAGGTCTTGTTAATCTTACTTCTATTCAAGAAGACTTTGGTGCCAAATTTAAACAAGCTTTCATTGATAATGGTAACAAAATGCCTGATACATTTGAAGCTGTTCCAGGTAAAAGTATATGGGCTTTAAATAGAGATACCAATTTATATTCTCTTGTAGATAATGATGGAACAATCTTGATGGAAGATGTAAGTATGATACTAGGTAGAATAGTAAATACTAAAAAATCTAACAAGCCGGTATCTAACCGTAGAAAACAACAAGATTTATTATCATTAAACTCAATTGCATCAGACTTAGAGATGAACTCTCTCATGGCTATTAAAGGCTATGATATCAATGATTTTATATCTAAATTAGAGGCCGCACAAACTGAGTCTGAGTACAATGAAATTATGTCAAAAATACGTGAATTATTATGTTAGGATGTCCAAATAGAGCCAGTCAGGAATGGAAAGATGTTTATCAAAGAGTTGTGGATGCAAATCCTGGAATCAATGAAGATGAACTATATAAGAAAGCCTTAGAGATCTGGGAAGATGAAGGCTATGCTGATAACCCATATCTTAATGATCCTGAAGAAACAGAAGAGGCTGCAGATCAAACCGATGATGAACTCAAAGAAGGTGAGTTTGGAGATGCTGTAAAAAAGATTAGATACTTTATTGACAGAAAACTTAATGATCTCAAGAGAGTTAAAATAAAAGACAAGACCTTAGTTGAGAATCAATATAAAGCATTGAAAGAAAACCTTGATGCTTTAGATGGTGTAGAATCTATTAACATGTTTGTTAATGATGCATACCAGAAGTCACTAAGAGCCAAAAAAAGATTGGCTAACTTGCTTGCTAAAAAAGATAAAAAGGACCCTAAAGAGTTACTAGATGAGTTAGTATCATTGAATGACTTTGCTAATGGTTATAGTATCTTAGATGAAATCAGTAAGCAAGATGTCTACACATATTTCAGTAAAGAAGTACCAGAGAAAAAAGAGGGTGAAATGACACCTCAAGAAAAACTCACTTCTGCAATTGCAACAAGAAATAATATCCGTTCAAAGTTCATCACTGAAGCTATTCCACTCATTGCAAAAACACTCATTGCATATAGATCCGAAAGAGCTACCGAAAGAACACAAGATGAAATCAACTCCCTTAGAGCACAGATTAATGCAGTGGAACTTAGCACTACGTTATCAGATAAGGCTAAGGCAAATAAACTAGCAGAGCTAGAAAAAACCCTAGCAATGTATGAGGGTTACTTGCTTGATGAAGAAAAGCTTGAAGGTATTTTAAAAGAAGCATCAAAAGACGAAAGCACCCTAGACTTTTTAATTAACCCACTGATTACATCAGAGGATAGTGCATTAGCCCTATTTGCTAAAATGATTAAGAGTGCATTTGAAGATGCAAGACTTGAAGATGAAAAGATCCAAAGAGAAGTAGCTAAAGAATACCAAGACTATACTTCTTCAATAGGTGGTAATGTAGATAACATGAAAGAGTTATACCAAGACATCTATGAAGTTATTGAGATTCCTAAGTATAATAAAGATGGGTCACCTGAACTAGATGCTGAAGGTAAGCCTGTTACAATGAAGAGAGTTTCATTTGTACAAAAGTATGACATAAGTAAGTTCAAAGCTGCAGAAAAAGCTATGTATGAAAGAATAGGTCCTGAACCAATTCTATCTGAGAAACCTACAGTACAAGAAAAGCAGGCTCTTAAAGCTTGGAAAAGAGAAAGAGCAAACTGGTATAGAACCAACAAGCAACCTAAAAGCCAAGAAGAGATTGATAAAATTCTAGCACAAAAGCTCAAGGAAAAGAATGCTGGTTTAATGAGTGAGAGTGAACATCAAGCATGGAAAGATGCAAACATGTACTTTGATGAAAGAACTAATAAAACAGTTTATATTGGTTCTTTATCAGAACCTTCAGATGCTTATATAAATAACAACTGGAAAAAGCTTTATGATTCTTCTGGTAAACCTATTGGTCCTAAAGGAAAATATCATAAGTATTTAACAGACATGTACCTTAAAGCTCAAGAAAAACTACCTGAAGGTGGTCAAATGGGTTACTTTATTCCTTCTGTTCCTAAAACAGAACTAGAAAGAATGGGTAGTATGAAAGCTGGTAAGTATGTTAAAACAAAGTTTAGAGAGTCAATTAATATTCAAGCATATGACACAGAGTATGGTGTAGGAACTTTGTCTGAAGAGAATGTTAGATTCTTACCATTATACTACACACAGCCTATGGACTTTGATGATATCAGTTTAGACCTTACACGGTCTGTACTTATGTTTAGTGGTATGGCAAACAGATATGAAGCAATGAATAATCTACATTCTGAAATTACCGCATTTAAAACAATCATTGGAGACCGTAAAGTTCTAGAGACTAACTCTAAAGGACAAGTAGTTATTGATGCTGTAGCAAAGAAACTTGGTTATGATGAGTATATTAAAAAGAATGGTGAGTCTAATTCTCAAAAACACTTAGATGCATTCATTGAAATGGTTGTCTATGGTGAGTCTCAGAAAGCTTCAGAAGTATTAGGACTATCCCTAGGTAAAATTACCGATACTGTAATGGGTATTTCTGCTAAAACTACTTTGGCTCTTGACTTACTTAAAGGTGTGGCTAATAATATTCAAGGTAATCTTCAGGTTCTTATTGAAGCAAATGCTGCAGAATTTTTTAACAAAACAGATTTTGCAAAAGCTAAGGGTATATATACTAAAAGCATGCCTTCTATGCTTGCTGATTTTAATAAACCTGTGCCAGATTCATTAGTAGGTAGATTGATAGACTACTATGATGCTATGCAAGGAGAGTTTATAGATGAGTATGGTAAAAAAGTTACCGGTAGTATGTTTAATAAACTCTTCAGAACCAATACTCTTTTCTTTAATCAGCACTTAGGTGAACATGAAGTTCAAACAACTACTATGTTAGCATTAATGAATGCTACTAAAGTAATTGATAAGAATACAGGTTTAGAAATCAGTCTTTATGAAGCCCATGAAAAATATGGAGTAGAAATTGAAGAGTTAGAAAAGAACACTGACTTTACTGAAAAGAAAAGAAAGGATTTCCAAAATGAATTACATGCATTAAATAAAAGAATGCAAGGGGTCTACAATGAGTTTGATAAAGGTACTCTACAAAGATACGCTCTTGGTAGACTAGTCCTCCTATACCGTAAATACTTTATCCCTGCTATGAAACGCAGATGGAAAAAGAATGGTTTTGATGAAGAACTTGGTGCTGCTACAGAAGGTATCTATATTACTTTTTATAAAACAATGTTAAAAGATATTGTAAGATATAAGGGTAATATAATGGAAGCTTGGTCTACATATACTCCATTCCAAAAAGCTCAGATTAGAAGAACTGCTGCTGAAATTACAATACTATTATCACTAGTTACACTATTAACAGTGTTATCATTCATGGTAGGTAGTGGAGATGATGAAGATAAAGAGCTTAAAGCAAACAAGATTTATAATTTTGTTTTGTATGAAGCCATTAGGATGAGAAGTGAAACAGCTCAGTATATTAACCCTGGAGACGTAATCAGGGTAATGAGATCTCCATCTGCTATTGCTAGTACAGTAGAAAGAGCTATGAAGTTTACCAATCAAATTATGCCTTGGAACATTACTGAAGAATATAAAAGAGAAAGTGGTGTTTGGGAAAAAGGAGATAACAAAGCTTGGGCTTATTTCTTAAAACTTATGGGCTTTAGTGGAAATAATCTTGATCCTGCACAAGCAGTAAAAGCATTCCAATCCACAATACTATAAAAAAAGGGGAGCTTAATACTCCCCTTCTTCTTTATTGATAAATTCTACTGCTTCATTAGCATCTTTGAACTTAATTATATGAAACTTGCTTTCATCAAAATTATATCTAACTACATATAATTTAGTGATTGCATTGTATAATACACACTTTTTGCATATAATACACCTACCTTTACTTGACTTAATCTGATACTTCCTACGGTTGGGAGCATACTTAGATAAAGGCTTTTCTATTTTACACTCAAAGCACTTCAGGGTCTCCTCCATCATCTTCATCAGATTCATCAAACAACTGGTGGTTTTCTTCAAACCATTCTCTACCTTCTTTCTTTGTCTGCATAGGCAGACATCCACATATCATACTCTCTGCACCAGCCAAGTAGGCCTCTATCATTAATTTCTTAAACAGTTGTGGACTCATTTTGATCTATTAAAGTTTTAATTCTTTTTTTACCTTTTCCTGCAATAGGAATAGGACTTCCTGCCTCATCAATATGTACAAAAGTTATATTAGTCTTCAGAACTAAAGTCTGTGTCCCTGTGTATACATTGTGGGATCTTGCTTCCATATAAAGAGTAACTGAAGTGTTACCACATTTAACTGGATGACCGTATATCTTTAGAAGCTGACTCTCTTTTGCAGCTCTTTCAAAGTTACATTGATCTATACTTACTGTGACCATCCTTGGAGTGTCACATAACTGCATTGCATAACCAGCAGCAGCTGCATCAATCCATGCAAGAAGTTTGCCTCCAAACAAGTTACCATGGAAACCAAGATCAGATTTTTTAATTGGGTGAGAATTAAGAAAAGTCATTTTACTTCTATAAATTTAGATAAGTCTGGTCTAAAGTATCCAGGCCCTTTTAAGATTTTACCATCTTCACGAAGAACAGGTTTACCATCATCTCCTAACTTACTCATATTGCTGGCTTGTATTTCATTAAACACATCTTCTATGATATGTTGCATACCATGTTTAAGAATAGTCCCACATAAAATATATAACTGATCACCCAATGCATCAGCTATTTCTACTAATGAGTTTTTATAACATGCTTCTAAGTATTCATCATTCTCTTCTTTCATAAGAGAATGTCTAAGATTAAATTCATGCTCATCTAAAGGTCTTGGATAAGTACCATTTTCTTGTCCAAATGCTTTGTGGAATGTCTCCACTGCTTTTAATTGTTCTTTCATATGTCAAATTTAAAAAAAAAGGGGGTGACTAAAAAGCCATCCCCCTTCTTTATTCTATTAACCCCTTAATAGATATCTTTAAAAGAATACTTCACCATCATCATCCTCATCATCTGAGAAATCGAATGCAAAATCTTCTTCAGTATCTTCTGATTCAACTACAATAACTGACATCTGTGTTTCTCTATTGAGTTCAACAACATCAATTACTGGAGCCTCAAATGTGTTGCCTACAGGATCAGTGTAGATTAATGTTTCTTCTATAACTTCATTAGGTACTTCCTCAACATTAGAATCATTTAAGTTATTTTCTAAATTAAATGTACTTAAATCTAAATTAGACATTGTTGGTTCTAATTCTAATGAAGCTTCCTCAGCTTCTGCAATCTGAACTAAAATATTAGTTTGATTCTCAGGCTGACCATAGTTAGTCAACAAGGGATCAGCAACTCTTTCTTCTTCATCATTAACTGTAGTTTCTGGTTGAATTGGAAGTGGTTTAGAAAAGTTGTTTATACTAGAGATAAAATAGTGTAGTACTCTCTGATCTTCCATCCATGTTTTTGGGTGAGAAGATTGTAAAGCAGTAGTCACATAGTTATAGAAAGCCCATAGACTACTAGAGTCTTCAAATACATGAGAAGGCTTATCCATCTGTGATCTTACAATACTAGCTTGCTCAGTAGTAAGTATCTGATATTCAGCAAACAAGATACCAAGAAGTTGAGCTTGTTTTCTCTTATTCATTGGTATATCTTTCATTGCATTTTTATCAGCTACTAACTGAGCATAATACATATGAGCATTTGCAATTTGCTCTTTAATTGTAGCAACAGTTTCTTCATCTGCACTACCAGTATGTTTTCTGGCCCAGCTACCCATGTCACCACATACCATACTGGTGCCGATCTGGTTCACATATGCACCAACTCCACACTTAAACCTAACTTGTTTGTTGTAACTATTAGTCCAAGCAAACATCATGGATAACTCAGGATCAAAGTTATATTGTAGTACATGAATACCTTGTGCAATATTGCCATCTGCCGTAGCTCTATACTCTTCAGATACAATTCCAAAACCAGCAGCTGCTAGTTCATAATACACGTGATTAATAACTGACTCATGGCTAATTACTGTATATGAATCTCCATGATCTGGTAGTGGCACACTGATCAAGTGCGCCTTACTACATTCTTTAATTTTCTTTGGCATTTTTAAAATAATGAAAGTTGGTTTGTATTAGGTTCAAGGTTTTCAATCTCTTTTCTTACTTTCTCTAAGTAATACTTGAGATTGATATCATATTCCTCAAACTCTTTTTCTTCATAATCAATCATAAGGGTTTGCATCCATTTACCGGCTTCTACTTGTATTGCCCGTGCATCCTCATTGTTTTGTTTAACAATTTTACCACCACTATTAGATACATAATATCTGATGGTATGTTGTAGAGGAATATCTTGATACTCTCCCTGGTGTACCTTGTGAAAGTGAAAAGACCAGTCTCCTTTAATCTTAACACCCCCACAATAATCAAATATATCTGTGTTAGCTTTCATAAAGTCTTCTGGATCTATACCATCTACAAAATATGCATGTAAAGCTTTAGGAATAATCAAAAAGCTTTTGTTTTTATGCAGGGCCAAATCTTTGTACTCAAATCTACCTTTGCATTTAGACTTGCCATCTTCAGTAACAGCAATGTAATTATTTACATCACCAAGAACAATCTTGCTATAAGTATCATGTTCTAACTGTAGTTTAGTCAGGTCTTCCCATCTTTTGCAAATTTCCATATACTTATCTACATACTCTCTTGGAATCATTGTCTCAAGACCATCTGTATTTTGCATTAGTGGAATTGCACCAGGAATCTCTTCACAGATCATCTCATACAGCATTGACAAACTCAGCTGACCATTAATAGTAATCCTCATTGTAAACTCAGGATCATATAGGAAGCTGTTTTCATCATTACTCAAACCATAGGTTGAGTTTAGGATAATCTTATATACATAATTCTTGGGATCAGACTTTGGAATCTTCTTTCTTTCTTCAAAGAACCATTCATACAGACTACAGAATTCATCTTGAGGTAAATGTGCCGGAGCCCACTTGTTTCTAATAGCCAAGTTAGGATAGAAACTAGTAACGTCAGAGGTCATTATTACCATGTCCTCATCAGACTTATAGACCTTACTTCTTCTGGCACCATGAATACCACCAAGACCATAATCAGTCTTGACTCCTTTGTACTGTACAGAATACTTAAAGCCTCCTTTAGTTTGACCCGGAAAGATAACCACTTCCCTAAACTTCTTAAGAAGATTCTGAAATGTAGCTGTCTTGAATTCAATATATGGTAGAATAATTTCATCTACCTTAATCATGCTTCTATGGGTTCTCATCTGTCTAAGATCCCATCTCTTAATACCAGTCTGTTCACTAAGGAACAACAGGAATAACTCCTTAGAAATTCTTGGCTCAGAAGCACTGAAGAGATTAATACCATATTCTTCTGTCAACTGTCTACGCAACTCAATCTGGCTTTTACTAAGCTGCATGATCTGTTTAGTAGACTTAACATCATTAATACAATATGTAATAACTTCAGGAATCTGTTCTGCTGTAATTTTGCTAGTATGATGAATAGGCATATCCATTACGTTATGCCAATCCATGGTATACTGAATCCACTTTAAAGAACTTCTCTTAGCATTATTATCCCAGTGATTTAGTTTAAAGACATCTACCTGGTTAATCTGAAGTTGGTGTGGAGCAAACTCCAAAAATTCCTGACGGTTCTGTCTTCCAATAATATCCTGTGCTTTACCATAAAGCCACTTAGCAATTGTCTCTCCTGTGTTATGAATAATAGTGTCTCTATTTCTGAGAATATACTCAGTAATCTGACTGTCAAATCCTAAACCATTAAAAGATACATGCCATTCATCTCTTGCAATATTATTCTCTAGGAACCATACTAACTCTAAGATATCATTCTGTGATTCATGTACTACAAAGATCTCTCTATGTTCAGACTTAATATCCTCAAACACAGCAATAAAGCAGTTGCTGAGGGTCTCATAGTCCATTACCCAATGTGTTCTACTCATCTCTTACATTTTTAAATAAACCTTCATGAATTGGATCAAGTAACTTTACTGTAGAAATATCTATGTTTGTCTTTTTAGGCATTTCTGGTGTACAGTTTGCACAGTGTCTTACTAAGATAAAATGTGTAGGTCCACAACATTCACATGCAATTGGAAAATGATAGTAAGTTCTACTTATCTCACTAATTTGTTTACAAATACTGCAATAATCTATTTCAAGAACTCCCATATCAGAACAATTTACCTATTGGATCTAATAAATCAGATCTTCTTATTTCAAGCCAAATATTAAGTGGAAGAAATTTAATTGGGTCTTCTACATGTTTGTCACACAGATGATATACTTGAGAATGAAATCCCTTACAGCACGCACAGTTTAATCTTGTTTTTACTGTAACTCTTTTGGTATGTGTCTCCCAACAATTAAATCTAGAATCACACCTTTCACCCCATTGAGCATAGCTTTTACTTATTTTATAAGTTATCATAATAAGAATGTTCAGTTAAGCTGTCCCCCCGTTACCGCATAAAAAAAGGTAAACTGTACATTTACCTCTTTTTACTGTTTTTCACCTTTAATTAATTCACACTATGAATTCATGAAGCTAAGATAATCAAAATCTTTATTAACTACTACAAGATTAATTAAATCTTTAATAGACTCCACATCACTAATGTAATACTCTTGAAACACTTCAAGCTTGTGACGGTCTTGTTTCATACCTTTTGTCCCTGTAACAGGATTACCATACTCATCAAGTTTGGGAAGCATTTGTAATGTATTTCTCTTTGTCTTAGAAATAACTACAAAGACTTTACTCTCTGGGTCATAGATACATTCCACATAAGGGGAAGCTTCCGATACTGGGATAGCTCTAAAACTTGGCTTACCACTCCATTCTGATTTGATAAGCATCATACTATTTTCCATGTTGGTTATATTTTTATACAAATTAACTTATAATCTTTAAGTTTTCCAAATCAGCTACTTCAATCATTAATATTTCTTTTTCCATATCTGGTTTGCTACATAGTTCACCAACAGATTTTAATACTGCAACTGGAACATCTAGTAACTCTGCATACTTTTTAAAATGATTATCTGGAAACAGATAACTTTCTATGTATATATAATTACCACTGTTCTTTGCAAAGTAACTTAAAATTTTGCGCCTTATATCTAAACTCATCTTACTATACCTACCATTTATAAAATGGTCCCAGTCTTCTTTTAAATCAGAAAAGTCAAATGTAAAAACAGATGTATTTTCATCAATAATAATATAATCACAAAGTCTATTATGTTTAAGTAAAACATTCTTTTCAAACCTAATATACTCTTGATCTTTTCTTGATGTGTAAACACATATCAGTTTCATATCCTCAGTGGTATAAGATGTACCCCATGCTAAATAAGTTTCAGATGGAATTACACTTGTACCCCTTTTAATGTCTAAGAGCGGATATAAAAATATCTTAGACTTCTGGAAATATTTCCTGTAAAGCGCAGTTATTGCCATAATTTAAAGTGTTACATTACCTAAAGCTAACTCATATGGTAGTTTATATTCCTTGTTGATATAGTGATACTTTAATTTATCTTCTATGTCTTCAAAGTCAGCTAACCATATTTCTAATGTTTCTTTGCTTACCTGGTAAGGATACACTTGGTTATACTTATCAATTACTATGAATGTAATTACTATACTCCATTCAACAGCATCTGGAAGTGGTTTAATGAAATTCTCCCAGGCAAGCTTGTGATAAATGGCAGCCTGAATCCAATACTTATAATAGCCCACAGACTCCGGAAAAGATGCAATATCTTTCCCTGTAGTCTTCAAGTCATTGATAAATAAGGTCTTGGAATCATAATCCATTACCACATTATCTAAGATACCTTTATAACCAAATGGTAAATGCTCCTGATTAACACTAATCATATACTCACTAAATGTTTTTATGTGAACATCATTAGGAGTTTTATCCAATTGTAAAAGGGCTCTTACTGCTTGATTAGACTTTAGTTCTATGAGTGATTCTTTGCAGTTATTCAAAGTAACCTCATCAACTACAGTCTTATCAAGACTTTCTTTTAAGAAATTAAAGTAGGATTTGTTTTCATCAGTTAAGACTTTGTCAAGTCTTTGCTGATCCGTTTTAAGGGACTGATATAAGTTGGCTGTAAGTAGTTCTGTGAGTATCTCCTGAGAGTAATCACTCAAAGATAATGTATTATTTCCAACAGTACAATGATACTTGAAAATATTATCAATTATCTTTCTTTGGCTATCCGTAGGATATTTGCCTGGCATGCTAATAAATTGTTTGTCATAATTGTCTGGCTCAAATAAAAGACAGTGTAAGACACGCCCTGCTACCAGGTGCGCGTCTGTACTGTCCTCTCTCTGATTCAAAACATAATGACTGTAAAACATTCTAGGTGAAAACAATAGCTTATTAATACTACTGTAGCTAAACCAGAATGGTTTTTTGTAAAATAATTCTAGTTCATCAGAACCAGTCAATACCGGGAGACTCATTAGTTTGGTTTATTTGATTGTTATTTGATTCAGGTTCATTTACTTCTTCAACTTGAGGAGTTTCATCAATAAGTTCAGAGAAGTTTTCAGTAATAAGTTGATTAAACTCAGCTGGTATTTCTTGATTAGATACCATAGTAGCTAGTTGAGTCAACTCTTCTTCAGTAATATCTTCATGTAAGAATGGGTGTATACTAGAAGGATCTGTTTCAGTTAATGGTTCTGTCTTAACTTCTTCTCCAATAGAATAATCTTCTGGTCCTATCGGTCCCTCTGGTCCTTCAAGACCTAAATTATTTAATTTTTCAGGAACTAATGGATTTAAATTATTTAAACCTATTACGGTTTCTATGAAGTCTTTTTCATCATCACAACCAACTTCAGCTCTGTACTCTGATTGAATTGCAGCAGCAATACTATCAGTTGGAACCAAACTTGCAGGTCTAAATACTCTACTTCTATAGAGATTACCTATAAACCAACTAATTCTAGATTCTAAAACAAGATGTAACCAGTCAGTAGTCAATAAATTCATTGCAGCAAGTTTTTCAACTACTTTATCTGGATCTAAACTCTGAACATTTTTAACTTCAATACCAAAGTAACTTACCATAGATTTAAAGTTAATATGATTCTTTGTATTTGAAATTGCAACCTGATCACAAAACTCTTCTAAAAGTAGTAATAGATAAACAGCACTGTCTACATAATTAGAATTTGCCATAATTTCCATTGCCATGATATGATTATCCTGATCAGAACTATTAAACATTTCACACAGCTGAGCATACACTTCTTTAGTGATAGTTATAGCATCTTCACCATTAATCATAGCAAGTAATTCAGTCTCATCATAAACTACTTTACTCTGGCATTCATCAATCAGTTCTTTCCATTCATCTTCTACATAGTAATAGTGACTTGAACTACCTGAAAAAACCGGTAGCTTATTTTCTCTAATATCACTAACAGTACTATAACTACAATATACCTCATCTGATTCTGAAGACAATAAAGCTGTGCGGAGATTGTCTTTGTAAAACTCATCTACATCACTAGCATCAATGTATTGGTTAACTACATCCAGTTTAACTTCATAAGCCCATCTACCCACTAAAACTTTACCTGGAGTTGCTTTACCGGTAATAACAATATTAGCATTTTCAGCATCTCTAACTATTTTAATACCATGATTAAGTGCTAAGTCTTTTAGTTTTGATCTTGGGATATTAACACCCGGCATAAGATAAATTGTATCTCCTTGTGTAGGAGTATAACCTCTACTTACATCAAACAATTGAAATTTTGTGGGATCATCAAGCACATATCTTATATTCACACGGAACTGTTTGTAATCCCTATCAAAAAATATTGATCTTTTCATAATTATAAATTAAAGGGGGCTGTTACACCCCCTTAGTTATTAGTTACCAATTGTCATTTTAACTACGTTAGTATCCTGCATCATTGCAGCAAACTTAACTTTGTTGCCATTTACAATCTCCTTGACCATATAATATCTCAAGTCATTTGTAAAGCCATCAAACTCAGTAGTTACTTTGGCTAATCTGTCAATCATTGCTTTTGGAACTGCTCCTTTGTCAGCTACAGTAATTGCATAGTTAATGATACGTGTTGCAATTACACTTGCTAAGTCTGCACGGAAATCATCATCTTTACCTACTGAAGCTACAATAGCACCTTTTACATACGCTTCATCCTTAGTAAGGATATCTTCAGGAGAGATAATTTTATCAAGCTTGTTGTTGATAAACATAGTGAACATGCTAGAAAAGTCTGCACCTACAGAACCTTCACCAATCATCTGAATCAATGGCAACTGTTCTTCAAACTTAGGAATAGAACTGATAGCATTGAAGAATGTAGTGATAGATCTTGGATTCACACGTTGAGTTACAAGCTCTGGGTGCATCAACATGAAGTTAATACATCTACCATCAATACCTGCACTCTCAGCCCACTTAGCCCATACACCAGCATCATACTTCATTTCAACAGAAATAAATCTGGTCTTCTGAGCTACGTCAAGACTAGTAACATTATAGTCACCATTGTCTGGATTAGTAGTTAAGATAACATGCCAGTCCTTAGGAAGCTTCCATGATACATATTCTTGGCGGTCAAGAATCTCCATAGTAGCTTGCATAAATCTGTGGTCTGCACGAGTATAGTCATCCAAGATTAAGAAGCCACCCTCACCTTTACCTTGAATCCATTCAGGAGCAGCATGAGACATTCTCTTATCTACTACAGTAAAACCTGCTTTAAGAGCACCATTCACTTGGGCTTCAGTAATCCATCTTTGTTTACCCTCTTGATTCTTAACAAGAAATTCTTTTACAGGAAAACCAACAAGGTCACCTAATTCTTCTATCTGAGATAGATTAAGTTTTACAACATCTTTTCCAAGTTCTTTACCCAATTGTAAGATAGTTGAAGTCTTACCAAGACCAGCATCACCCTCAATATTGATAGCTACAGGAACTTTACCCTGAGATTGGATATGCTGATTATTTGTTACCATGTGCTTGATAAAATTCTTTAACTCTTCTGCATTCAATTGTACTGTGTTCATAATTCTTTTTTTATAATTCTAACTTAATGACCTGTCCGGGAAGGTCTTCATTCATATGCGATCTTTCTGACAAAACCCATAAGACTTTACTCTTTGGTTTTACAGATGTATAACACTCACCATCTGTAAAATATACTAAGCTTGTATATTTCTTTAGGTTTGCATTATAATAATCTAGGACGGGATCAAATTCAGTCCCACCTCTTCCAAATACTTTGATTTCATTTTTGCCTTTGTAAGGTTCAATAGATCTGATAGAAGTATCACACTGTATTACAGTAATGTCTACTCCCTGTTTATAGATATGATGAATCTCATTCATGAACTCTTTGAGCTCAGTATCACTCACAGATCCTGAAGTATCAATAGCAAGCAACATGTGTTGACGCATCTTAATCTTTAGACCTGGATTATCTTCATATCTACGGTTCTCTTTCCGTCTGATTTTCTTAGTGAATACCTTAGTACTTACACCTGTAAATCTTCTGATATAACCTCTCCAGTCAAACTTAGCTTTAGTAATCTCTTCAATCTGAATCAGACCTTCAATCTCACCTGGTACACTGCCACGTTTCTTTACAGTCTGTTCTTTTGCATCTTGAAGAATCTTCTGAACTTGCTTTTCAATCAGCTTTTTCTCAGCATCTGTCATGCTATCAAACTCTTCCCATGTACTGTGATCTGGAACATCTCCTTGCTCAATACTGTCAAGAAGATCATCCATAGCTTGATTACCTGTGGTACCATTTTTATCTTTCTCATCCTGAAGACGGAGAAGCTGGTCATAGTAATATCTACAACCGGCCTTCTTATCTAGTTTAAGATCAGCATAGTCTTCTAGCATTACACCTCTTGGAGGAAGTTTATTAGCAATTGCTTTTAGTTCTTCTCGTGTAGCACCATTTTCTGTAGCTTCTTTTAATTCTGCTTTTACAGCTTCTTTAAGCTGATTAAACTCATCAGATGTTAAGTCTGTTCCTGGAAGCCATGATCTATCAATATACTGATTGATTTCCATATCCATGGCAACATTAGCTAGTTTCTTGTTACTAAAAGAACTGAAACTTGTAAGGTGACCAAATGCAATATGAAGCAATTCATGTTTCAGTAAGCCCATCTTATGCATATCAGTTAGACTATTCCAGAATTCCTCATTGATAGCCAACTGATAGTTGATATTATGTTTGCTTACTCCTGCAGTAGGGAGATTACTTCTCCAAACTTTATTCAACATAATGAGAAAGAACCCGTAATAGGGCTCTTTCAACATTAAATCTTTACTTATTTTACTAAGACTTTGTGCTTTGTCCATCATCTCTGATTTTTACTTGGATGTCAACTTTATCCATTGGATACCCTATGCTTCCTAACATACTGGTTAAGTCCCGGATGAAATACTCCAGAAATGTTTCAACTACATTGTTAGCTGCTCTGTTCTTTGTAATGATACCAAGTACACGTGCAGATGATAATGCTATAACTTCATCACCAATTACCCCAGTAATTCTCTCAGCAGTATTTGGAATCTCTCTCTTCCATGTAGAAAGTGGTTGCCCTGAAAACTTATACAATAGTATTAACTCATTGTCATCAAGTGCACTATTAGCAATTGCATGTAAAGCAATTACATGGTTTTCAGCATCACCCGACTGAAACATGTTAATCAGATTCTTTAATTCATCTTTTGTCATCATTTATACTATTTAGTTTTGTAAAACCTGCCAAGGATATTGGCATTCAAATATTCTTCCTTTTCAAGTACTTCATGTATAAATTGGTACTTTGTTTCTTGGTAAGTTAACTCAGTTTGAGAATAACAGATTCTGAGAATTTCTCTTTTGATAACTACACCATCCTTATGAGCTTGTTTAAGAACTGCATTACTACTGTAATACCTCATAAAGTCCGGAGTTAACTGATACTTATACTTCTTAAGTCTTTTATCAGTAGACATGGCCAGAGCTTTCTTACCCAATGGTCTTTTTATCTTAGCATAGAAGTTCTTCTTACCAATATATGCAACAGACTTACCTTCTATAATAGCAGTCATAATGTAGATGAATCCAACACCACCTTCCGGGATACTCATTTCATCAAACTCTTTTCCTTGATAAATCCAGCTCATATTTAACTTGATAATGTGTAGTGAGCATATTTAGCTGTTACTTCTAAATTCTCAGCTTCTAATGTTGCACATTTAACTTTCCATTCTTCAAGATCTTCTTCAAGTAAAGTATTTTGTTCTTCAAGACTTTCTACTAGATTCTTTAATTCAGCAACTTCTTTAACATACTCGGTGATTATGTCATCTACTTGTTGTTGTAAATGATAAAAAGAATCACGCGCAGAATCCATATAACTCTCAAGATCATTAAGTGTTCTAGTTAAACTCATATAACTTGTTTTAGTAAGATTAATAATTGATCTCTCACAGGTTCAATACCATGATCTCTGACAGAGTCTGATAAATCCTTAGACATTTCTAGCACTACATGTGGGATATTATACTTATCTTGATATCTCTGAGCAGCTTTCATGCCGGGCTCATCATTATCAAACAGTACAATAATCTTAGAATACTTTTCTCTAAGTTTATTTATAACAGATTCTCCAATCATTGTATTCTCACTGTCCGGAGCAATACATTCTATATTACCAATACCAAGCTTCTTGAAAGACATGAGATCTTTAAGTGAAGAAACAATTAGTAAATACTTTGAATCATATTGCAGTTGATCCATACCCTGTGTATAGTTTTGGATCTTAATGAACTTCTTCTCTGGGACTTTAGGCATGTAGATCTTATACAATTCACCATCTTCTCTAAAATAACCATAGACATAAGGTCTAGAAAATTTATAAGATCTGAGACTACCATCAACTTCAGTCTTTTCCATAGTAAAGAATTCCAATGGGACAACATTATATCTCTCCAGTATAGCTGAAGAAATCCTAAAACTTGTCCAAAACTTAGAATCTTGGGAATTCCAGTGTCTCATTTGGAAATCTGTTACCTTGAATTTATCATGAAATTGTATGGGTCCTCTTTCTGCAGGTGCATTGTATTTAAGATACTCTTGATAATCATTTAGTATTCTACTAACTGCAGTAGCTCTTGTGCTATAGTTAAATAAACACTTGACAAGTTCAATATGATCACCTTGAAAGCCAGAAGAGAAATCTTTAAACTTATAGTAATCCCCATTGCGATAGATAAACATGCTAGGAACTTTATCCTTTACATTAAATGCTGAAAGCATCTTTATATCTTGTCCAATAAGTTTTTCCTTTAAGTTCAGATAATATTCAAATACCCATTCTCTGGGTACATCCTGTAAATCAGATACTAAGTTCTTTGTTGAAATCATAACCAATAAAAATAAAGGGGGGAGGCTCCTGATTTAATCTAAAATCCTTGTTAATAATAAAATTTACATTGATAATTAATTAACTCCCCCCTCTATAAGGTGAGTTAATTAGTCTAGACTAAAGTCAGATGATGTTTTTGGTTTTTCAAATACATCATCATCCCCAAAGGACTTAACTTCTTTAACTTCTAATTTCTTGACATGCTTGGTCTCATCAAAAGGAATTACTACACCCTCTTCAATAGCTCCAAATGCATACTTCTTTCCTTCTGCTTTTGGCAACCACATATCATAGTTGGTATAACCCGATTTACCTTCATATTCTTTACCAGCAATACAGAACTCAAGGAACTTACCTCTGAAGTCTGCAGTCTTATTGAATGCTTTAACAAAGTCTTCAATAGTCTCATGTTGACCATCTTGCTCAAGGAACCAAGAATCTAATTCCATTGTATGTGCAAGAGTTCTTAAGAAGATCAAGATAGATCTATCTCTCTGAATCTTAACACCAGATTTAGTTTCACCGTCTGCAAATGCATATTGGCTTGCTTTTACTCTGCCAATCTGACCTTCATAACGACCCTTACTTTCATCTTCTTTGTCAATCATAAAACCCTCAAAACCTTCAATAGGTTGAGTCTCTACATGCATCATAAGATGATAAGCACCAGGAATAAACTTGAATTCCTCAAGTTCAATGCTGTTAATCTTTAATACATGATTACCTGGAGTAATTGTTTTTGGTAGTCCTGAGCCTGCTGTGCCCAAATCAGTTGTGCTTAATGCCATTTTTCTTTGTTTTTAATAATTAAATAAATACTTTGTCCCAATGGAACTCAAGTTGTCCATGTTCATTCATCTCTGTTACTACGATCTCTTCATTTCTGAGATGCTCTGGTCTTGCTCCGCAAGTAACTTCCTCATTTGTCTTGAAAGACAAAACAGTTTTGTTACCCTTCCTATACATATAACCAATTGCATCAGCATTAGCACAGATTAAAGATTTAATTTTACCTGTCAAATCAATATTTGCAGCTAGAACCATTTCTCCCTTATCATCAACTTGTTTGTCCTTAATGTGACCAGACAAAATAATGTGGGGAGCTAATGTATCAATAAAATCCAAAACCTGAAAGAAAGCTTGTCTTAAATATAAATAACCGGCACCATTTGCTAGTGATAAAATATTATCACCTTCATAGTTTTTACCCATGCTTGTTTGCTTATAAAGCTTGATAGCTAAAGGACCTACCATATCTTCTAATGCAGTTACAGTATCAATTGTAACATACTTGTATGGATTACCTGCAGCTTTAATAGCTTTACCAGCATCAAGCAAGTCTTGAAGACTTGTAATCTTTACTTTAAGAGCTTCTACATAGTCAGCACCATTTTCTAAATCTAGAATCAAATTGTTTTCTAGACCAGCAAATGCTGTTGTTTTACCTGTCTTAGGCTTTGAATAGATAATTAATCTCTTTGGATTAACTCTCTCAGCCTTTACTTTTTTAGTTGGAAGTACTATACTCATTACTTAAGTGTTTGTGCTAGTTTTTGAAAATCTTCTGCAATTCTTAAAAGAATATGTGAAGCTGATTCTTGTTTGTCAACAAATTGTACATCTTCTACATTTTCTTTAAGTTTTGGAATGAACTCATCTTCAAAATCTGGAAATACAGATAGACTTACTTGCTCTTTAGGAGCTTCAGCTTTTCTCTTCTCATAAAGATTTTGAGTAATCTCAGAACCATCCGGCATAACTACCATTAACTCAGACAAAGGAATTGTATAAGCATAATAGTTTTCACCCATTGCATTAGTACCCTCTTTTACATCATACTCTTCTGCAAAATAAGCATTGTGTTTGTACTTAAAAAGAGGTCTATCTGCAAAAGCCGGTTCAATTCCAGTTTCTTTTCCAGAACCATCTCTATTGATTTCAATAAACTCAATGTAGATATCTTCTCCTCTTTTTAACTCACTCTCAAATAGCTGAACTTGCTTACCAAACTTACCTTTCTGAAAGAAAGCAGTTTTAATAGTAAAGAAGGGATCAGTTACCTGAGCTTTTCGGAACTTGTCCATATGATGGCCAAAGAATTCCTTTTCTTTTTCTTTTCTACTCATAATTAAATTTTGATGTTTTTACTTGCTTGGGCTGGAGTTGCTATTTCAACAATTCTCATGGAGTTTCTATCTAGCTTGAAGAAGCTTAATCTTGTGGTACCATTTCTAGATTTTAGGAAGTGGAAGGCTAAAGTGTCTTCATCACTAATAATAAATCTCTCTGGACCATACTGTCTAATCTTTCTGATAGAAGGTTTATTAATACCAAGAACTACATCAGCATGTTGCAATAAAGCATCTGCTCCAAATAAATCAGAATCTAACACATAATTTCCATAGTCACCATCTTTAGATCTCTCTGGGTTATCTATATTCCGGTTCAACTGACTTAGAATAAGAAAAGCCACAGGATAATGCTTCTTCATATATGTCATGGCTTCACCAAGAGCATATAATGTTTCAAACTTATCCTTCTGACCTTTACCTACTTTAAATAAAGCTGAGTGGTCAATAGTAACCAGAGTATTTGTGTAATTACCCTCTTGATCTTTGTGAGCTTCCATATAATAATGTATAGTTGCACACATTTCATCAACAGTACACGGATCATATACTACATCAATGACATCATTCCTTGCACTATCTTCATAGTACTGGACGCATCTCATGTATAGATCCTTATCTACCGGTTCACCTTTGGACATTAGTGTATTGTAATCAGAACCTGTATTCAGACTCAGCTTTCTGATACCATTGGTCTCATCAAGCATTTCAAACTGGAACTTAAGTACTCTAAATGTATGGTCCTGATTCTCCTCAATAATATCAGAGATCAACTGTTCCATAAATAAAGTTTTACCTGTGCCAGGCCTAGCACCTACTACGGTGATAGTTCTCCATTCCAATCCATCACAGAAGGCATCATTAAATTTGGGCCATGAGCTTTTAAGTGATTTTAACTCACCAGATCTTCTAGCCTTCATTTTAAGAAGGGCTTTTCTAAGAGCGTCTCTTTCACTCACAGGCTTCAGAGCCCGGGCACCGTTAAATAAATCTGCCATACATTTGGATTATGTTGTTAACTTACTTTTTACATCATTATAGATGAAGTGAGATAAACCCACTATAAATTCAATTGCTAGAAACTGTACAAAATTCATCTCTACAAGAAAAGTATGAACTAACAGCCAGGAAACAAGACTTCCTACTATTGCAATTAAAAATAACTTAAGCCTAATCATACTATATTCTCTTTAAAGTAACTTGGTTCTTCATAATCATCTGCTTCAATCATATCACAATAAGTGGCTAGAGTAGAATCCCAAGTTTTATCTGTATTCTGTTTTCTAACAAAGTATTGAGAGTTTCTCATGTAGTTGTACCTATTCATAGAATATTCATCTACATACTTTTCTGTTGCTTTTAGTACTGTTTCCCAAGAATAAGTAAAATTCTCAAAGAACCATCTAAATGCATTCTCTAAACCTTTAATGTTTACTCTTGCTGGTACACCACTTGGTAGTTTACCTTTAGGAAATAATTCATTATAAGTTTTAAGATTGTCTTGAAAGTCATCACCCATCAAGATCTTAGAAGTTTTCTTCTTAGATTTCTTGAAATATCCTTCAATTTCAGACATAAATTTAACACTATTTCCTGACAATTCCAAGGATTCTGTTATGTAATTACCTGAAATTAACTTAGAAACTTCAAGAGAACTATTAACAGATTTATCTGGTACTATTTTATTGTATATACAATATAGTACATAGAATGCATTAGGTGTTAAACCAAATGCTGTTATCTTAAAAAATACTTCTCCCATTACCAAATGATTTTATAGTTATATAAATACTCTACAGTATCTCTAACTTCTCCAAAAACACCTTTAGAATCCCATTTGCTGCCATTATAAACAGCACTTGCAGGATGTGAGACCATAAATTTAGTGCAATTTTCTCCACACATCTCTGCCCACTCTTGAGATTTTTTACCCATATAGACATAAACAAGTCCAGGATGAAAGTTTTTCAAGTAATCAAATAAATAAGCTACAAAGGGTGCCCAGATTTCATAATGCTGACCAACCTTACCAACTTCAGTTGTAAAAGCTGTATTAAGCATAAGTATACCCTGTCGGGACCATTTTGATAAGTCTAAGGGTCTTTCATACCCGTCCGGGTATAATTTCTGAACTTCATCAAGAATAAACCTTAAAGAAGGTTGTTCTTTTTCAGTTTTACTACAACTAAATGCAATACCATCTGCTACACCAAGTGTTGGATATGGATCTTGTCCTACCATGACAACTTTAAGTTCACCATAGGGGCATTCTTCAAATGCTCTAAACACATCCTTTAGTACAGGAGTGAACCTCTTACCTTCATTAGAAAGATTGTAAAGATCAGTCAAGATCTTTTCAAACTCCAAACTAAATATAAAAGGTTTAAGAACTCTACCCCATCCACTTGGTTCAAGTTTATTAAATATTTTTTGTTTATAATCATCAATGTTTAGCATATTGCCCATAATCATGTATATTTGTTAAAAAGTGTAACATAATGGCTATCAAAGTAAAAGAAATAAAGGATGATGCAGTTATTGAGATTAAAGTCAATAAAGCATATTATCTTATGGCAAAAGCAGTCTCTTTGTATTTATTTAAACAAATGCCAGAAGCAGATAGAGAAAATTATATAAAAGACTCTATAAATAAAGACTACAAAGATCTTGATGAGCTTCAGAGAGCTTTTCGTACTATTACATTACTTTTAGTAGAAATTGAAACTTCTGCTACTGAAAATAATTTATATAAAGAAAATGAAGTCTTAGAACCAGAAGATAAAGGTTATAAAGCTCCTACCCTAGATTAAGATTAAAATCTTTTCCTATTTCAATACAAGACTCTATTGCTAGAGCTAATTCCATTTTACTACAGTCTGCAAAAGATTTACAAATCTCTGCACCATCTGCATCATAACAAAGACCAGCATGGGTCTTAATAATCCTTTTCATTTCATCAAAAGTATAGCCAGATTCTTGTGCTAGTGTGCGTATACATGCATGCACTTTAGCAATCTGTGCCAATGAGGCATTCTCTGAAGTTGGGCCCATAAAGACCTCAACCTGCTGTCCATCAGCTAGTTTATCAATGAAAATCTGAAAATTTAATTTGGATTTATCATCAGGATAAACTAACTTACCTCCACGTTTCACTAATTTAGTAGTAAACATAAGCTGATTTTTTTGTATATTATTAATAGATATGGAAAGAATCCACGGAAATCAAAGCACAGTAAGTAAAGATACTGAAATAGTACTGAGTTACCTAGAAAGGTTTCCAGATGCTCCCTCAAAAACTCTTGCTAGAAAAATCTATTCTGAAAATCCTGCTCTGAGCTCACTTGAATCTGTCTATGGTAAAGTTAGATACTATAGAGGTCAATATGGTAAAGCACACAGAAAGCACTTACAGAACAGACAGTTTCAGCAAGAACTTAAAGTTGACATAAATATGAAAGAAAAATTCCTCCCAGAGTCTTATGCAACTAAGCGTGATACTTTTATATTCCCATCAGGTTGCAACTCAGTAGGAGTTATTGGTGACCTTCATATACCATATCAAGATAATGATGCTATAGAAGCAGCATTTGATGAAATGGAGAAACAAAACATAGAGTCCCTGTTTATCAACGGTGACATGTTAGATTTCTACCAAATGTCTTTCCATGAGAAAGACCCAAGAATGGTTCACTTTAAGCAAGAACTTGAGGCAGGTAGACAATTCTTAGATTACTGCAGATCCAGATTCCCTGGTATTCCTATTTACTTTATCCCAGGCAACCATGAAAATAGATTTGAAAGATACCTTAGAGTTAAAGCATCTGAACTATTAGACATGGATGAATTCAGACTAGATGTACTTCTACATGTAGCTGAATATGGTGTACAGTATATTCCATTTAGATCTAAAGTTGTCTTTGGTGACTTCCTTATAGAGCATGGAGACAAAATCCCCGGTGCAGGTGGTGTAGTACCAGCCCGCACTGCCCTAATGAGATTAAAAACAAACTGTCTTATAAATCACTTTCACAAAACAAGTTCTAGCTCACAGAGAGTGTATGGTCCTGAAGACTCTACAACAATACGTGGTTATAGCCTTGGTTGTTTATGTGAACTTACTCCAGAATATTTAGAAATAAATGAATGGAATCATGGATTTGCTATTCTAAAAAGAAATGGTAACTTAGTACAAGTTCACAATTACAAAATAGAAGGTAATCAAATAGTCTAATGTTTCTACCAATTGAATTCAAAGATGAGCAGGGCCCATATATTGAGCATCTGAATGTTACTCACATAACAAGAATCTCTTTTGTTAATCCCAGAAATCCGGATGCTGGTAGTAAAATACATCTCCGCACAGGAGAAATATTAAAGACTACTATGCCATTTGATGTTCTATCTCAAGAAATTGATGAAGCATGGGAATCTGCTTCTACTTTAATTCTTTCTACTGTGCTTTCTGAAAAAGCTAAGCTTATGAAACAAAGTGACCTACAGAATGAAGGAATTCAAGAACTTCCTCCTTTGTCCGAAGTTTAAACTTCTTATCTGGCCAATCAAAGTTGCCTACAAACCATTCATCTTCAGCTTCTACTAAATCACTGTCTGTGGATATAAGTGAAAGATTGTTAAATATGTCTAGCACATAATAATAATAATCATATCCATTTTGACTGTCTAAGTCATTGATCTCCACTTTGTTAAAACCAAGATCTGTTAAATCATTTTCCGTCATTTGTTAATTCTTTTGCAATTACCTTAGCTAAGTATGGTGAGCATTTATATCTCAGTTTTACATATTTTGCTATAGTTTGTGGAAGCATTTCTTTAATATTCTTATTGCTTTCTCTTATCTCTGCAATAATATGTTCTTTAACTAGATTAGCCATTAGCTGGTGACATTGTTTTCATGAATACTTCATGGTTGAGGATCTCATGTGGATAGTCTTTGGCAATCTTCCAATAGACTTGATTCACTTTACTATACTCACCATGTTCTTTAATTCTAAGATCTCTAAAGCTCTTAATTGATAGAGTAACCATATGTAGGTTTTCTTCATCTGAAGATTCTAACATTGCAATCATGTTCTTTATCTCAGTATCATTAATGTAGCCCATTCTCTTCAGCAGTTGTAACTCTGCCATATATACAAAAGGACGGAATGTCCCAACTTTACTACCTTTATGGTACATGTACCACAGATAGTTTAAGTTTCTATCTACATTGTCTGTCAATTCATAATGCTCTTTTGCAATTGCTGCTGATAATTCCAGCATTTCATGTGTTATTTTCTTTTCCATTTCTCTATCAAAATATGTAACGAATTGTGTTCCAAGGTAAGATTCTATCATGAAGTTCTCTAAACTGTCTAATATAGTCTTGCTTTCTCCTGTGTTCATACCTAAGATTAGCTCCTCCATACTGGGAGGTTTTATGCTCCTGGATTTTAGGGGTATATAAGAATTCTTCACCGGGTAATTTATTTGCTACGTTGTACCAATGCTTCTGTTCATTATGAGTTAAAAAGATTACCTCAGCTTTAACTCTATCATCAGCCCAATTATAATGCTGTGCCATACGGGCAATATTATCAAACAAACTCTCATAATGCTTTAACCAGTTATCATGAACAATAACAGGACTAAAGTTTAAGTGCACTTCATAACCCGCATCTAAAAATTTTGTTACTGCCATTATTCTTTCATAGATACTACTTGTATTAGGCTCAAGAGGATCACTTAATTCATAAGGCATTAAACTAAATCTAATTCTAACTTTACCTTCAGGATTAAAATGTAATAAGTCTCTATTTACATACTTAGTAGCAAATGAACCCATAGCAAGTGGATGATCTCTAAAGAACTTAAAGATGGTTTCCCAATCATGATATGTAGCATGTAGAGCAAAGTCCTCATTACAACTAATATCATATGTAATATAATCTCCAGTCTGATTTGGTTTCTCTACATCTGCAAAGAATGCATGGGAATTGATTTCTGTCAGGATATCCATAGTATTTGTAGCTACAGATAATCCTTCCGGCTTATGTCTCTTCATATAACAGTAAGTACAGTTATACAAACAGCCATGACCAAAGGACGGACTGATATAATCAGTTGACCGTCCTGATGGTCTAATAATCATACTTTTTCTAGTGACTT
>JACCDS011599323.1_pt1 | contig 25283 bp, 15 predicted proteins | sample 7446441 | NCBI WGS metagenome assembly JACCDS01 (sample SAMN15323445, study PRJNA562643) | freshwater metagenome | isolation source: river surface water | place: USA:Blue River Watershed | collected 2017-08-17 | reverse complement strand
CCTTGTTCAGGTCGGCCGTCTGCTTGTCGTCCAGCGTCGCCTTCAGGTGCTTGCCGAGGTACCACTCGGGGAACAGCATCAGCTCGCGGTGCAGCAGCGTGCGATCGTAGTCGGGCAGTTTGCCAGGCTGGCTCTGCACTTGCAGCAGCACCAGTGCGTCGATCGCGTCGATGTAAAGCTTGTGCGCGGTGTCCGGGCTCAGCTGTTTCAGGTAAGTCGTCGATCCCAGGTCGGACAGCAACAGGAAGCCCTGTTCGACATCCCGCGCGAGGACGGTCGGCACGGTCACGCCGGTGGCGCCGAACAGTTCGGCCACCTCGATAAAGGGACGCACGTCTTCCTGAGGGGGTGGCGCGTCCATCGCGATCAGCGTGCCGCCATCGGCGGTGTCGACGCGGAAGTAGCGACGGAAGCTGGCGTCCGCCGAAGCCGGGCGCAGGCTGTCAGGCAGGGTTTTCGGGGACTCAAGTCTGGCAAGCCAGTCGGCCAGCTGCGACAGGCGGGGATCGTGGGTTCTGGAATCGGACATGGAAAGGAAAATCAGGGCAACGGAGATGCCGGTTGGCATGGAACCGGCAATGAGTTCCCATATAATACGGGATTCGCCAAGCTAACGCGGCGCATAACACCGATAAATCACCCTTCATGACCCGGCGATCGCCTTCACTGCAAATCCAGACAATCGCGCGCAGGCCCCTGCTGTCCTTGCTGCTGGCAATGGCTTTCGGCGGCGCTCATGCGCAGCAGTCCTGGGTGGTCGATACCTTGCAGCAGGACCAGGCGACGACGGTGATCGAGGGCGGAGAATTGTCCGGGCGCCCGGACCGCGAGATCCGCCTGTCGCAGGACGTCGAGATCACGCGTGGCCAGTCGGTCATCAATGCCGATGAAGTCTATTACGATATTGTCGATGACCGTGTCGAAGCCGAGGGCAATGTCCGCATCTTGCGCGGCGGCGATCGCTTCACGGGCGAGTCGCTCAATCTCAAGCTCGACACCGGCGTCGGTTACATGGACAGCCCTGTGTACAGGCTGCTGCAACGAAATGCGCAAGGCTATGCGAAGCGGGTTGATTTCGAGTCCGAAGACGTCGCTACCGTTGTCGACGGTGTCTTTACGACCTGTGAAGGGCCTTCGCCTGACTGGTACCTGAAGGCCAGCCGGCTGACACTGGACAATGACACCGGTATCGGCAGTGCGCGCAATGCGGTGCTCGTGTTCAAGGGAGTGCCGATCGCCGGAACGCCGATGGTGTCTTTCCCGCTCACTGAAGGCAAGAAATCGGGATTTCTGGCGCCGACCTTCATTAGTTCTAACAACGCCGGTCTGCAGATGACGCTGCCCTATTTCTGGGACATTGCGCCGAACCGTGACCTCACGCTATTTCCGCGTTACATGTCTACGCGTGGCCTGATGCTGGGCGCGGATGCCCGCTATCTTGAGCGCGATTATTCTGGTGAGGTACGTCTGGAGTTCTTGAACGACTCCGAATACAAGGATTCTTTACGCTACGCGATCAGTGCCCGCCACAACCAAAAGATAGCTCCGGGTCTTGGCCTGGCTGTCAATTTCAATCGCGTGTCCGATGACGAATACGCGCGTGATTTCTCTTTCAGCCATGTATTCGACCAGCCTGGTGTCAACCGCCGATTGCTGCCCCAGAAGGTAGACCTGACATACAACTCTGGCGGTGCCTGGTACGGCTCTGTGCAGTTGTCTGATTACCAGGCGCTGCGGGATGCGCGGTTGCCGGTGCCGATTGCCCCGCCGCACGCGCGCTTGCCGCAGGTCAACCTGAACTACGCGGAATATGGCGAAAACGGCCTCGGGTTGACGATGGCGTCGCAATATACGCATTTCATGCACCCGACAGCCATTCAGGGCGACCGTCTGGTGGTCAATCCGCGCGTTACCTACGATTTCCTGCAGCAACCCGGCTACTTCCTTCGACCCAGCCTGTCGGTGCATGGCACCTTGTACAACCTCGATCGTACGGATGGGGGAGTGAAGACGCCAAGCCGCGTACTGCCCAGCTTTTCGCTGGACTCGGGCATGATTTTTGAGCGTGCGACCAGCTTCTTCGGCCAGGACACGATACAGACGCTGGAGCCGAGGGCGTTCTACACCTACACGCCCTATCTTGCGCAAAACGACGGCCGGTACCCGAATTTCGATACCACGATCGCCGACCTCAGCTATGCAATGATGTTTCGTGAAAATCGTTTCATCGGTAATGATCGCATCGGCGATGCGAATGAGGTCACGCTGGCAGTTAGTTCACGCTTCCTCGAAACTGACGGTGCCGAACGCCTGCGCGTAGCAGTCGCGCAGCGTTTCAGTTTCACTCAGCCGCGCGTTGATTTGCGCCAGGATCTGGCGACGGCATCCTCGCAGGAAAAATCCGATGTGTTGCTCCTGACGACAGGACGTATTTCACGCGAGACCCGTATTGATGCGAACTTGCAGTTCAACCAAACCAAGAGTGAGATCAATCGCGTGAATGTCGGCGTGCACTGGCAGCCCGAACCGATGAAGGTGTTCAACGCGCAGTACCGGCGCGACTCGCGCGACCTCGGGGTCGATTTTCCATGGACGAAATATGAGCTGATCGACCTGTCGGCGCAGTGGCCAATTGCTTCCCGCTGGTACGGGGTGGGTCGCATCAATTACCTGATCGACGAAAGCCGCGTTGGTCAGACTCTGGCTGGCGTCGAACACCAGGCTGATTGCTGGATTCTTCGTGTAGTGGGCCAGCGGGTGCCGACGGCTTCAGGCTTCATCAACACGATGATCTTCGTACAGCTAGAATTGAACGGTCTGTCGTCGATTGGCATGAACCCCATGCGCGCTCTGCAAATGAACATCCCCGGCTATCAGTCGCTCGGGCAGTCGGCATATCCCGTCCAATGAATCAAGTCCCGGCGTCCGGCCGTGAGCCGGCCCCTATTGCTAATTTCCCGAACCTGACAAGATGAGCATCCTGATCCGCACAATGACTCGCCGTCCCGCCATTCTTCGAGGTGGCCTGACCGCGTTATGCCTGATGGCCGCGCTTGGCGTCCGGGCCGAGGAAAAGACATCCGCTGTGCGCCAGCAACCGGTGCTGGTCGATGCGATTGTCGCGGTCGTTAATGCCGACGTGATCACGATGAAGGAACTCGACGAGCGCCTGCGGCTGGTCGAGCAGCGCATGAATCGCCAGAACATGCAGCCGCCACCGCGCGAACTATTGCAAAAGCAATTGCTTGAGCGGCTGATCGTGAGCCGTGCGCAGATGCAGCTTGCACGCGAAACCGGCGTACGCATTGATGACATCATGCTCGACCGCGCGATCGCGCGCATTGCCGAGCAGAACGGCACGAACGTGCAGGGCCTGCGCGATCAACTCGAGCGCGACGGCATATCGTTCGCGCGCTTCCGCGAGGAGATTCGCGAGGAAATCACGCTGCAGCGGCTGCGTGAGCGCGAAGTCGACAACCGACTGCAGATCTCCGAGTCGGAAGTCGATAATTTCCTGGCCGCCAGCGGTGGTCAGGCCGATGCTGCGCAGCAGGAACTGAATATCGCGCAGATCCTGATCCGCGTACCGGAAAACGCATCGCCGCAGCAAATCGCCGATCGCAAGAAGCGCGCCGAAAAGGCAATAGAACAACTGAAGTCGGGTGCCGATTTCGCGAAAATCGCGGCCAGTTTTTCCGATGCAGGCGATGCGCTGACGGGGGGTGATCTCGGATGGCGCAGCCCGTCGCGGCTGCCCCAGCTGTTCGTCGAAGCGACCGACAAGCTCGCCGACGGCGACATCGCGCCGCTGGTGCGCAGTGCCAACGGCTTCCACGTACTGAAGCTGGTCGGCCGCCGCAGCGCCAGCATCGTCAAGGCCGGCCCGTCGAACACCGTGCAACAAACCCATGCGCGTCACATCCTGATCAAGGTGAACCAGATCGTGTCTGCAGCCGATGCGCGCCGCAAGCTGACCGAACTGAAGGAGCGCCTGGACAATAATGCAGCCAAGTTCGAGGACCTCGCACGTCTCTACTCAAATGACGGTACCGCCAGCAAGGGAGGTGACCTCGGCTGGATTTATCCGGGCGACACCGTGCCGGAATTCGAGCGCGCGATGAACGCGTTGAAGCCGGGCGAAGTCAGCCAGCTGATCGAGTCGCCGTTCGGCTACCACCTGATCGAAGTCCTCGAGCGCAAGACCGAAGAAGTATCGAAAGAACGCCAGCGCATGGCGGCGCGCCAGGCTTTGCGTGAACAGAAGCTGGAAGAAGCCTATGAAGACTGGTTGCGCCAGCTACGCGACCGCGCCTATGTTGAGTATCGCCTCGACGATACGGGCAAGCGTTGACCCGCTGATGCCATGACGCGTCCGCGCATAGCGATTACCTGCGGCGAGCCGGCAGGCATCGGCCCGGAGATTGCTCTGCGCGCCGCGCTCGATGTGGCCGATGCCGATTGCCTGCTGATCGGCGACGCGGCGCAAATCAAGGCGCTTGCGCTATTACTGGCGCCGGCGCGCGTGCCGCGCGCGCTTGGATCGGCGGCCGAGTTCGCCAACCATCACAACGAACTGTGCATACTCGATTGCCCGCACGCCACGCCGGCCATTCCCGGCAAGCTCGACGCACGTAACGGAGCCTCCGTGCTGCGCATGCTCGACGTGGCGATCGCTGCCGCTCTCGCCGGCGAGGTCGATGCCATCGTCACTGCGCCGGTACAGAAAAGCACGATCAACGATGCCGGTTTTGCATTCACTGGCCACACCGAATACCTCGCCGAAAAAGCCGGCACTGCGCAAGTCGTGATGATGCTGGCCGGCGAGACCGATGACGGCATGCTGCGCGTCGCTCTGGCTACCACGCATCTTGCGCTGGCCGCAGTACCGGCCGCGATCACCCTTGATAGCCTCAGCAGCACGCTGTCTATCGTGCATCACGATCTGGTCCATCGCTTCGGCATTGCCGATCCGCACATCCTCGTCACGGGCCTGAACCCGCATGCCGGCGAGGGCGGCTATCTGGGGCGCGAGGAAATCGACGTGATCACGCCGGCGATCCAAATCGCCCGTGCGCGCGGCTGGCAGGTCAGCGGCCCCTATCCGGCCGACACGCTGTTCCAGCCGCGCCACCTGCAGCACGCTGACTGCGTGCTGGCGATGTATCACGACCAGGGATTGCCGGTACTGAAATACGCATCCTTCGGGCGCGGCGTAAACATTACGCTCGGCCTGCCCATCATCCGCACTTCCGTCGACCATGGCACCGCCCTCGACCTTGCAGCCGCCGGCCTCGGCAACGCCGATCACGCCAGCATGCGCGAGGCGATCCGCGTCGCAAGCCAAATGTCGACGGCCCGTCCATGAAACACATACCCAAAAAACGCTTCGGCCAGAACTTCCTGACCGATGCCAACGTGCTGCACGAAATCATCCGCGCGATCGCGCCCGCTCCCGAAGACCTGATGGTCGAGATCGGACCGGGGCAGGGGGCAATGACGCAGCTGCTGCTGTCATCGCTGAAGCAGCTGCAGGTGGTCGAACTCGATCGCGACCTGGTCGTGCTGTTGCAAAAGAAATTCAGCGCCGACAAGCTCATCATTCACTCGGGCGATGCGCTTCAATTCGACTTCGCGCAGCTGCGCACGGACGAGCGAAAGCTGCGTATTGTTGGCAACCTGCCGTACAACATCTCCAGTCCCTTGCTGTTCCACCTCGCGCAAGTCGCGCCGCAGGTGATCGACCAGCACTTCATGCTGCAGAAAGAAGTGGTCGAGCGCATGGTCGCCGCGCCGGGCAGCCGCGACTACGGCCGCCTGTCGGTGATGCTGCAATGGCGCTACCGGATGGAGCTGCTGTTCATTGTCCCGCCCGAGGCCTTCGATCCGCCGCCGAAAGTCGAATCGGCGATTGTGCGCATGGTGCCAATCGATCAGCCACTGGCCTGCGAACAGCGCAAGCTGGAACACGTGGTCACGAAAGCGTTCTCTCAACGACGCAAGGTGATACGCAACTGCTTGGCCGATCTGTTCACCGAAGCACAGCTGCTCGAGGCTGGCATCAATCCGCAATCCCGTCCTGAAACCGTGCCGCTGGAACAGTTCGTTAATCTCGCGCGCATGCTCGGTGATTGACCGCTTGATTCAGGCATCACTCGCCGAATTACAACAATTAGTGCAAGACAGCGGCTGCTTACCGATACGCGGGCCGCATTCCGTCCAAGGCCATTGACCCGCCAGAGGTCGGCACTTAGCTTGCGGGCTTTCGCAACTTCGCGATTGCCTCCGCATGTTCAAGCGCCAGAAAACACGTCCCGACCAAGCTTTACCCCTTTCTCGGCCATCGCTGCTCTGGGTGCTTGGCAGCTATTGCCGCATCAGCCGGTGGCCATTCGACGCCGAGCTGCTGATGCAGCAATTTCCGCCACCGTACAGTACGGAGACACTGGTCCATGCCGGACGATCGCTCGGCCTGAAAATTCAGAGTCTGCATCGCAGCGCAGCAGAGCTGCCCGGATTGCACTGTCCCTTCATCGCCGTATGCCGCCGTGCCGAACATAACGAAGCTGAGTTACGACTGGTAATCGACATTCATGACGGTCAGCTGACCTGGATCGTTCCCGGTGAAGAGGTGCAGCAAGCTGCAGGCGTCGATGAATTCCGAGCGGACTATCTGGATCTGGCCTTCCTGTTACGGCCGGAGCAAACACCGGTCGAGGACCCCGATAGGACGAAAGAGCGCCCCTTCGGCTTTCACTGGTTTCTGCCCGAGCTGTTGAAATATCGGCGGGTCTGGCGCGATGTGCTGCTGGGATCGCTTGCGCTGCAAATGCTGGCGCTGGGCACGCCGCTGTTCACACAAGTCATCATCGACAAAGTAATCGTTCATCGAACGATTAATACCCTTGTCGTGATAGCGATTGGTCTGATCGTATTCATGCTGTTCTCGGCGCTGATCGGCTGGTCACGACAAACACTGCTGCACCACACCGGTAACCGCATCGACGCCGTGCTGGGCATGTCGGTGTTTCGCCATCTGTTCAGTGTGCCGGTTGACTACTTCGCGCGGCGACCGACCGGCGTCATCGCGGCGCGCCTGCACGGCGTCGAATCCATCCGTGAGTTCATCGCCAGCGCCGCGGTATCACTGCTGCTCGACATCCCCTTCCTGCTGCTGTTTGTCGCCGTGATGTTCTGGTACAGCGTACCGCTGACGCTGATCACGCTCGCGGTTCTCGCATTGATTGTCTTGCTCTCGATCGTACTTGCGCCGCTGTTCAGGGCGCAGCTAGACGAGCAGTTCCTGATCGGCGCCCGCAACCAGGCTTTTCTGACCGAGCATGTGGCGGGCATCGAGACCGTGAAGAGCCTGCAGATGGAGCCGCAGCTCAGCGAGCGCTATTCCAGCTACCTTGGCGAATACCTGAATGCCAGCTTTCGCACGCGGCAGCTCGGCAATCTGTACAACACGCTGGCAGGCAGTCTCGAGCAGCTGATGCGCCTGCTGATCCTGCTGGTAGGCGCCTATACAGCGATGAGCAGCACCGAATTCACCATCGGCATGCTGGTTGCGTTCCAGATGTTTGCGGGAAACCTGAGCGCGCCGGCGATGCGGCTGGTCGGACTGTGGCAGCAGTTCCAGCAGGCGCGTCTATCGGTACAGCGGCTGGCCGACGTGATGGATGCGCCCTGCGAGCCGCACAGTGCTCAGCCTTCACGGAAGACTGCGCGACGGGGACTGATCACGATAGAGCAGCTCGCGTTCCGGTACAGCGAGCGCCATCCCTGGTTGTACGAAGGCTTTGACCTGGTGATCGAACCCGGAACCACCGTTGCGCTGATGGGTCCGTCCGCCTGCGGCAAGAGCACGCTGGCGCGCCTGCTGCTTGGCTTCCATCAGCCGCAGCAAGGGCATATACAGATCGACGGCATCAGCATCGCCAACCTGCCCGTCAATGAACTGCGTCGTTACTTCGGCGTGGTGCCGCAGGACACCGTCCTCTTCTCCGGCAGCCTGCTACAGAACCTGCAGGCCGCCGATCCGCATACGAGCTTCGACCGTATCGTCACTGCCTGCGTGATGGCGGGCATACACGACACGCTGGAGCAACTGCCGGATGGCTACCAGACTATCGTCGGCGAGCGCGGTATCGGCCTCTCCGGCGGCCAGCGGCAGCGCATCGCGATCGCACGCGCGCTGCTGAAGCAGCCGCACGTACTGATCTTCGATGAAGCCACCAGCGCCCTGGACGCCGACACCGCGCGTCAGCTCGCGATCACGATCAACAGCCTGAAGGGCAAGGTTAGTGTGCTGTTCATTGCGCATGCGCTGCCGGAGGGATTGGTGGTGGATAGGGTGGTGAGCATAGGCAGACCAGCGATCAGGCCCGAAGTCCGGGCAGGTGCGTGAACCGAGATAAGTCGAGACAGCATCATGAGCCAGGCCGTGCACCGGACACCGTGCGGAAGCTGCTCCGGAAACTCAGTCATCTCGACAAGACAAACCGAGATGACGAATCGAAATTCATTTTGATTTTGGGGGAAACATGGATGTCCGCTTTGCCACCTTAAGGGATATACCGAACTGCATCGAACTGGGATTCCGGGTGCAGAAGAGCACGGCACTGGCACGCTTCGCGTACGACAGGACAGTCGTCGAGAAAAACCTGCGCAGCCTGATCGTTGTAGGACAGCAGAAGCGACGGAGTCACTGTCTGTTGTTGGCCGAGGATGAGCAGGGGCTGCTGATCGGTGGCCTGATCGGCTGTATCGACTCGCACCTGTTTTCACACCGCCCGGTGGCCAACATGGTCGCTTACGGCGTACGGCCGGGGCATCGGATGACCGGCGCAGCGGTGCGGCTGATGAAGGCCTTTGTCGAGTGGGCCAAGCGACGTGGCGCTTATGAGGTCAATGCGGGAGTGAACAGCGGTACCGATATTGATCGGACAGATCGGTTCATGAAGAAGATGGGATTTGCGAAGACGGGGGCTAATTATGCGATGAGGTTGAAGAGCCTGGAGTAAATGCGCGCCACATCTGACTTTTCGCGAAGAGTAAATAAAGGCTTTTCGCGCAAAGGAATTGTTATTGATTATGCCGAATCGGCACGCAGCAGGCGGCTCTTAATTTCCAAATAGCGGAATGATTTCGAATCTGCAGAACAGCTCACCACAGGTTGACAGCAATGATCCTAAAAGCAGGACGGCTTTTTTATTCCAAGGATTTCGGTCAAGCCTGCACAGAAGCATATAGCCTTCAGGAAGTGATTCGCTTGTGAGGTCCAAACACGATTCAATGTCGGATTTTGAATAAAGCAATGGCTTGAGATTGTTTGCTGTCCAAGAAAGATATGAACTTGCAGGAACATCCCCATGTTCTTTGGCGTACTTGATTGCATATTTTGCAGAATGCAAGTCCACCACATTGGCAGACGCTTTAAAACTCGCCCCAGAATTCTTGCCTATTTTCAATTCGCAGTCGCCAGATCGGCCGCAGCTGAGAGAAAATTTTGTATTTGGAACGGTTCCGCCCGTGGTTTCAGGGACTATGTCTTCGAACGTCCCAACAAAATAGCTGGGCAGGATCCCGTCGCCAGATTCGGAACGGTGACCACCAATGTCCCCTCCGGAAGAAAACGAAGAGTAAGTAAATGCTGGAAAACAAAGACATATCAGGATCGCAAATTTTTTCATCGTTACGTCATCCTTTTCAAATTGGGGGGGGCTGCTTGGCTTCACCACAGCCAGGTCAGACGATTAATCTCTGTTATTCGGCCTTTTTTCATTTTCCTGACGCTTGTTCCCATGTATGACTAAATCCGCAGCGCCAAGGAGTTGAACGGTCTTCTGCATGTCCGCACTGCGTTGCACTTTGTCCCTACCTTCGTCGGATTGAAACTTGCAATTTGTGAGCCACACGGTCTTCGCCTGCTCCATGCTGGAAGAAGCGCCGGCCTGTTCAAGCAAATCGCGTACTTTTTTATAGGGTGAAGGTCTGCCTGAAAGGTAATACGGCTGAGTCACCAACATGGGTACGAATCTGAACGGATCCTCGAAGATCTTTGGATTACAGGACCACGCGCTTTGCCTCATTGACATGACTGCCGCTATCCATGGGGTAATCCCCGTTTCATCAGCGTCGTTGATGTGCTCCTTGACTAAATCGGAGGTAAGCAAGGCGGCGACAACGTTCGGGTAACCCATGTAAGCAGCTGCCGACAGCGGGGAGCGATTAGCTTTGTCCTTAGGAAGGAGCCCCTCGGTTGCGCCGCTCACCAGATACGCGCGAATTTCAGTGGCCGCCGTCGCTTCGGCAGCAATCATTTCAGCCGCCTCGCCCTTGGTTTCTCCGATGACGTATATCCGGTTAACCAAGGCATTGATAACTGCAATCGGTTCACGGACAGTTCCTGTAGCGTTCGCTGCGCAGGTAAAGAATGTCGCGGCTAGAAAAAATATTTTGACGGCACGAAAGCGCGTTCGCAAAGCATTCGAAAGTCGGATGGTACGCAGACTGATCCCGCGGGTGTCGGCCAATTGAAGCTGTGACCGACCATGTTTGAAAAGTAAGTTTTGAATAAACATCATCACCCCTTTCGTTTGTGAGGCGGCCCGTTAGTAACAGCTATCGCGAATAAGTTGACTGTATTCGGTATGACTAACACGTGACAGCGGTGCTTCCAACAAGGAGTCAGACCAGCGTCACCAATGACCGGTAGGGGGCTCTGGATAAAAGGCCTATAACAACTGAGCGGTAGGCGAATTTTGGTAATGCCGGCGGAGATCTCGGGGCGATGATGGAGCGCTTGAGAGAACACCGGACGCTCTATCTCAATTCACCATGAGGCCATGAAAAAAATACCTGAGATTGGATTGACCAAGGCGTACCTGTTGGAATGGCGGTCCTTTCCATAACTTGTCTGCGTAAGCAGACGAGAAACGCCAATTCCAATGATTCGTCTGACCCGAAATCGCATCACGATATTGATTCTTTCGCTCTTGCCAATCTTCGCGCTGAATGTCTCCTCTGCTGACGAGAGCTCTGCGCCAGCATCGGTGCCAGATTCTAAAAAGGTGAGTGCCTGGTTATCTGGGGTGAGCCGAACCTACGATGAGTGGTTCGTTCAGCGAAAGGACGTCTTCACTAAAGATCCCTATATCTGGGTTTACAACCAGACATTTGCGCAAGACTTTGGCATGCCAGATCGCTGGGTCGACAGCAGTTTGTCCGGCGCTGATGCGCTGGCCTTCAGGACGGGAATGGGATTTCCATTGTGTGGTTGGGGTAGGAAAGTTACCGCGTGCAACGTCAACCATGAATGCATTCTGGAAATGTATTTCAATCGCAGATCAAACGTACTTCCGTGGAGCGATCGAGTCCGCTGGACAGATCTGCAGATAGGCCAAACATCAATATCGACCTTAAGTTCGCTTCGTCCAATTGATCGTGCGGAATCCGTAAATATTGGCCCCCGATCACCATTTTCTGAGCCGGATAACGGAGCTGAGTTGTTCTGGTGGTACGAGTACGAAACGAAGGGTATGTCTGGAGGAGCCGCTCATGTCACCTCTTATGACAAATCAGCATTTAAGAATTATTCGGTCGTAATCCTTAGTGTCAGCTGTATTCGGCAAGAGTATTCCGGTCTTCAACTCCGTGCCAACCCCAAAGCTGGTCAGCGCGGGGAGCCTATTTTGTCAGTCAATTTTCCAAAGGCTTGGCGCGAGCGAATTCGTCCTGCGATGAACGCGGTCGTAGAAAAAGAAGGATCTTTTTTCAAAGAGAAATTTGAAGAACTTAAAAATTCTAATAATTAATTTAGATATTAATAGGAATTTGAAATGTCCGAATTGACTACCTTGCGGATCGCAGAACTCAGTACCCTTTCCAACATCACGTATTCAGCCCAGCTCACAGGATCGATTTACGGTTGGACAGTGTTACCAGAGTACAGCAAGAGCTTACCGAACGGCCTGTCATACATGACATTCATTCGAGGAAAAGAAATTGTTATTTCGTTTGAGGGAACTAACTCCTTCTCTGATGTGCCAGCAGACTCCAGTTTCTTTTTTCGCTCTTGGGATAGTCAATTCGAAGACGCTGCCAAAGCGGTTGCAGAAATCAAGTCCAAATTCACTGGCTACTCGTTTGACGTGACAGGCCATTCGTTGGGTGGCGGAATCGCTCAGATAATTTCCAAAATGTTTGGAATGCGGGGTGCGAGTTTTGAGGCGCCCGGTGCAGAGGGTGTAACTGATAGGGACGAGTTTAAATTGGCGCAACAAAATTATGCGGAAGGATTTCAATCAAATGAGCCTGTAAATTTTCTCAATTACACGGCCCAACACAGTTTGATCTCTGGTGTTGGTTCCCATGTCGGTGATGAGGTAGTCATCAGTCCGTATGGTGCCACGATGTCTCCAATTACCCTGATATCCATAGCTGCGTTGTTTGTCGGTGGTCCAGTTGGATTTTTGGGGCTGATTGGGCTAGGAATCGGAAACATCAGTCGGCTCCATCCCATCGCAAATATGGAAAGATTTGCTTGGGTTAAGGCTCTCCTTGAGAATGAACTTTCAATTTCCGACGGAACGCTGGATGCGATCGTCACTACGCGTTCGCAAGTCCCGGATTTAATGGCCTTGGGTGGGAACCCGAATGACCAGGTGACTCTTTACAAAAACCGGTTTACCAAGGAATTGGCCGCATCACTGACTAAAGAGGGGGAAGTGTTTGTCCTTAGGTCTTCTGACATGCGCGAGAAGGTGACCATCACCAACGCTGAGGACGGCGGTTTCGACTGCAAGATCGAAAGACAGGGCGAACCGATTACGACCTGCCGCCTGCGCTTCGATGGGTCCAACACCCCTGTTATCGAGGTCGATACAAATAATGACAACAAGGCAGATCAGCTCATTGAATCCGGACGGGCGGATGATGGCAATGTTTACGAAAAAATTTCCTATTTCGGTGACGACAATGCGGTCATCTCCACCGTCGAACATCGCGAGTCGGACGACGGCCTGAAGAAAATCGACCTATTCGATCGCGATGCCGATGGCCTGATCGAACAGCGCCGCACGACGTTCACTGATGACAGCGGCAATGAGACTTTGTCGGTCCAAAACTTCGATGCAAAAGGCGAGGCTTCCAGCGAACTGGTGTTCCATACTGACTCCGAGCGTAAGCTGACGGTCTACGAACTGATCGTCAATGAAAAGTCCGAAGACATTGGCTTCATCACTCAGCCGGTTGATGACGAGCTGATTTCAAGACTGGTCTCTGCCCGTGGCGTGATGACCGATCTTCGTGGCGCCTATGCTTACGGCGGGACGCTTGTCGATACACTGACGGTCGCCGACAAGGGTTTGGTCCGGACCGCTCATCAGCTTGCGACACGATTCACTGACACGCAGCTGCAGGAATTTTTGCAGAACCAGAACAGCGATTCGCTCGGCGCGTTTCCATCGCTGGTTCCATCAGATCAGCTCACCGCAGCCATCACGCGGGAATTGCTGCAACTCGGAGACAAGGCCTGGATCGATGTGCGATTCAACCTTGACAATGACATGCTGCTGGTCAGCAGTGGCAGGATGGTGTCGATCCGCAGTGATGGAAGCATTCTCCGTCAGACCTTGATCGGTGGCGGGGCGCAAGAGATCGTCAATATCGATCCCGACGGCTATGTCGGATCAGTCGTCACCACCATGCCAGCGGCAAACTGGCAGGCAGGCTCTGCAGTCAGTTACCAGTTCAGATACAGAAATGCCACTTCGGCGACGCTGACCTTTACCGTCATGCCTGACCTTGGTCAGGCGGCTAAGCTGGTTCTGGATTCCAATTCGCTGAAGGTGGCTGCGAATTATTTAAACGGGCATCTGACCGAAGTAACGGGAGCGCTCATCGATGGCAGGGCGTTGAGCGAGGGTGCTTTGAAGGTGCTGGCCAGCCAGATGGCAGACTTGTCTCCGGATGAGGCGCAGGCAGCTTTCGCCGGCTTGCAGTCACAGGCTCTCACCGGTGAACTGGCCGACCCATCGACGCAGCGCCTGTCCGCGATCATCACCGACGTGAAGGAAAACCTTGTCGCGGTAACCGACAATGTCGGCAATCTGGGCTACGTCATTCCCGCCGAACGCAACTTGCAAGCGATCGGCGACAAGGTGTCGACGTTCATCGATGGCCTGACTTTGCTGCGCGCATTGAAAGCCGGGCAGCCCCTGCCAATCGTCGCGTCGGGCCTGCGACTTGTCTCTGCATTCGACATGCTCGACGGTACACGTGACCTGCCGAATGTCGCCGGTGCCGCCAGCGCGCTGCTATCACTTTACGGTCTTGCCAATGCCCTGAAGGAGGGTGATGCGGCTGGCGCCATATCGTCTGCGGCATTTGCTTCGGCCGGCTTCCTGCAGACTGCGCAATCGCTGGCGAATTCTGGCGTGATTGCTCCGCTGGAGCAGTCGACAAAGGCGCTCGCCGGCAGCCTGAACAATGCACTACCGTATATCAATCTCGTCAACAGCATCGCCCACGGCGACACCACCGGCGTTGCCGTTGCCGTCGCCGACATCGCGCTGATCAACGCTGGCGCATATACCGTCCCCGTCATCGGCTGGGCTTACGCGATCTACAGCCTCGTCGACGCGTTGTTCACCGAAGTTCCCGATCCCTGGGGCAATGCGCGTTTCGTCTGGCGCGACGGCGCGCTTGCGGTTGATTCCGCCGGTGAAACCGGCGGCGAACAGGCGGTGAACAATGTGATGCAGGCTGTGCTGTCGTCGATGAACGCGCTGATCGAGCGCGAACGCCAGCAGAACCCGGGCAGCCAGCTCGGCATTATTGCCAACCGCATGCCGGGCCTGATCATGGCGATGGACGGCTATCGCTTCACCGACATCGACGCACTGACCGGTGCCGAGCGTCATCCGGCGCTGCGCTATGACACCAACGGCCGCCCGTATAACGCTGCGGCAGGCAGCCCGGAATCCTTCATGGGGCTGGTCGAGGCGATCATTCGTTCCGGGCTGGCGCGCGAAGCGATTGCTCCCTCGTGGGAAGTGCGCACCGCCGAATTGCAAACGCTGGCCGGCGACCCGAAGGCGGGTTTGCGCGAAGAAGAGCGCGCCGGCATCGACGGGCAACTCGCCGCGTCAGTGGACGGCGATACGCAAGTATTCCGCCCTGTGGTTCTCGATCTCGATGACGATGGCATCGACAAGATCGCGCGCGCCACGGGTGTGCTGTTTGATGTCGACAATTCCGGCTTCCGCAAGAGAACCGCGTGGGTTGCCGCCGACGATGCCTTCCTCGTCTTCGACCGCAACTACAACGGCCTGATCGACTCCGGCCGCGAAATGTTCAGCAATGCGCTGGTCGCGCTCGCAAGGCGGGGGCTGGCCGGCATGGCCTGGACTGACGCCAACTACGACGGCCGCATCACCGTCGTCGATCCGGTGTGGGAAGAGATCAGGCTGTGGCGTGATGCGAACAACAACGGCCAGCAGGATGGCGGCGAGGGAATGAAGCTCGGCGACCTCGGCATCACCGAGCTGAATTACGCGATGGGCACCTACACCCGCGACGGCCAGCTGCATCAGATGTCGAGCCCGAATCTCGACGCGGACGCGCAGGGCATACGCGTGAATGTGGTGCCACAGGGGGTGCTGATCGAGTCCAGCGAAGACAGCAAGCTGTCTTTGCTGGTCACCCGCATCGATGACAAAACCGCGGTCGAGCCGGGGCGTGACGGCGCGGGCGGCATCGAGGATGTGGAGATCCTTGTCAATGGCGCCGATCTGCTGGCCAACGACCTGCTCGGCGGCTTCTCTGGCCGCCAGTTGACGCTGGAGTCCCTGAACAACTTCCGGCATGGCACGGGCTTCATTGATCCGAATGGCGTCATTCATTTCCAGCCGGAGGCCAATTACGATGGCAATGACGCGGGCTTCGATTACATCGCGCGCGCAATCAACGGACAAGCCGGAAAAGGCAGCGTCGACATCAGCCTTGCGCCGGTCAACGATGCGCCGACGCTGGGCAAGGTCGATAACCAGACGCGGCCCGTCTACGGCTACACGGGAGCGCAGGTCGATCCGGAGTCAGGTGCCATCCATGGCGGGAGCGAACCGATTTATGCGCCCTGGACCGAGATCACGGCCTCTGGCGCAAAGATCGTGCATGACGCACCGATGGCGCAGGAGCCGACCGGCCTTGGCAAGGTGATCGGCAAGGACATTGATGATGCAGCGTCCGGTCTCAGCTACGAGCTGGTGTCGCAGCCGCAGTACGGTTCCGTCAGCCTCGACGCCAGCGGCGCATTCAGCTACACCAGCTGGAAAGCGCCCGACACACCGAGCGACCGCGTGCTGCTGGACGGTCAGTACGCAGCATGGAAAGACGGCGTGCTGTACAACGCATCCAACATTCACGGCCGCGCCGTCTATCCGGATACGGATGCGTTTCAGGTGCAGATCACCGACCCGCACGGCGCAACTTCGGTGGTCACCGTCAACGTGCCGCACCTTGGCCCCTATCTGCCGCCCACGCCGCCCGGCGGCGGTGGCAAGAAGCCGATCTCTATCGACCTTGACGGCGATGGCTTCGAATTCGTTAACGTCGACGACTCCACGATTTTCTTCGACGTCACTGGTGACGGCTGGAAGCGCCGTACCTCATGGATAGGCAAGGACGACGGCATCCTTGCTGTCGACATTGACGGCGATGGCAAGATCGACAAGCCGGGCGAGATCGCATTTGCGCCGAATGCGAGCGGCGCGCAGACCGACCTCGAAGGTCTGGCCGCCTTCGATACCCATCGGGACGGGCAATTCGATGCGAACGACCGCGACTGGTCACGCTTCGGCATATGGCAGGACTCGAACCAGAACGGCGTCACCGATCCCGGGGAATTCAGGAAGCTCGATCAGCTGGGCGTGCAAGCCGTGCAACTGGGCAGTGACGGCCGCTTCCAGGTGATCAATGGCCAGACCGTGCATGGAATCGGCCAGCTTCAGCTGAAGGATGGCCGCACGCTGGCCATGGCTGACGTGACGCTGGCGTTCTCGCAGGAGCGCCAGCTGGCCAATGGCAAAACATTGATTCCCGACTCGCCATTCTCGCCATCAGGCGCGCCGATCGAAGGCACCGATGGCGCCGACCTGATCCCGGGCCGCAATGGCAGTGATGTGATTCGCGCTTATGGTGGCGATGACATGATCATCGACGATGTCGGCAATGACGTGGTGTTCGCCGGCGACGGCAACGATACCGCATTCACCGGTGCTGACAATGACTTCATCGACGCCGGTGCGGGCGATGACTATGTTCAGGCCGGCCTCGGCAATGACGTCGCATTTGGCGGCGACGGCAATGACGTAGTTTTCCTGCAGCAGGGTAATGACATCGCATTCGGCGGCCATGGCGACGACCTGATCGCCGGCGAAGAAGGCAACGACGTACTGTCCGGCGACGACGGCAATGACCAGCTGTTCGGCGGCGATGGCACTGACGTGCTGTTTGGCCGGGCAGGTGACGACCAGCTCTATGGCCTGAGCGGCGACGATCAGCTCGACGGCGGTGATGGCCATGACCTGCTCGATGGAGGTCTCGGCGCGGACGGCATGAAGGGCGGCGCCGGTGACGATACCTATGGGGTTGACGATCCCGACGACAGCGTGACCGAATCTGACGACGCCGGCAATGACAGCGGTGGCCGTGACACGGTGAAGACAACGCTCGACGGCTACCGTCTCGGCGAGCGTATCGAAGACCTGGAATTGATCGACGTTCGACAGTCATTCTCGCCGCGAGTCGGCTACGGCAATTCGCTGGCCAACCATATCACCGGCAATAGCGAGGCGAACCTTCTGTACGGCGAGGGCGGCGATGACCGGATCGATGGCGGTTTCAATGCCGACCTGATGGCAGGTGGTCAGGGCAATGACCTCTATATCGTCGATAACGAACAAGACCGCGTGGTCGAGCTGGACGGCGAGGGTGCCGATGTCGTGATGTCTTCCGTCAGCTACACCTTGCCGGATGCCGTGGAAAACCTCGACCTGACCGGCAAGAATGCGATCAGTGCAAAAGGCAATGCGCTCGACAACCGTATCAATGGCAATGCCGGCGCGAACCTGATCGATGGCGGGCTAGGCGCAGATACGATGGCTGGCGGGCTGGGCGACGATACCTATCGTATTAATGACGCCAATGATCGCGTCGTCGAAGATAAAGACGAAGGCATCGACACCGTGATCGCGTCTCTGGACTGGCGTGTCGACGACAACGCCGAGAACCTGATCCTCGGCGGCTCCCAGGATTTGAAAGCCTGGGGCAACGAGCTCGACAACCTGTTGCGCGGCAATCGCGGCAGTAACCTCCTTGCGGGTGGCAGTGGCAGCGACACCCTGGCCGGTGCCGAAGGCAGCGATGTTCTCGACGGCGGTGATGGCAGCGACCTGTATCTGTACAACAGCGGCGATGGTCTCGAGCGCGTGCTGGATGCGTCCGGTCGCGACCGCATTCGCTTTGGCGCTGGCATCACCTCCGATCAGGTTAGCGTGCGCGTGGTCGATACCGGCCATGGCATACAGGCGCAGCTGCGCTTCATCGATGCCAATGGCGACGAGGGAAGGCAGGAAGGCATCGACTTTGATCTGCACACGATCGACGAATTCGAGTTCGCCGACGGACGCGTGCTCGGATTCGGCGACCTGCTGACCCGAACCCGGGTACGGCAGGCTGGCCCGAAAGAGGTGGGTCTCACCGGCGATCGCAGCGACGACATCATCTACGGCAATAACCGCAACAACAAGCTCAATGGCGGTTCCGGCAATGACGCGCTGTTTGGCGATGGCGGCTACGACACCCTGACGGGCGGCGGCGGCAACGACTTCCTGGCCGGCGGCAACAAGGACGACATCATCATCACCGGCTCCGGTTACAACGTCATCGCCTTCAACCACAATGACGGGCGCGACACGGTGGTCACCAGCGCCGGGGCAGTCAATACGCTGTCGCTCGGGCAGGGCATCGCGCTGTCCGATCTGTCGCTGCGCCGTGCCGGCAAGGACCTGATGGTCGATATCGGCAATAAGGATGGCGTGACCCTGAAGGACTGGTATGCGAGTGCTGCGCACCGCAACCTGGAGACCTTGCAATTGATCGCGCCGTCCAACGGGAATGCCGCCCCATCGATAACCCGGATCGACTTCGATGGCCTGGCCGCTCAGTTCGATGCGGCCAATGGCGTACGCGCAAATTCACCGTGGCAGGCAATGAAAGCGAAGCTGGATGCTCACCTGAGCAAGGGTACGATGGCCATCGGCGATGAGCTTGCGTTCGACTACGCGCAGCATGGCCGCTTTGACTTGTCGGCGTCGGCGATCTCAGGCGCGATGTACCGCCTTGATCCGGCGCTGGCCGCCCAGAAACTCGCAAGTCCGGACAGCTATCGTGCGTAACGCTGCAGGCGCGAACGCGACGGTCGAACGCACGGCGCAGGAACGCGACTTCCTGCCGACGCTGCTTGCCATCACCGACAGCCCGCCACCGAAACTGCCGCGAATGATCCTGCTGTCGGTACTGGTCTTGCTGGCCGTCCTGCTGATCTGGTCCATGCTCGGTCGGGTCGACGTGGTGGCTTCGGCCGAGGGCCGGCTGGTGCCGCAATCGAAGCTGAAGATCGTGCAGCCGTCTGATGCAGGCATTGTGACCGACATCCTCGTGCGCGAAGGTGAGCAGGTCGCCGCGGGGCAGGTACTGATGCGGCTCGATCCGCAACTGCTTGACGCGGATCGCAATGCGGTCGGCGGCGAGCATGCGCAGCTGGGCTTGCAGTTGCGTCGCATCGATGCGGAGCTGGTCGGCACGGCGATGCGCCGCATCGACGGCGACCCGGCCGCACTGTTCCTGCAGGTCAGCCAGCAAGGCAGCGCGCACCGGCAGGCCTATCTCGATGCAGCGGCCAGCGAGCGCGCCATGAGCGACAAGATCAGCAATGACTTGCAGGCCGCGCAGGCGCTGTTGTCAAAACTCGAAAAGACGCTGCCGATCGCGCAGCGCAGTGCCGAAGCCTTTGCGAAATTGCAGCGCGATGGGTTTATCAGCAAGATCGCCGCCGACGAGAAGCAGCGCGATTTCCTTGAGAAGTCACAGGACCTGCGCGCACAGCAGGCAACCGTCGCCAGCCTGCACGCACTTCTGGCCAGCAGCGAGAAGAAGCTCGCGCAGCTGAATTCGGCGTATCGCAGCGACTTGCTGGCCGAGCGCGCCGGCATCGACGCGCAGTGGCGACGCCTGAACGGCGAGAAGACCAAGCTTGAGCATAAATCCGGATTGCTGCAATTGCGCGCGCCACAGGCTGGCATCGTGAAGGATCTGTCCACGCATACCGTTGGTACGGTGGTCGCACCGGGCACCGTGCTGATGTCGCTGGTGCCGTTGAACGAGCCGCTCAGGGCAGAGGTGATGCTGAAAAATGAGGACGCGGGCTTCGTTCACCTCGGGCAGGCGGTGAAAGTAAAGTTGGCCGCTTACCCGTTCCAGAAGTACGGAATGATCGATGGCAAGATCGACCATATCGGCCCCGACGTCACTGATGCGCAGGCGGGCGGTAGTGGAGGCCTCGACCCGGCGCAGTCGATCGCGCGCTATCCGGTATGGGTAAAGCTGTCGCGCCAAACGCTGGCGCTGGATGGAAAGGCATTGGCGCTGACGCCGGGTATGCAGCTGGTGGCCGACATACATCAGGGAAGTCGCTCGGTGCTCGAGTATTTGCTGTCGCCGGTACAGCGGGCGTGGATGGAGGCCGCGCGGGAGCGGTGAATCAGAACTTCGGCAGCGAATCCGGCTCGTGGTTGCGCAGCGTCTTGCGCGCCTGTTCAAACTCCGGCAAGGCCGATTGCACAGTCGCCCAAAAGTTTGGTCCGTGATTCATCTCGCGCAGGTGCGACAGTTCGTGCGCGACCACGTAGTCGATATTGGGCAGCGCGAAATGCATCAGCCGCCAGTTCAGCTTGATGCGGCCATCGGCGGTGCAGGAACCCCATTGCGTGGCCGCAGACGATAGCGTGAAGCTCTTGTAGGTCACGCCGAGCTTCTCCGCATAGACCGCAAGCCGCCCTGCGAACAAGCGCTTTGCTTCAGTCTGCAGCCAGCCCTGCACCCGGTCCTTTAGCTGCTGCTCGCTGGCCGACGCCGGCAGGCTCACATGCAGCTCGCGTACCTCATCATCAAAACGCACACTGGCCGAGGTGCCGGTGTCGGACACGCGCAGCGTGATGTCTTCGCCGAGATAAGGCAGCGTCGCGCCATCACGCCATTCCATCGGCGGTTGCAGACGACGGACAGAACGGTCACGCTGTTCGTTGATCTTCCTGAAAATCCACTGCTGCTTGCTTTCGATCGCTGCCTCGATTTCAGCCACCGTCACCCAGCGCGGCGCCGTCACGCGCAAGCCGTCGTCATCGATCAGAAAGCCGATTGTCTTGCGCTTGGAGCGCAGCAGCCGGTAATCCAGTGCGAGGGCGTCCAGGCGAATGCGGCGATGGCCGGGCGGGATAGGCGTGTCAGGCACGGTCGACGGCGGCACGTCCTGACCCGGCGTCTCGCCGAACAGGTCTTCCAGCGACAGCTGGTCAGGATCGACGTGTTTTTTCTTGAATAACTGCTTCAAGGACATTAGGCTTCCCGGCGGGTTTCGGCAGGCGCGTACGCGGACGGCGTGATGACGCGCATCTCGGATTCTATCCAGGTCTCGACCCGCTCCATCAGTTCGGCAGCCGTCAGTCCCTCGGGCGAAATCGGCTTGCCGATCGAGACCGTAATCGTGCCGGGCGTCTTGATAAAGGCGTTGCGCGGCCAGCAGTCGCCCGAGTTGACCGCGATCGGCACGACCGGCGTGTTGGTGCCGATCGCGAGGATCGCGCCACCGCCCTTGTACTTGCCCTGGCCGCCGACTGCCGTACGCGTGCCTTCCGGGAACATGATGACCCACTGGCCGTCGTCGAGCCGGCGCTTGCCGGTGGCGATCACCTGCGCCATCGCCTCGCGGCCCTTGCTGCGGTCGATCGCGATCATGCGCAGCATCGCAAGGCCCCAGCCGAAGAAGGGGATGAACAGCAGCGATTTCTTGAACACGAAAATCATCGGGCGCGGCATCAGCCAGCAATAGATGATCGTCTCCCACGCGGACTGGTGCTTGGACAGCAAGATCACCGGCGCGTCCGGCAGGTTCTCGTAGCCCTTAACTTCCCAGTCGATGCCGCACACATACTTTGCCGCATAGGTGATGAACACATTCCAGCGGATGATCATCCAGTAACGCTGGCGGTAGGGCAGCAGCACGAAGGCGAAGCAGCCGATCGCCCAGATAACCGTCGCGATGACGGTCAGCAGTGCGAAGACCAGCGAACGGACGAACAGCAGCGGACGTGACATGGGACTTCCTGCGGTTTATTTTTCGAGGTGCAGCAGGCGATCCGCCACCGCAGCAAGATTGTCAAAGATCTGGGTGCCCGGCGGCAGCCCGCCTTTTTGTTCCGTGCTCCGTCCTTTGCCCGTCAACACCAGATACGGAGCGCAACCGACTTCGAAGGCAGCCTGCATGTCGCGTAGCGCATCGCCAACCATCGGCACCCCGCGCAGGTTGACATCGAAGCGCTTGCCTATCGCCTTCAGCAGGCCGGGGCGCGGCTTGCGGCACTCACAAAATTCGTCGGCCGCATGCGGGCAGAAAAATATCGCGTCGACATGCGCGCCGACGGCCTGCGCCGACAGGTGCAGCTTCTGGTGAATCGCGTTCAGCGTCTTCATGTCGAACAGCCCGCGCGAGATCGCTGCCTGATTGGTCGCGATCGCGACCTGGTAGCCATGCTGGTTCAGCCGGGCGATGGCTTCCAGCGAGCCGGGGATTGGGCGCCACTCGGCCGCCGACTTCACGTAGTCGCTGGAGTCGAGGTTGATCACCCCGTCACGATCGAGGATGATCAGCTTCTTCGGCGCTTGTGGCGGATGCGGCATCTCAGGCAGCCAGTTTCGAGATATCGGCGACGCGGTTCATCATGCCGTGCAGCGCATTGAGCAGCGCGAGACGGTTAGCGCGCAGCGTGGCATCCTCGGCCATCACCATCACGTCGTTGAAGAAGGCATCGACGTCGTCGCGCAGCGCGGCCAGCGCTTTCAGCGTGCCGGTGAAGTCGCCGACGGCAAACGCCTTGTCGACTTCGGTGCGGGTATCTGTCATCGCGCCATACAGTCGCTGCTCGGCTGCCTCATGCAGCAATTCCGCTTTGACCTCGCCATGCACGCCTTCGTTCTTCTTCAGGATGTTCGTGATGCGCTTGTTGGCAGCAGCCAGCGATTCAGCCTGCGGCAGCGCGGCGAAGGCCTTCACCGCATCGAGGCGCTCGGCGATGTCATCCAGCCGGTCTGGCGCCTGCGACACCACCGCCTCAACCGCATCCTGTGCATGGCCGCGTTCGCGCAGCAGGCCGCGCAGGCGGTCGTATACGAAGGCCTGCACGCCGGCCACCGGGTCACTGAAATTGGCATTGCCGGCGAAGGGCTGAGCAGCCAGCGCGAGCAGGTGCGAGAGCGACAGCGGCAGGCGCTGCTCGACCAGCATGCGCAGGATGCCCAGCGCATGGCGACGCAATGCGAACGGATCCTTGTCGCCGGTCGGCGCGAGGCCGATGCCCCAGATGCCAACCAGCGTCTCCAGCTTGTCTGCAAGCGCAATTACGGTGCCGGTGCGCGTGGACGGCAGCGCATCGCCGGCAAAGCGCGGCTGGTAGTGTTCGCCAATGGCGGTCGCCACTTCATCCGCTTCGCCGTCATGGCGCGCGTAATACGTGCCCATGATGCCCTGCAGTTCGGGGAACTCGCCGACCATGTCGGTCAGCAGGTCGGCCTTCGACAGCTGCGCGGCGCGCTCGGCCAGCCTGCCATCGGTGCCGAGCGCTTCGGCGATGGCAACGGCCAACGCCACCACGCGCGCATTGCGCTCCGCCTGCGAGCCGAGCTTGTTGTGATAGACCACCGAGCCCAGATTGCCGAGGCGGTCGAACAGTTTTTTCTTCTTGTCCTGCTCGAAGAAGAATTTCGCATCCGACAGGCGCGGGCGCACCACGCGCTCGTTGCCGCCAATGATGTGCTGCGGTTCCGTCGTTTCGATATTGGAGACGATCAGGAAACGCGAACGCAGCTTGCCGGCCTTGTCGGTCAGCGCGAAATACTTCTGGTTGGTCTGCATCGTCAGGATCAGGCATTCCTGCGGCACCGCGAGGAACTCGTCATCGAACCTGCACTCGTAGACCACCGGCCACTCGACCAGCGCATTGACTTCGTCGAGCAGCGATTCCGGCATCAGGATGGCGTCATTGCCTGCTTTCGCGAGCAGGTCGGCGCGAATCTTTTCCTTGCGCGCATCGTAGCTGGCGACCACCTTGCCTTCTTCGCGCAGCGTGTCCGCATAGCCTGCGGCAGAGGCGATCATCAGTTCCGGCTTCTTCGACAGGAAGCGGTGGCCGAGCGTGGAGCGACCCGATTGCAGGCCGAGGATAGCCAGCGGCACGACCTGCTCGTCGAGCAGCGCAATCAGGCCATGCACCGGGCGCACGAACTGCACAGTCTCGCCATCCGGACGCTGGTAGCTCATCAGCTTCGGGATCGGCAGCCTGGAGATACTTTCCTCCAGCGCCGCCTGCAGGCCGGCGGCCAGCGGCTGGCCCGGCGCGGTGTAGCTGAAGAAGAAGCTGTCGGCCTTGCCGTCGCTGGCGCGTTCCAGTTCTTCCAGCGCGATGCTGTCACGGCCGGCCTGTGCGGCCAGCGCAGCCAGTTTCTTCGTCAGCGGCGCGGCCGGCTGGCCTTCCTTGTCGAGCGCGACCGTCACCGGCAGCACCTTTTCGCGGATCTGCTTGTCCGGCGATTGTGCGCGCACGCCGGAGATCTGCACCGCGAGCCGGCGCGGCGTTGCGTAAGACACGTGGGTTGCGCCGTCGTCGAGGAAAGCGCGCGCGGCCAGGCCATTGACTATCGCGGTGGCGAACGCGTCGCCGAGTTTGGCCAGCGCCTTCGGGGGCAGTTCTTCGGTCAGCAGTTCGACCAGCAGTGTTTGTTTCATCGTCTGTTCTTCTGAATTCTGTGATGACAGGCCGGTCAGGCCGCGTTGCGCTGCGCGTCCGGTCCGCCCAGCATCGGGAAGCCGAGCGCTTCGCGCGAGGCGTAATAAGCGGCGGCAACGGCGCGCGCCAGATTGCGGATGCGGCCGATGTAGGCCGCGCGCT
>JACCDS010594725.1_pt1 | contig 25291 bp, 28 predicted proteins | sample 7446441 | NCBI WGS metagenome assembly JACCDS01 (sample SAMN15323445, study PRJNA562643) | freshwater metagenome | isolation source: river surface water | place: USA:Blue River Watershed | collected 2017-08-17 | reverse complement strand
GAAGTTGAAGGCGGGAAGAAATTTTCTTCCGATGTTCAAACTTCCGTGGACATCTGCATGAACTTTTATTTTGTCAGTCGCTTGGTTGGGTTTATTTTTTGAACGACTGATATGGGTTGTGGTGTAATTTGTACCATCTCGTTTTCCGGAAAACTCAAAACCAAAGAAGACAACAAAGCATTGTCTTCTAAAAGAATCAAGGTAGAGAACGTTGAATTATTAGAAAAATAAAAAGATATTAGACTATAATTAAAAGCTTCAAATTTCGTATTATTAAGTACATTTTTATTGATGATTTGAACTTGTTGATTCGCAGAATCATAAATCTTAAAATTATTGACATTTAAAATAAATCACTTGAATTAACCAATCCAATAATAAAATTAAAATCTGAAGAAATTTCTTTTTATTTTTACGAGCATAAGCGCCATATATTGTTTTTGAATATAAAAAAAGAGCCAAAGCTCTTTTTTTTATTAAATCATCATCTATCACAAAATCATGTTTTGGAATATTAATTCATAACATGTGGCAGCATATGAATTTGATTGACGATACAGAAATATCTAACTCTATCTTTGGTTAATGAACGAGCAGGCAACTTTTGTTTCACCAATTGTTCAATCAATTCATCAATTGTATTTTTTTCTAAGTAATGCTCAATACCCTGCTTATTCTTTTCAAAGAACTCGACAAATTTAGGAGTTTCATCTTCTGAAGCATAAACCTCCATGATTTCTTCGGCCATGATGTTAGGATCTTCATCATCTTCAGGCTCAAAACTTGGTTCTACTTCTTCTAAATCATCTGAGTGCTCTGAGCTAAATGTATTTTGCAATCTAACTTGATTACTTTCGGCCATGATTTCATCACTGTCAAAACTTGTTCCTCTGATTTCTTGGACCATATCCATTGCTGAGGGCAGCTTCACAACATCATCTTTTGATTGATAAGTAATATCAAATAATTGCTGAGTATCTGGCTTTGTTTTAAATGTTGGAGTATCTAAATTAACCATTTGATTGATTGCAAGACTTTTTTGTTGAATATTTTCAATAGAATTTTGCTCCAAGCTAATTTTCTTTCTATAATTAACAATAAGTGTCTCCACTTCGCCCAGAGTTTGTAAAATTTTATCAACATCAAAATTTTCTACATCATCCAGACTTTGCACATCATATGAACTGCTTTTATGAATAATTTGTGTGAGAACACTTCTGGTTTCGGAAGCAATTTCTTGCTTGACCTTGATTTGTTCATTCTGAAGAGCACTCAACTGTTGTTGAATCTGTGCAATTTGTTGATTAATATCTTTAAAGTTTTTTAACAAACTCATGGTTTTTACCTCATTTTTAATTTTTGCATAATAAAAAAAAAACCTTCTCAAGTCAAGTTATTTCTATGATAAATCAGGTTTTTTATCATGTTTTTTGATATTTTCAATATTTAACCAATTCTTTATAAAAACTTATGAAAAATTAAAATAAAGCAAAAACTTTATTTTTTTGAAATGGTTTTTTCTTGAGTCATCATTCAAGGCATGTTTCACAATGTGTGAAAGCAAGCGGCCATTCTTGCTGAAAAAAAATCTCTTTTCAAATGAATCAAGCCCTTTTTGCCGCGTTTGGCAAGTCTTTTGATTTGGTATTTGAAAACCTTCATGTTGTTGCCAAGGTAGGAGAAGTTGAAGGCGGGAAGAAATTTTCTTCCGATGTTCAAACTTCCGTGGACATCTGCATGAACTTTTATTTTGTCAGTCGCTGGTTAATATTTATAATTTGAACCAATTGATCAAATTAAATGAAGTAAAATCTCATTGATAATAACACAATTTTATTTTTAAATCATTGTGAAACAAGCTTTCAATATTTTTAGAAAAATGTTCATCTTTTGCTCTCCTTTCATGGTTTTTAATTTATTCATGCTTCAAATTAATATTGATACGCATTTCATTTCTTAAAATAAATACATGTAACAAAAACCCAATCGTATCTTACCGCTCTAAAATTAATGTATTTCATACTTTATAAGTATAATTTATAAATCATATCATAAAGCTTACTTTTATTCTGATTTATTCATAATTTCTCATGAAATTTAACGTAAAATGATTGATTTTTTTAAGGAATTTTTATATAATTTAAGCCTAATCAGGAGATTAATATGCCTATCAAAGAACAATCTATGCTCATTTTCACTGACGCTAGAAATAACAACAATAAATTTTATGAAGTCATTTTATTTGATGACGACTCTATTCAAACACGTTGGGGACGTGTGAACTCAGAAGGTACTAAAAGCACTTCTCATGGTGGATCATATGAGTACAACAAAATCATCAGAGCCAAAATGGCAAAAGGCTATGAAAAGGCTCAAACCATTCAAATTGAAGCAACGATTGATAAAAGCATGGCACTGAAAGAAACGGCCAAGCGTGACTTGATCAAGTCTGACCAAAAAGGTATTCTGCAAACTCTGATTGAAAAACTCAGTGAAATGAACAGACATGAATTAATTAAATTATCAGGTGGTCAAATCTCGATTGATGATGATGGTTTGATTAAAACTTCTTTGGGGATTGTGAACTCAAAAACAATTGATGATGCTCGCAAGATTTTGAAATCAATTGAAAAATTCATCAAGAAAAAAGATTTTACATCTGATGGTTATATCACTGCTTTGGAATCTTATTTAAAATTGATTCCTCAGAAAGTTCCTTCTAAGCGTGGTTGGTATGAAACATTTTTTGATGGTTTTTCAAGCTTTCAAAATCAAACTGACTTCCTTGACCAATTGGAAGGCTCTGTGTCTCTTTATGAGCAAAAGAAAGATGAAATCAAGAAGAAAGCTTTGGAGAAAAGCAAAGATGTGCCTGCTGAGAAAGTATTCAATACACAATTGGAATTGGTTACTGACAAAACCATCATTGCTGAGATTGAAAAGTTCTATCAAAGCAACATCAACAGGCAGCACGTTTCTTCTCACTTGAAGCTAAAAAATGTTTATGTTTTGGTCAATGATGAAGAAGAAAAGAAATTTGAACAAGTCAAAACCAAAGTTGGCAATATTCGTAGATTGTGGCACGGCACAAGAGCTTTCAACGTTTTGTCCATCTTGAAAAATGGACTCATTATTCCTAAGAGCACTGGTACGTATCAGGTCAATGGTCGCATGTTTGGTGATGGTGTTTATTTCTCAGATCAATCAACCAAATCCTTGAATTATTCATATGGTTATTGGGATGGTGGCTCTAGAGACAATCATTGCTTCATGTTTTTGGCAGATGTTGCTATGGGAAAAGAATATACACCTAAAAGCTATACTGAATCTTTGCCCAAGAAAGGTTATGATTCAACATTTGCAAAAGCTGGTCAATCTGGTGTGATGAATAATGAAATGATTGTGTACTCACTTGATCAAATTCAGTTAAAATACTTATGTGAATTTTCAAGCTAAATTAATTGCAACAATTTATTAATATTGAATGAAAAACAGATGGCCTTTTATTCCATCTGTTTTTTTATTTATATATTTAAATCATCAACAAGAAAAAAAGATTGATCATCCTATTTTCATATGCGGCTTTATAGCTTTTTTTAATACAGACGCACATAAAATATTATTTTCTTGATTCATTTGAATTAATTCGACAAAATTTTTCATTTTTTGACTTTTCCAAGGATATTGAGACATTTCTTCTACGTTGTTAAAAACCAATACTTTATTTTCTTGAGGTTGATAATTATCAAGAGATGATAGAGCAGCATTGATATTTTGAAAACAACTTTCCCACTTTAGCAGCCATTTATCCCGTACTTTATTATAATGATAAATCCACTCCTCTTCAGCATCTTTGGGGTCAAAATCAATATTTCTTATTTCTTTTCTTGCCAATATAATATCTTTGAGAGGGCCACTCCAATCGTTTTCATTGCTTGTCCAATGATGCTTTTTATACATTAAAAAATATTTCATTTCCTCATGATTGTCTTTATTTTCTAAAAATCGATTCATCCACTTAATTGGAAATGCTTTGTTTTCAATATGGGGGACAACTGCATAAATAAAACATTCACTCCAAAGAGATGAAAATAATTCGTTATCTGAAAGATGATTCATCCATTGATTAAAATCAGATTCTTTTGAATAATTATTCACATCATAATGTATCATATGTGTCAATTCATGAAAGTAATACAAATCTTGAACATATTCATTTTCATAATTTCTTTTTGCTAAAAATCTGAAAAATGAGGTGAGATGGTTTCTTTCTTTATCATCATGATAATCATATGTAAATAAAGGCTTGGCTTCCAACTTGATTAAAAAATCTTCAAAAAATGGATGCTCATTGAGAGCGTTTTTAAATTCAGGTGTTACGAATAAATCATTGATAAACTCTCTGACTTCATTTGCTTCAATAAAGGTAATATTTTTCATATTTTATTTTTTTTTCCTTCGCTATTCTTTATCATGAAAATATTCATTTTAAATTCTTTCTTTCATGAATCTTTCAAAAACAGGAGATAGACAAACTCTAAAAAATGGTAGCTTGCTATCTCTATCATATTTTTCAAACAATTCATTTTCTAATGCTTTTAATTTTAACCACTGAGTTTGATTCTTTTCATAACATTGAATCATATCATGCAATCTCTGTTTATGAATCAATCCAAGTAAAGGAATCTCTGTTTTTTCAATTAGATTGTTGAGACCATAATCTTGCTCTATTTTTTGATTAATATAGTTGATGGATTCATTTTGCAAATCTTTCAAATATAAAATAAAGCCACGATGGTCATTCATGCTTTCAAGAAGTTGCTGACCATAATTCATAGAATATAAATTTTTGAACCACATGTTTCCATATAGCAATGGATTAGGCTCTTTTCGATAACAACCACCAATTCTATGATAGTAGACACCAAAGATTTTAGATAGTGAAAAAAATACGGTTTGAATATTGCTGTAATTAATGGAATAATCATATTTATTGACTAAACCGAGGTATGCGATATCCAAGCAACAAGCAACATGGTTTTTTTCTAAAAATGACATGAAATTTTCAAAATCATCAAATTTTTTACCATCAATGCTAGAAGGCTCAGATAAGAAAAAAACCAAATTTTCTACTTTTTTCTCTTTGAGTACAACATTCATTTTAGCTAACCAATTTTCACGATTGATCTTGATGGTTTCCATGCTCATTGCTTTGGCAATCATTTCATATCCTTCATACTCTCCTTCAAAAACCATGATCGTTTTACCTTGAGAAGCTAAATAACAAATTTCTTCTCTAATCGCTTCTGATGAACCATTGGTTGGATAGAAATTAGGAAAATCATGAAAAGTTAAATTTATTTTATCTGCACAAAAATTTTCAAATGATTTTTTATATTCAAAATGATATGAATCTTGCTTTTTAGACCAAGTTGCTTCAAACATATGGCTCATGTGTTTATTTTCCATATTTTCAAAGATTTTCTTTGAATTTGGAAAACAAATAGAATAAACTGTTCTTGTAAAAAATTGTTCAATTTTCATCATATATCCTTCAGTATAAAATGATTATACCAAATTTCAAGATCATATCCATAAATCTGTTGTTGTTTAGAAACAATCTTATATAAATGTTCATTTTTTGATTTTTTATGTTATAATATCATTCTACTTTGAAAGTTTACTATGTACAAAATCATGATTGAAGGTTTTAAGACTCAAGCGCAAGCTGAAGCATTTATTAAATGGTATGAAGGTCAAGGTGAACAAGATGCCGTCATTTGGTTTGAATGCAGAATGCAAGAAGGACAAATTGATGTCGATAGCATGAATGTAGATTGTAAAAAAACCTATCCATTACAATGGAAAGATGATGTTGTTAAAATGGTTGTTAAACCAAAATAAAGGAGCCACGATGGAAAATGTTATTAAATTTGAAACATAAAAACACGCATTGTTTAGAAGAAAAAATTCTATTCAATATCAAAACCAAAGAAGTTTATAATAAAGATTATGATAGTTGGTATGCCAACTATTAAATATGTCAAATTTTTTTCATGTGGACAATCGCTGAATGCTAGCATTTAGAGGAAGTTCGGGACTCCCCAAAGCAAGGCTTGTCGCTCTATGGAAGGCTCTCAAAAAGCTGCTTGACCATAACGACTCTGGAGCAACACAAAAAGTATTCGATGACTTCGCTTGACGAGAATACAGGTAGTGGCACCTATGACTCAGTTTGAAAGCTGACGAGGATGGTCTTAAGACCATAGATAAATGATTGTCACTTCGCAAGAAGCACAGAATCCCGGCTATAGTATGATAGAATAAAGGGAGCCTTTTGGCTCTCTTTATTTTTATTGATAATATACTTATAAATTTTGATTTATAATCTATATTCTCGGAAATTTTTGGATACTTTTTTAACAATAATCCACCATATTTTTATGAATGTCATTTTTTTTGAAAACCTTTTTTAAAATACGCCAATAGCTATCATTTTCATTCCTGATGAGTATTTTTCTCATTTTGCACACAGCTGCAATTCTCTTGTATTTTTCAAAATTCAACAAGATTGCAATATTGATTGACTTCGATTGGAAAATCTCTAAAATAAATAGAAATCATGAAAGAAAAAAAATGTTAGAACAAGGATGTTATATTAAAACTGATGAAATTAAAAATTTTGAACCAATTATTTTGGTACAATCTGCCGGTGATATTGCTTTTGTTAGGTATCGCGCCATGAGAGTATCTGATGAAAAACCTTTATGGGTAGGCGTTTATGTCAGCACTGAAGGCATCAGCTTTGAATCGAAACCAGATGAAATATCAAAGAAAGTTTTAGAGTTAGATCCCAAAGATGTTTATGGTACTGGTGAAATCAATACCAAAAAAAATAAACCTTAAATTATTTCCCTCAAGAAAAAATGATTCATATATAAAATAATTTATCAATCATGAATTTTATTGATTCTTTTAATCTTCTAATATAGGAAAAACAATGACACTAGAAAAACAAACATATGAAAACTTAATGAAATTAGTGGAAAAAGATGAAGCTTTTTTCTTCAAAGACTTTAAGTTTGATGAACAAATATACCGTATTTTCAATTATCGTCTTGCATCTTGGACATCATTCCATGAAAATCCTTCTGCAAAAGATTGCAGAGGTATTATGTTTGATATTACCAACAAAGATGATGTTAAGCTATCAAGCTTTCCACCTGGAAAATTCTTCAATTATGAAGAGGGTAATGTCAATCATGCCAATTATAAAATTGGTGATAAAATGGAAAAAATGGATGGCTCTTTGATTTCCACATACTTGCATAAAGGTCAATTATATCTGAAGTCTAAAATGTCTTTGTTTTCAGATCAAGCTCAAGCGGCTAATGATTTGTTATCAAGCAATGAAAAATTATCTCACGAATTGAAAAAAATTCAAGATATGGGATATACAACCAGCTTAGAATTCACCTCCCCTAATAATCCTATTGTGATAACTTACACAGAAGATAAGTTGACGGTTTTAAGTATTCGCTCACATGAAAATGGTCAAAATTTATTTGCTTCAAAATTAAAAGAGTTTTTAATGAAACATGATTTTTCAGAATGCTTGAAAAATTTAGTTTCTTATCAAAATTTATCTAAAGAAAAAATTGATCAAGAAAAATTCATGAATGAAATTCGCCAAGAAGAAAAAGGTGAAGGATATGTGTTTGAAATCATTGTCAATGATGACCCTAAGGATTATCAATCTTATTTGGTAAAGGGTAAAAACCTAAAATACATTGCTTTGCATCACACAAAAGACAGCGTGAACTCTAATAAAAAACTATTTGAAGCGATTGTGCGTGAAGCATCAGATGATTTACGTGCTTTATTTGCAAATGATGAATATGTCTTGCAACGTATTCAAGCAATGGAAGACAATGTTAAGCCTGTTTACAACCACATCGTTCAAACAGTGGAAAAATTCAATACAGACAATAAAAGTCTCAGCAAAAAAGAATTTGCACTTAAAGCAATTGATGAGTTGCCTCGTGCATATCAATCTTTAGCAATTAATCTATACATTGGTAGAGAAAATGATTACAAGACTTTTGCTATCAAGCATCAAAAAGATATCTTCAAAATTGATGATGTAACTTTTGATGTTGAAGAAGGTAGAATGGTAAATAAAAAAATAAGACATAAAATGCCTTAATGAAAATAATTCAAATTTAAAAACAACCTTTTAGGTTGTTTTTTTTATTATTCTTGTCATTAAAACTTACACAAGATCGATATCTTATCGCATTGATCATAAACTATTCAAATATTTCACTTATATAAAATCTTCTTTTCGCCTCAACAATTATTTGATAATTCCATAATGATGAGAGATAATTTTTCATATAGCACAGCACTACGACAAAAGATAAATGAGCATTTAAAATTTTAAATGATGAGGGTGAGGCTTTCCTATGGTTAAATGATAAGGAGCATTTTGATGAAAATGATTATTAATTTCTGGTAAACCAAAGAAACTTCTGATTTGATTGAATTCTGGTGCATTTGTTCTTAACCACCAGAAATCTCCCTTGGTAAATATATCTTGAGTATATTCAAACTCAATTTCTTTTCCATGATTGATTTTCCATTTTTCTTTATTTTTCACAGGCTCTTCTCCTGCAATAATAGAAATATGTGAATTAAATGAAGGGTTTAACAGCTTTACACCAAATTTCTTTTGAATATAATATTGATAATATGAAACAATTTCATCATCTGTCTTGAGCATCAACCACCAAGGTTGAAAATCTTTATTTTGCACAGGATCATAAACAAGATATCCTTTTGATTTAAAAGAGTAATCTGGCTTAAAATCTGGTTCAACAATTAAACCTTCTAAATCATTGAATTTTCTACCCAATACCAATAACCCTAAACTTTTAGGTGTTGGTAATTTAATTTCATGTGGTAATAACTCGTTGGGTTTTTTCATAAGATTTTTTTGAATATCAAATCATTTTATAGAAAATTAATATAAATTCAATACTTATGAGTAAGTTTAAATAATACACACAGATAATCATTGTTCTAAAATAGAAAATTTATTAAAAATAGTGAATTTTTAAAATCTATCAAATCAATATAAATGACTTATATTTTATGGATTTGACTTTTTAATTTTTTAAATTATTTATTATAAAAAGTTCAACTATAGGATAAATAATGAACAGTAAATATTTCTTAATTACATTACTTATAATAAGTACAAGTGCTTGCACAACAGTTCAAACACATAGTTATTCTAATGCTCCAGTAGTTAATGATATGTATAAAAATGGTCAAAAATCATATATTGATAATGTGCAAATCTTGTATTCAGAGCCTCGATCAAATTATGAAAGTATAGGTGTATTTTCTATAAAAAAATATAAACCAGGATTTTCTGAACCCAGTGTCTCAGATGCTTTTGATGAATTAAAAGAAGCAGGTAAAAAATTAGGTGCTTCCGCAGTTATTATAAGAAATGTTCATCCTCATTATGGCACTAGATTTACAACAATTGAAGGAGAAGCAATTCGTTGGAGATAAATTATAAAATACATAAAAAGACTATTGTAAAATTTAATCTTAATTTATCAGTATTATGAGTAAATAAGAATAAATCACAAAAAATAATTAAACTTTTACTTTATATAAAGCTTAACATATGAAAATTAATACATGCAAAGCAGATTGCTAAAGTTTACGTACAGAAAACTATCAAAAAAATAAATTTATATATTCATCATGATCAACATTTGACAAATTTTATTTTTTTAAATAATATTAAATCTCCTATGTTTTCATAGGAATAAAAATGATTGTTATTAACTTGTTAGGAGAGCCATCTAGTGGAAAGAGTGTCACTGCCGCTGGTCTTTTTTATGAATTAAGCATTCATAATTACAGTGCTGAAATCATACCGGAAGTTGCCAAACCCTATGCTTGGGAAGCTCCTATCATTAATGGTATTCCCATCAAGCATCCTATTTTTGAACAACAAGTCTTACTTTTTGGAGAGCAGCATCGTAATCTTGTTCGAGTCGAAGGAAAAAGAGAAATTGCAATCATGGAATGCCCTCTTTTAATGAGTGTTGTTTATCAAGAAGATAATTTTTATCCTGAATTTGAACCTTTGGTGATGAAGCATTACCATAAATTTCATAACATCAACATTGTATTAGAAAGAAACCATTCTTTCGATCAGGAGGGCAGAGTGCATACAGAAAAAGATTGTCACTCCATAAAGAACAAGATTGTTGATACTTTAGAAAAGCATAAGCTTCCCTACAAAAAATTTGTCACTGGTCCTCAAATTAAAGATGAAATTTATAAATATTTGAGTGAAAATCAATTTATTGATTTGAAACAAAAAACATCATGATTAAAAAAAACCATTGATAAAATGGTTTTTTTATTAATTTCTCATTCTGCTTCCATTTTGCTGCACATCTCTATGATTAACACTTTCAGCATATACACTACCCAATCCATTTAATTGCGCTCTGAGCGTCACAATTTTTTCAGCATATACACTACCTGCGCTGTTCAATGTTAAGGTAGCTTCTTTAATAGGTTGAGTACTTTGTATGCTGATATCACCTGCTCCATTATTAACCAATGTTAAATTTGGATTCAAATAATTCCATTCAACTTGAGGTACACCAAAGTTAGTATATTTTGTTAATGGTTGAGAAAATACTTGCGCTTTAATACCATATGAAGTTATATTCACTCCCTCTTTTAGTTGTATAGTAGCTTTTTCAAATAAGGTAGCATAGCAACATCGATGATCTCAATTTTCATTTATCTAGATGAATGATTTTAAAAAACAATATTATTTGACAAAATAGATGAAGTTTTTAAAATAGATAGACATTAATTAATAGGTAAAAAATGAAAGAAACTTTCAATGAATTCATGCAAGCAAAAAATGCTGTGCTTAACTCTTTACAAAATATTTTCAACACCATGCAAGAAGAATTAAGAGACATGGTACATCAAGGTAAAATAGAGTCTTTCTCATTTTTGAGAAATGATATTTATTCATTAAAACAAAATCCAGTTTATATTGCAGTCACCTCAGAGCACATTAAACAAGATGTAAGACTAGGTGTTTTTGCAGATGTTCATCAACAATATCAATCAAATACCAAATTACCAGAAGCTACACTGAAAGATCTACAGAAAATTAACGAAGTGTTATATCTTCTCAATGACCATTTTGTCAAAGATTTACCTATTATTGCGCAAAGCTCATATTATTCTAAAAAAGCAGCAAATAAAGAAGTCGGTTTTGCAAGCGAAAATATTTTATTATCTCCATTGTTGCAATTTAAGGAAAATGACTGGATTGAGCAAAGAAAAGTAAAAACAAAAATAAGATGATTACAACAATAAAAGCTCTTAAATAAGAGCTTTTTATATTAAACATAGACTATCTGAAAAATTAAGACCAATAAAAGATTTTCACGAATCAATTAGAATGCAAATAAATGACCTTTTTTGATTTGGGTAAAAAACCGTTCTCAATCATTGAAAAATCGTTCTCAATCATGTATTTTTTTTGAGCATAATTCATCAATATAGATTTGATTTCAGGAATCTCAGAAATTTTTCTGATATAAGAAATGAACATTTTAAAACCTGAACAATCCATTTCAATCTCTTGTGATAATTTTGGATAAACATTGTCAAAATTATCAATCAATTCAATACTTGAAAATTTTTCAATGATGGCAGTTGCTTTACTTTCTACATTACTTGTTATAGGGCAACCAGATTGACACCAACTTGAGTTTTCACATTGATAACATGCATCAATACGATGCTCATTTTTTTGAAAACGAATCCATTTTTTTCTTAAATCAGATGACTGAAAACTAGAAAATCCTCCTTGTATAGAGCCAAAACTCTCTTCAAATGAATTCTTGTCAGGACAATTATTGAGCTGACCATCTGGATTAATGACAATGAAATCACTCTGACATTTTCCTCCCCATCTATCTCCCGGTAGATCAAAATAAACTCCCATGATACCTGCCGCAATGGTATTGATATAAGTAGCTTGCTTATTTTTTAAAATATCCTGAATAATTTGATGAGTCAATCCAATCAGAAAATAAGAATGTTGTTGATTACTAGAAAAATCAGGTAATGATTGCCCATAGGTAGAATATCTATCAATATTCCACATATTAAACCCCCTGCTTCTAAACCAATCATAAATTTCTTTTGCTTTAAGACAATCTTGTTGATTGGGGACAATTCCAGGTATAATCAAAATACCATCTTTTCTTGCCATGTTCACTTTTTCTAACCAAAGTTCATGATAGCGTTGAACTGAATTTTTTATTTTTCTAGATGTAAAGTCAATACTAGAGCCTATATAACCATTGAATTGTGAATGAATCAAATCAGCATGATCTCTTGTATAAGGAATCAAACTGGTTTGTATCGATTGTGTTATTTCACCAGATGAAAAATATTGTTTAAAAATAAAATCAGCATTTTTAAAATATTCCTTAGAAAGTGTCAAAGGCTCACCCCCATGCCATATCATAAATGTATGATGTTGTTTTTGCCTTAGCATCATTTCTTTTAAAAATTGAGCAGTTTGATGTAAAATTTCATCACTCATTTTTGTTTTATTTTCTCTTACATCCAAAGGAAGATAGCAATGCTCACAATCAACATTACAATAATTGGTGGGTTTTAAATAAGCTGTTATCATTGCTATAACATAATCAAAAATTAAAAATTGTCAAATCATATATTGCTCATAAATTCATAATTTAATGTTTCTTTTTTTTTGAATATGATTATCAAGCTGTACATCATTTCCCAATTCTAAAAAATTCTCTATCTTTCTACTCTCTTTATCAGCACGATATTTTAACACTGCTTCAATTCTTTGATTTTTATCTTCCAAGCACCAAAATGGAATTTTTTTATTTTCTTCTACATTAGATTTCGCAAATATCTCAAATATATTATCAAGATTTTCTATGTTCCAATCGTCTAAATTCTTTTTTTTGTTTATATTAAAACTTGATTCATAAAACATGTGATGCATATTTTTTACTTTAGACACATCCCATTTTGAAATATCTCCATTAAATAGAGAATTGCTGAATAAAAATGACATATTTGTTATATTTGATACATCAATATGATTTAAATCACACTCTAAACCATTTAAAGCTATTTCATTACTAATCATGTTTGTTAATTCATTAAAATTTTGAGCTATTATGGTTTTTTTATCTTTTTTGATATATACATCTTCTCTTTTAGTTTTATAGAAAAAATTTTGTTTATCAATCAGAGAACTTAAATTCCATTGACTTAAATTTTGATTAAAGTCAGAATCATAAAAAATGCACTGCATCATTTTGACGTTTGATGTATCCCAATTTGATATATCACCATTAAATTTTGCATGATGGAACATAAACGCCATTGATTCTACGTTAGATACATTCCATTTAGAAATATCACCGTTAAAATAACTTTTAGCAAATAAAAGTGACATATCAGTAATTTTTGATACATCAATATGATTCAAATCACAATGATTGCCGTAACACTTTATATCATTGTCAATTAATTCTTTGAGATGCTCTTTGCTTGTTGCTAATATTTTTTCTCGCATATTTTTTTTATTAGATTAAAATGTTTTATAAAATCTTGTGGCTATCACTTATATTAATCTTGTTTTATCATAAGTCAAATTCATCAAGATGTTCTATTTTTTTGTAAAAAATATTTTGCAGATTCATCCCTTATTAACCGATTTTAATCCATTTTTATAAACTAAAATCAATAATAAAACTGGACAACACTGTTACATCGATTATTACAATTTTTTCAACTTGACATTTAAAATAATAATTATTAATCTATAAAAAATTTCTATTTAGATCTTGTTTTTCTAAATTAAATAATTATTTTCATATAAAAGATTAGGAGTGAGCATGAGTATCAATGATTTATTGGCTTTATTAGGCCCTAAAATGGACATGATGAAACTTGGTATTTTAGTGGCTGTTTTTATTGCCATCATTGTTTTATTAAAAGTAGTGTTTGGCAAAAAGAAAGCAAGCCGTCAAAGCTTATATACCAGTGATGTGACAAATGATGCTTATAAAACAAGAGCCACATCTCGAAAAGGTGAAGCTGAGACTTATACAGTTCAAACACAAGATTTTGATGATTCCAAGATTTTAAAACCTAAAGATTTGAATGATATCTTCAAAAAGAAGAAAAAACAAAATTCTACTTTGAATGCAAAAGAGTTAGACCAATTACAAAAAGAGTTGCTTGCTGACTTCGAAATGGCTCATAATGTCAATGAGCTGATTGAAGAGGCTATCAGTTTTGATTCATTTGGTCAAAAAAATAAAGCACTTGAGAGTTTAAAACAAGCTTTCGAGCTTGAACAAGATGATAAAGAAAAAACAAGATTGCATATGCTTTATAAAAGTTATCGAGACCAAAAAGATACTCTTGATAATCTTGTGAAAAAATATCCATCATTTAACAAGAAAAAAGAAGAAGTAGATATCTTCAATATGGAAGATGATGAGGAAGAGGTTAAACCAGCTAAAAAATCAGCAGGAAAATCCTCAATTCAAATTGAACATAATAACAATGATTTATCTTTAACTAAAAAGGAAAAGAAAAAAAATACCACAACCTTTTCATTGAATGAATCCTCTAGTGAAGCTACCGTAAAAGAAAATATTCAACTCACTCCTCAAAAAGATATTGAAAAGAAATCAGCTTCTGGATATAACTTTGATATTGAAGAAGATGAAATACCTGTTTTTGCAAAAAAATCTTCTTTGTCTCTAGAGAATGATGCTCCTGTAAGCAAAAAATCCAAAGATTTAGATTTTGAAGATACCATTACTGAACAACATGAACCCAGCTCTTTTGATGGATTGTCATCACAAATGACCACAACACAAAATCCTTCATTAGATTCTCTTGTGGAACAAGAATTATCAGATGAAGAAAAAGAGTATTTGAACTCATTTACTCAAGCTGTCAAAGGAGAAAAAACACCTGAAAAATCAGAAGAAGATTTCTTCAATCATTTTATGCAAAGAGTCAATGATACACCTACCTTGAGTCAAGACCTTCACACCAATGAAATGACTCCTTCCATGAATCAACCTGTTGAACAATTTAATAGCAATACATCTCCACTCATGACGCATCAAGCAACATTGATTCCTTCATTAAATGCTCAACCGGCTTATCATATGCAAGAAGAAAATTCATTCATCTCACCAAAAGTAGAAAATATGCCTGAATCCTTTGACAATATGACAAAAAAATCTTTTGATATGCCTATGCTTGATGAGGAAAAATCCATGAAAGTAAAAAAGACAAATTCTGATATTTGGGTAAACTGGATGAGTTTACATGGCGGAAAAGTGCAAATGAAAAATAATATCATTGCTCTTGATTATCCTTGGGCCACCAAAAAAGCAGTCAAACAGTTGGAAACAAAACTACAGGAAATTGTTGGTAAAGATGCCAATGGAAATCAAATCAATTTCTCAGTTGTTTCTATCCATGAAATCAACGATGAATAAATCAACCTAATAAATCAGGAGATGGCTTAGCCATCTCTTTATTTTTGTAAAATTTTTATCAAAAGCCTTTACAAAATGCCATAAATAAAGATAATCATTTGAAAGTTTAAAGGATATTATGCAAGGTTTAATAATTGAATGGAGCGCAACATTTTTAGCATTAATTGGCTCCTATATGATGTCTACTAAAAAATACAATCCCAGTTTAACATGGATTTGCTGGATACTATCAAATATCATGTTTGCTTACTTTTTCTTTACAAAAGAACAATATGGATTAACTTTTTATCAATTCTTTGGTATTTTAACCAATCTCATTGGTTTATATCAATGGAAATTTGAAACTCATCAAGCTTCTAGTTCAGCACTGCTTGTTTTTAAAATCATCAGAAAATCATCTTATTTATTATCTGTTATTTTTCTTTCTTTATCGATGCTTTTATTTTTTGCCTATTTTTCCTATCAAAATAATTTAAGTACAACACAAGAGTTTTTACAATCATGGTATCATGGGAATAAAAAAATAGATGATGTTTTATTTGAATGGTTGTGTGGTTTCATGAATCTGAGTGCAGCATTTTTACTTGCATCTAAGCATCGCACAGTCAATTATTGTTGGCCTATATGGCTCATCAGTAATGGTTGCCTGTTATATGTTGGTTTCATCAATCAACAGTATGGCGTGACTTTTCTCAACTTTATGTTCACTTTAATTAACTTTAATGCTTGCTATCACTGGATCATCAAAGAAAAATTTCTAAAAAAAATAGAATCTGCTGAAAATTTAATCAATGTGCGCGTTTAAATGATTCGATTTCTTTTAATCTTTACAATGAAATTGTAACACGTTTTTCCAAATAGCCGATGATTATTGTTGATATTTTTTAATTAAAATTAAGATTCATAATTTTTTAATAGGCTTTATTTTTTGATGATTTTCCTCAGGAAAATCTATTTTAGACCAGATATCTATTTCTTCCATTTTCGCAATTATTTCATCTTTAAATTGATGATATAATTCATTAGCGAAATATTTTTCCATAAAAGAATAATCATGATTAATTTCAGCATTCATGATCATGTCTCTGTTTGTATGATTTAAAAAAAAATGAATATTGCTGCAATTGACTCTAAATTCCATTTTAGATTGATATAATCTTGTTATTTCACGAACATCTTGAAGAGAAATTTCCTGAACATGCAAATGTAATTTATCAATTAATTGAGTTTGTAAAAACTCATCTTTATTGCTTCTTCCTTCAATTGATTTTTTCACAATAAACACTTGGTTATCATGATATACAACACATGGCATTTTTTTATCATATAAAAAATAAGATGAATGATAAAATAATTGTATTTTTTTTAATTTCATGTTGACATTATAAATAAAAATTATAAACAATCAATAAGAATTCATTTTTAAAGGAAATCATGTCAGACGCAAACGATATACCATCAGATAAATCAGATGCCTTGAAAAAATACAAAGAAGTTCAATTTAAAAACCTTCAATCATTTGAAGAGTTAGACCCTAGCTTTAAAGATGATTTGATGACTCAAATTGAAGAAGCTTTACCTGCTCATCAATCTGCATTGATGCAAAGATTATTACAAAATAAGCAACCCTTACCCTATCCTCCCCCTCTGTCTTTTTCACAGCCTTGGTATGATCTAATTGATGAATCTCTTCCTATCCCCATTCTTTTGGGAGGTTATCGTCCGAATGAAGAAATAGATGGTGTATTATTTGATGAAGGCATCATCATTAATCAAACTCTTTGGAAAATTTCAAATAGCTCTGACGCTGCCAAAAAATTGATGAAAATTTTAAATCAACACATGAATCAAGATTCTAATGAAATTTACGGACTTTTATTATTTGATGATTGGGGAATATTGCATAAAATTGAAAATGAAGATTTGATTTCTATTTATGAAGAGCAACCCTTTTTTATTGTTGAAAATCAATTCTGGGGAAATTTCCAAGTACAATGCTTAAAAGTATCCTTTGATGAAATCAAAAAAATAAAAGATAAAGAAAGCTCTCTTTTTTTCTTATCTCAACAAGAATTTACAATCAACATAGTCAATCAACAGTATTATGTTTGGAGCATACAAAAGTTAATCTCTTAAATAAATTAGGCTCTTGAAAAGAGCCTAATTATATTTCATCATTATTCACCAATAATCATATATTTATATGGTCCACAATCAATTTGTGTTGTCCAACCTTTAATCAAAGAAGTATGATCAAATTTTTGTTTAACCGCCGCGTTTCCACACATGATTTGTATTAACTTGACTTTTCCACCATTAAAAGCAACATCTTGAATTTTCACAAGAGGGCCTCCCGCAAAAGGAATGTCTTCTTTATTATCAGTACTTAATTTTTTTTGTGCAATTGGTTTGGCATCAGCATTCAATTTTAAAATCAATAATGAGGCATCATATTGATTTTGGCTCATCGTAGATGCTGGTTTCGTTTGAGTAACTGGTGTTTGCACCCCCAACTCTTGCAATTGTTGACGAGATGCCTCCATTTCTTTCTTTAAATCAAAGCCAGAAGAATTTGCACCTCTTTGAGAGCTTGGTGCGCCATAGTTATGGCCTCCTGTAGTTGCACACCCTGTCAACACAATAGACAATATAGCAATAAACATTATTTTATTCATGATACTTCCTTTTTATCTAATTGAGGTTTTGCTTCAATCCAACGAATCAATGGTTTCCATTGCTCTGTTTCTTTTTCAAATACATTGTTATCAAAAATAGTTAATCCATGTGCAGCCAAATGAACATAAATTTGTGCTTGTCTGATATCAGTGGGGTGAGGAAGTCCTGACATTTTAAAGAATTGCAAAAGTTGCTCACTTGCTTTAGTACGAGGGTCAACCATATTACCAATCACACATATTTCTGTGTTTTTCTTACTATTTTTAATGATTGTCATGATTTCATTTAAAAATGAACGAGTCGATAACATATCAAAAATTCCTGGCTTCAAAGGAATAATGACTTTATCTGATAATGATACCAGTCGCTCCAATGATTTTTCCCTGATACCTGCTGGCCCATCAATGATCACACGATGAACGTCTGAACTAGGTTGAGAAAACTTACCATCTTTCACATCCCATGAAAGAATTTTCGCAGCATTTAAAGGTCTAAGAGTTAACCAGTTTTTAGATGATTGTTGTACATCAAAATCACCCAACATGACCTTTGCGCCTTTATTGGTATAATATCCTGCCAAATTGGTTGAAATCGTACTTTTTCCGACTCCTCCCTTGTGATTTAATACAGATATGACTTTCATAGACTCTCTTAGTAATTAAGCGCATTTTAAAGAAAAAATCTAAAAAAGTAAAGTTTTTTTAGTTATTTTATATAATTTATTATCATAAAATATCTTATTTTGATGATAAATAACAACATTCAGGATTGTATTTGTTAACAATATAGCGATTAATATATTCATCAAAAAGATCATTCATTTTTTTATATCATGACCGATAACCTTCTCGAAAAAGAAATATTTTATTAATTGCATAACTTTTGGGAGAGCATTTTTTATCGCTTATCATAAATTATCATGAAATAAAATAAAAATATTTGATTTTATTTTATTTTTTTGAAGTTTATCAATATTACAATTAATTGGAAAATAATGGCAAAAATTCATAACATCGCTAATCCTTTATTTATTTTCTTAACAACCAAGATGCACTTAGGAGTGTTATTTTGCTTTGTCACAACCATCATTCTTAATTTTTTAGGATTTTTACAAATTAATGTATTATTGATTATTGGTGTCTTATTGGGTTGGGGAATTTTTCTACAATTATCTTCTCATATTATCTATAAAATGAATAAACATGATTATTTGACACAAGGAGAATTTAATCATTTAGAAACTCACAAGTTAGAAAAAGAATCTGTTTTTTCTGCGGGTTTTCTTATTTCATTTATTCCTATTTTAGGCTCTATATTAATTTTTAGAATTTTTGTTTTTGATTACACGAAAATTCCTTCAGATTCTATGCTTCCAAATATCAAACAAAATGATATTGTATTAATCAGTAAACTTCATATCATTAAGGATTTTATCATATCACCATCACAAAATTTTTTCCCTGGAGATATCGTTGTTTTTAAATATCCTGTCAATAATCAAATATTTTTTATCAAACGTATCATGGCTGCTCCAGGTGATACCATAGAAATAAAGGGTAACAAAATATTTGTTAATCAAGAAGAATTAAACAATAAAAAGGTTAAAGCAGAAAATTATAGTTATTTATTAAATTCTTATTCAAAAAAAGAAGACATTGATTTATCTGTAGAAAAAATAAATAACAAAAGACATTTTATCATCAATCAGAAAGACCCAGTAAATTATTTTGAATATTATGAGGGTAAAATAAAACCCTCTCAACATATGTTCTCCAATGTATATCTAGAAAATTGTGAACAAAAAAATGATGCTGTAAAATGCGTATTACCAAAAGATTATTATTTCATGATGGGAGACAACCGTGGTAATTCTGAAGACTCACGTTTTTGGGGACTGGTTCATCAAGACAACATTGTGGGAAAAGCAAATTACATCATGTTGAACTTATCTGAACTGTCTATGAATAATTTATTCAAAAAAATTGATAAAATTTAAAAAAATGTACTTGTTTTTTTTCAAACCCCTCCCATATATATGAATAGAGACGCAATCATGCGTTGATAATTTAAGGAGAAAAACATGTTTAATTTAATCGCTCGTGACTTATTTGCATTACCATCAATTTTATCAAGAGAAGCTCATTGGGAGCACACTCCTCAATTACAATTGGCAATCAATGTAGAAAACAAGGAAAAAGAATACATTGTATCTGCAAATTTACCAGGAGTTAATCCAGAAGATGTTCAAATTCAATTTGAAGACGGTTATTTGGATGTTTCTGTCAAAGTCAATCAAAGCAAAGAAGTGAAAAACAATTATGTGATTCAAGAGTTTCACTCAGCTTATTCAGCTTCTAGAAGATTAAAAGCACCTGGAGTTGATGGAGAGAAAATTGAAGCACATTTTGAAAACGGTATCTTGAATATTCATCTTCCTAAAAAAGAAGAAGTCTTACCTAAGAAAATTCAAATAAAGACTTCTAAAGCAGAAGTGCTGGAAAATAAATTAGAGTAATAAAAAAGCGCGATATCGCGCTTTTTTTACATTTTATTTAATTCCTTTTGAATATTATCTTTAGCAAATTGCTCATAATGATAAAAAGCAGGATGCTCAAACAATTGGGCCTGTGCAAATTTTTCTAATACTTTTTTTCTTCCCATTCTGTAATCATATTCATTATACTCCATATATTCAGCCCTAATGTCTTGAATATACTGTTCATAAATATGCTCTTCTTGACCCAATATTGCAAGGTCGATACTTCTCATGAGTTTCATGGTTTCATCAAGTTCAAAACTTAAATTTGAAGTATGCTGAGTGGCTTCAATGATTTGACAAGCATAGTAAAAATCCTTTCCAAAAAAATGCTCAATGACTTGCGCACTTTTTCTTTCATCAGAGCCAGATAAATTGATTTTTTGTTTAATCAGTTCATCATCTTTATAAATAATGTCATGTGCCAAAATAGCCAAAGCCAATTGCCTATAATTCACATCATCTGAATAATGATTCTCTCTTGCCCATAAAAACTCTTGAATACAATGCGCAATATGCTCCAAATTATGATAATTTCTTTTTGCTCCTTGATATTGCGTAAGAAGCAAATTTCTAAATTCATTTACTTTATCTTTTTGAACTTGGGATTGTACCATTTCAGTAGACATTTTGACAACTTCTGTCTCAAAAAATTGTAATACATAATGATTCAACCACTCTTCATAAACAGAATAGGGAAGAAAATTCTTAATATTCCAATGCCAACCAACCGGACCAATGAATGATTTTACAAATGATGATGAGACGCTATCAAGCGAGGGAGGAGGCATCACAAAAATGGTTTTAGCTCCCTTTAAAATATCCGTATTTGTTTTTTGAATCAATTGCTCATAATCAAAATCTCCAGCACTGCGAATACCTCTAATCAGGTATTCAGCACCTTCTTCTAATGCTCTTTTAGCAACATACTCATTACGCACAATCACAACATCGACTTTATCTTGAAGTTTTTTTTCATTCAATGTCTTTTGAATCATTTCTTTTCTTTTTTCTGCTGAAAACATGGTTTTCTTATTGATATTTTGTGCCACAAAAACAACAACTTTATTTGCAATCTTTAAACCTTCTTCAATGACCCACAAATGACCATTGGTCAAAGGATCAAAAGTACCAGCAAAAGCAATTTTATTCATACATAGCCCTTATGAAATATTTATTTCAAAAATTATATCATCATTTTATTTTTTTGACAATCCAATAATAAACAACACTTTTTTGCTTATATTTATGTTATCATATGCTATCATAAGGAGAAACATATGAAAATGATTGGAGAATCGTTTTGGAGAATTGATACACATGAAGGTGCAAAAGAGTTCCTTGAACAATATGATATATCACCTTATCAATATATTTTCGAGCATGAAAACTTTCACATCACACGCATTTTTCCTGAAAATTATCAATTTATTGCATTATTGGATTGGGAAGGAAAGCCTGAGAATATTCTTTATCTAGAAGAAAAAGATCATCTCATGGTGTATAATACCATTGAGGGAGAGATTTTCAACAGTGATGGCATGACATTTTTCTCATTAATTCAAGACTGCAAAAGAGCAGGAACTTTTTGTATTGAAAACTCTCCTTATTCATACCAATTGAAGAGTCAAGAAGATATTGCCTCTGACTTGGATTCATCTATTGAAGATGTTCTCCAAAACATCATTCATTATTGTGAAGAGCTTTCAATCGAATGCTGTCCTAACAAAGAAAATGTATTGATTGTGAGACAACTTTGAATTGAATTTTCATTTTTTTTATGATATAGTTTTTTTTAAGGACTTTTATGCAAAATTATCAATTCATTTCTCGTGAAGAATTTTCAAATTTGGAATCCCCAATTGTGACATCTGTTCATTGCTTTGTTGAGCAAGATAGAAACTTCTTATTTACAGTCAACTCCCGAGGCATTGACATCATTGGTGGACATGTTGAAGCCAATGAGAACATGATTGAGGCAATGCATCGAGAAGCCCTGGAAGAGGCTAGCTTAAAAATCATCGAGATGAATATTCTGGGTGCTATTTGTATTGATAACAGAGGAGATGAAAACAGTCTTCAAAAAGGTTATCCTCCTATTGGCTATCAAGTTTTTTTTGATGTTCAATCTTATGAATTACAAGAATTCAAGGCACAACATGAGTGCTTGGATAGAGTTTGGATTCCAATTCATGAAATCAAGGAAACACATCATCATTGGCTGGAATGCCATGACCAATTGCTCAATGTTTACAATCATGGTTTTGTTCAAAATAAAAGGAGTTTATAATGAGAGTTGTTGTATTAGGTGCAGGTTTAATGGGTGTTACCAGTGCTTATTACTTGAGACTTCAAGGCTTTGAGGTTGATGTCATTGATAGACAAAAAGATGTAGCACAAGAAACTAGTTTTGCCAATGGTGGACAGATTTCTGTTTGTTATTCTGAACCTTGGTCAAGTATTTCTAACTTGAAAAAAATGCTTCAATGGATTGGCAAAGAAGACAGTCCTCTCTTATTGAAGCCTCAACTGAATTGGCATCAAATCAGTTGGTTTACTGATTTCTTATGGCAATGCCTTCCTCATAATAACAAGCAAAATATCATTAAGCTTCTTAATTTAGCTGCTTTTTCTAGAAAAGAGTTGCAAGAATTAAGAAAAGATTTATTCATCAATTATGAAGAGCAAACCAATGGCATTCTGACATTTTATACAAGTGAAAAATCTTTTGAAAAAGGTAAGGAATCTGCTCAATATATGAGTCGTTTTGGTTGCCAAAGAGATATCAAAAGTAAGGATGAAGTTTTAGAGCTAGAGCCTAGCTTGAGTAATTGCTCACTTCCTATCTTTGGAGCCGATTACAGTGCAGACGATGAAAGCGGAGATGCTTTACTATTTACTCAAAAACTTTCCAAGGTATGTGAATATATGGGAGTTAATTTTCATTTTGAAAAAGAAATCATTGATGTGAAAAAAGATAAAAAATCAATTTCAGAAATCATCACCAAAAATGCGCAAGGAGAAGAAGAAATTTTTGGAGGAGACTTATTTCTAAATTGCTTAGGCTCTTATTCAACACTATTCATGAAAAAAATTGGCCTTCCTCTGAATATTTATCCAGCCAAAGGATATTCAGTGACCATTCCTATCTTGCAAGAAGAGCTGATCAATCAAATATCCTTAACAGACAGTGACTACAAGATTGTGCTGACTCGATTAGGAAATCAATTACGTGTTGCTGGCACAGCAGAATTCAATGGATATGACCTCTCCATGAATGAGAAACGTTGTGACGCGTTGATTCAACGTGCTATTCAAATTCATCCCAACGGTTTAGACTACGCCAATGCGACTAAATGGTGTGGTCTTCGTCCTGCAACCCCAGGTATGACTCCCATTATTGAAAGAAGCAAGTATGACAATCTCTTTATCAACTCAGGTCATGGAACTCTTGGGTGGACAATGGCGTGCGGCAGTGGCAAAATCATTGCAGAAATGATGAAAAATAATTATGATTGTGTCAATTTATTGACTTTGAAATAATCTTATCATAAAAATTGACAACCATAAACGACAAAAATGAACGAATTTTTCACTCAACGTGTCATAGTGGCTTTACACAGAGCCAACATTTGCCTTGGATAAAAATTTAGAAAATGATGAATTTTAAAATAAAAAATCATTGAGTTAAGAGCCCATCTTTGAGTCAGAACTTTCTGTTAGTGACTCAATCTTATTGATATATCTAGACAAAATACCTTTTCAGCCAGCATTAGATAAGTCCTTCGACGTGAACCTGATTTTTTGCTTGATGCTACAAATAAAAAGAATAACACTAAAATACAAAATAAATTTACGAATAATTTTATTATCATCACTGTTGCATCAATTATTTTTATTTATTCATATTTTTACCTTAGCATTTCTGACTGTTTAAAGTGTCCATTTATTATGTTTAATCCATCTAAATATATAAAGCTTGTTTCACAATGATTTAAAAATAAAATTGTGTTATTATCAATGATATTTTACTTAATTTAATTTGATCAATTGGTTCAAATTATAAATATGAACCAATCCTTGGAAGATCATATCAATCATTTTTCTGCTATAAAAATGAAGTTGTTTGAGTATTCTCCAAGATTTAAGACTGGCGAAGACATGCTCTACTTTTATTCTTTTAGAAGACAATGCTTTGTTGTCTTCTTTGGTTTTGAGTTTGTCTTTTTGATAGGGTTTTTCATTTCTTTTAACAGGAGTTTTCACATTGAAATGGGTCAATCCAACATAAGCTTTATCTGCCAGAATGGGCAAGGAAGTTTGAACATCGGAAGAAAATTTCTTCCTGCCTTCAACTTCTCTTACCTTGGCAACAACATGAATGTTTTCAAATACCAAGTCAAAAGAGTTGCTAAACGCGGCAAAAAAGGCTTGATTCATT
>JACCDS010297058.1_pt1 | contig 25292 bp, 16 predicted proteins | sample 7446441 | NCBI WGS metagenome assembly JACCDS01 (sample SAMN15323445, study PRJNA562643) | freshwater metagenome | isolation source: river surface water | place: USA:Blue River Watershed | collected 2017-08-17 | reverse complement strand
TTGCGTCATGCCTGTCCTCCGCTGCGGCGGCGGGCTTCCCACAGCGAGCCGATGCCGCGCGGGAGGAAGCGGATCACGGCCAGCAGGAACACGCCGAGGGCCAGCTGCCAGCTGTTCGGGAAATACGCGCTCGAGAATGAGCGCACGATCTCCAGCGCGGTCGATGCGACGAAGGCAGCGATCACGCTGTGGTGGCCGGCAAGGATCGCGACGAACACGAAATCGCCAGAGCGCGTCCAGTAACTGAAGTCTGGCTCGACATGGCCGAGCGCCATCACGGTCAGCGCGCCGCCCATGCCGCCGATGAAGGCGGCGATCACGAAATTGGTCGCGATCAGCGACTGCACTGAGCTGCCGAGATATTCGACGCGAATTTCGTTGTCGCGAGCGGCCAGCGCGACCAGCCCGCGGGTGGAGTCGAAATACACGCGCATCGCGATCGCCACGATGGACGACAGCGACACGGTCAGCGCATAGCTGGCGTAGGTGCTCCAGTCATCGCCGGGACGCACGCCGAACAGGGTGGGGCGGCCCATGTTGAAGCCGTCCGAGCCGCCCAGCGTCTGCGATTTCAGCAGCAAGCCGTACAGCACCATCGACAGCGCCAGCGATAACATCGCGAAGAAGATGCCGCGGTAGCGGGCGATCAGCCACGCAAAAGGCGCGGCCAGCAGTGCGGCCACCACGCCACCGCCCAGCGCCAGCAGCAGCGCGTCGGTGATGCCGAGCTTGCCGAAGGCGATTGCGGCGGTATAGCCACCGGCAGCGAACACGAGGCCCTGACCGAAGGACACCACGCCGCTGCGCATCAGCAGCACGATGCCGAGCGATACCAGGCCTTGGGCGGCCGCCATCGTCACGAGGAAGGCGAGCCAGTTTGGCAGCACGCGGCCGGCCACCAGCAGCACGGCGGCCAGCAGCACGCCGGACAGCACGGGGCGTGAAAGGGGAGAGGATGCGGCGCGCATGTCAGATTTTCCTTGCCTGCACGCGCTGGAACAGGCCTTCAGGCCGGAACATCAGCACGATGGCCATCACGCCATAGATGGAGAACAGTTCAGCCTCGGGCATCAGGTGCACGGCGGCCGAGCGCGCCAGTCCAACAATCAGCGCGCCGATCGCCGCGCCCGGGATACTGCCCAGTCCGCCGATGATCACGACCGCAAACGACACGATGATCACGCCAACCGACACACCCGGCTGCACCGAGATCATCGGTGCAGTCAGGGCGCCGCCGAGTGCGGCAAGGAAGATGCCGGCGCCGAACGCCATTGTGTAGATGCGCGAGACGTTCACCCCCATGCTGGAGGCGACTTCTTCACTGTGGATCACCGCTAGCACGATCTTGCCGGTGCGCGTGCGATTCAGACCCCACCAGACCACGCTGCCGACCGCCAGTGCCACGGCGACCAGCACGAAGTCATAGCCGACATACGAGAGTTCGCCCATGTCGACCGTGCCGAACAGCATGTAGGGTTCGGATACGTACAGCGGATTGACACCCCAGATCAGTTTGGTGACGTCTTCGAGGATCAGGAACAGCGCGAAGGTCACCAGCACCAGCAGCACCTCGTCGCGGCCGTAGAAAGTCCGCAGCAGGCCGCGTTCGCACAGCGGCGCGACCAGCGCAGCCACGGCGACCGCCGCCAGCAGCATCGCGACGATGGACAGCCATGGCGCGAACTGCAGGCTGGCGAACCAGCCCACCAGCGTCGCCGCCGCGTACGCGCCGAGCGCGTAGAAGCTGCCATGCGCGACGTTCAGGATCTTCAGCACGCCGAACACGAGCGTCAGCCCGAGCGCGACGATGAACAGCCAGGATGCGTAAGTGAGTCCGTCGATCAGTATCGTTACCATCAGATTATCGGGGGCGACCTCAGTTGCACTTCGCGCCCGGGAAACCGGCCTTGATCCAGTCCTCCGACTTCATGTTCGCCGGCGGATTCACACATTCCGCGTTGAAGCGGACGATGTCCTCCATCACGACCACTTTCCTCGCCGGATCCCATTTGGTGCGACCGATCGCGGTCGGCTGGATCGCCTGCTGGCCGTCGCCCAGCGCCATCTTCACGCGTCCGCCCGGCGCTTCCCACTCGGAGCCGCGCAGCGCGGCGGCGATCTGCTCGCCGGTCGGCTTCTTGCCGCCGTTGGCTGCCATTGCCTTCTCGACAGCGAGCTTCACGCCCATCAGCGCCTGCGCCATGCGGTACGGTGCCTGTACCGGATAGACGCCGTTCTTGTCCTGGTACAGCTTCCACCACCAGTCATTGAGGTCCGACTTCGGTGCCAGCATGCCGTAGGCGCCGCGGGCGCCGAGGATGGTACCGTCCGGCATTTTCTCGGCCAGTGGCACCAGCACGTGGTCGGCGGCGGTCAGCACGACCTGCGATTTGCGGAACAGGCCGCGCGGCATCGATTGCAGCACCAGCGCCTGCAGGTCGCCGCCCCACAGGCTGGAGTGAGTGACATCGGCCGGCTTGGACATCAGCTGCGAGATTTCGGTACCGTACTGGCCGGCGCCAAACTTCGGACGCTGGTCCGACTGCATCTTGGCGTTGGGGTACAGCACTGCCATCGACAGCATGAAGTCTTTCAGCGAATCATGTCCCCACGCGTAGTCCTGGTTGATCATGTTGAACGTGTCGACCTTGACGTTGCGTGCCTTCAGGTAGCGCGCGGCGGCAACGTTGTCCATCGCGCCATGCGACGCGGTACGGAACACGTATTTGTATTTCGCTTCTTCGAAGATGCGCGGGGTGCCGCAGTCATAGAGCACCAGCAGCTTCTTCATTTCCTCGGCGACCGGCGATACCGCGAGGCAGTCGCCCGAGCTGACGTAGCCGATCACGAAGTCGACCTTTTCACGCTCATACAGATTGCGCAGTTCCTGCACCTGCTTGGTCGCGCCGCCGTTCTCGTCGATGTAGACCGGATTGATGGTCAGGCCGCCCATACCCTTCTTGTTGTACGGCGCCGGCGCGCTGCCATTATTGAAGGCATCGATCAGCACCTTCGCACCATTCACGGCAGGCACGCCGAAACTGTCTGCGGCCTGTCCGGACAGAAAACTGACGATGCCGATCTTGATTTCTTGCGCGGCAAGGCTGCCGCTCATGCCCAGCGCAACTGCCGCAGCAGCAGTCCGCATTGCCCAGCCACGCGCAACGGCGCGCAGCGGTGTGTGATTACCACCCTGCCTCATGGTGTCTCCTCCAGATGTCTTGAATTTGTTTTCTGGCGTACACGCGGTCACGCCGCGTTTTGATTGTCATTCTGAATCGTTCATCCGGCTAGCGGTCTTTGTCGTTGCAAAAGCTCCCATGAAAGATATTGAATGCTCGACCGGCGCTGCACGCCGTCACCATCAGCCATGCTGCACTGCGGAGGCGGGGACGGGCTGGAGGGCGGCAGAAATAGGTGGCGATTTATTGCGCTGCAATGCCTGCTCGTGCGATGCAGCGCTTCGACCGTGTCAGCGAGCCTGGCAGTTCAGCCTGCATCCGCAGGATGCGGACAGTCAAAGTTCAGTCCCGGGAGCCGGGTGGCGGGGGAGGTGGCGAGGGCTGCGACGGTGAAGGTGCATCGCGCTGCGGCGAGGTGGGCGGCACCTTCTCGATCATCTTGTCAGTGTCGTGCTGGCCCGGAGAGCGCTCGCCACTGCCGATGTCAGGTTCATCGGTGCGATGTCGCGGGGGAGTTTGCATGGGTTCGGTCGGTTCGACGACGATGTCATGGTCAGATGGTCGTCTTCGTACGGAGTTCAGCGTGAAATCCGACCGGATTTACCCACAAGCGACGTGGAAAAGCTTGTGGACAATTCATGTCCTTGTGAGACAAGTGATTGATCCACAAGCATTCATCGATACTGATCGAAAACAAGGCAGCCTTGCTGGTCGGCCACGGGAGCCGGTCTCGTCAGATCGTTGGTCGGGCGGGCGTACTGCCCACGGTTTTTACCTGCGACCGCTCGCTGCGAATACCATCGGTGTCAAGACGCGAAGTGCTCAATCCTCGCGGCCGAACGCGAACTGTGTCTGGCCCGGCTGCTTGCGCTGGTTGCGGCGGGTGCGGGTGCGCTTCACCGATGGCGGGCGGATCGATGCCGGAACCAGCCGGTTGACCGAATTGCGGATCTCGAGCAGCTGCTCCGCACGAACCAGCCTGACGATGCTTTGCAGCGCTTCGCGAGCGAGCCAGGTTTCACGCAGGCTGCCGTGACCACGCGCAGCAGTACAAAGGAATTCTTCGATCAGGTCTTCCGAGTTCAGGATCCAGGGGGCGAGATCGGATTTCGTCGAGTCGCTCATCGGTTCAGTCCGCAAGTTAATCATCAGAAACGGAGTCTAGCGACAATCTTTCCGAAGTCCAGAGCCGTCCGCTTGAGACAAATCAACGGGCTGCGAGACTATGCGTTTTCACAAGCCTTGTTGCAATTGTTTATATTTTTTATCGAACCAATGAATGATCAGCGGAGGCTTCGTTCCTAAACGCTGTAGGTTGCCGGCGTGTTCGCCGGTCTGCGCGGCTGCGGGAACTGTTGCTGTTTTTGCCACTCTGTGCAAAGGCGCCGCGCGATGAATACGAGTGACTAATTGCAAGGTCACGCGGTGTTGTTTGCCCTTCGAACCACCAAGAACTTCAGACACTCATGTGTCAGCGACAGGGCGAAGCGAGAGGGCGGCCATTGGCTGTTCGCTGTGGTACCCGTCGGACTGGTGCAGCACCGGTCCGCATCAGCGGTGCAGGTGCCAGCGGTGGCCTTGTCCCGACCAACCGACCGGAGGTGCCCATGGAAGATTTGAACCAGCAACAGAAAACACGCCTCGGCGAAGTGCTTGCACGACGCGAGCAGGTCCTGCGGGAAGATTTGCAGCGCGAGATCAGTTCGCAGGACGAATACGTCCAGCTGGCCAGCGAAGTGCCGGATCCGGGTGACCAGTCTTTCGCCAATCTGTCACTCGATCTCGGCAACGCGGCCGTCACGCGCGAACTGCATGAACTGCGAGCCGTCGAACTCGCGCGCAAGCGCATGGATAGCGGCACCTATGGCGAATGCGTGTCGTGTGGTTACCCGATTCCCTACGAACGCCTGCTTGCGATGCCGGCGGCCGAGCGCTGCGCGCCTTGCCAGGAGAATTTCGAGCGCACCCACCATGAAGGACACCGGGGCGCGACCATGTAAGGCATTCCAGCGTCTCTCGTGAGCTGGCCGGCCCGATCCGGCCGGCTCTTTTACAATCGGTCATCGCGTCCACACAAGCGGGATATTCCCGAAGCTCTCGATGACCTCCACATCCAACGGCCCCATCCTTCTTCACGCCCTGCGCATGACCCGGCGCGACTGGCGTGCCGGCGAACTGCGTTTCCTGCTGCTGGCGCTGCTGATTGCGGTTGCCGCGCTATCGGCTGTCGGCTTCTTCGCCGACCGCATGAACCGCGCGCTGACCCGTGACGCCGCGCAGTTGCTCGGGGCTGATCTCGTCATCAGGAGCGACCGTCCGGTCGATGCCACATGGCGCGCGCGCGCCGGGCGCGAGGGACTCACGCTGGGCGAGACCATCAGTTTCCCGAGCATGGCCGTGACCGGCAAAGCCGGCCAGGAGGATACGCGCCTGGTCGCGGTGAAAGCCGTGTCGGCAAACTATCCGCTGCGCGGCGAACTCATGCTGGAGCGGGACGGCAGGCAGCAGCCGGTGCGCGGCGCGCCTGCCGCCGGTACGGCCTGGGTCGATCCCGCATTCCTCGCGACCCGGCAAGTCAGGCCGGGCGACTGGCTGGAGCTCGGCGAGCGGCGCCTTCGCATCGATGCCGTCATCGCACTTGAAAAGGATCGCGGCGCGGGCTTCATGAACTTCGCACCGCGCGTGATGATCGGGCTCGACGATCTCGCCGCAACCGGTCTGGTGCGTGCCGGATCGCGCGTGACTTACCGTCTGCAGCTGGCGGGCGACACCGCCGCCATCAAGCGCTTCAGCGACTGGCTGGCGCCGCAACTGAAGGATGGCGAGGTGCGCGGCGTGCAACTCGAATCACTCGAGGCGGGGCGCCCCGAGATGCGTACCACGCTGGAGCGCGCGCGGCAGTTCCTGTCGCTGGTGGGCCTGCTGACGGCCATGCTTGCAGCACTCGCCATTGCGCTGGCCGCGCGTCGTTTCATGCAGCGCCACGTCGATGCCGTCGCGATGCTGCGTTGCCTCGGCCTGCCACAGGCTGCGGTGATACAGATCTACGCGCTGGAATTCCTGCTGGTCGGTCTTGCCGGTGGCGTGCTCGGCGCGCTCGCCGGTTTCGGTGCCCATTTTCTTTTGCTGCAATGGCTCGGTCCGCTGGTTGCGATCGAGCTGCCCGCGCCCGGTGTGCTGCCGCTGTTGCAGGGGATAGCGACAGGGCTGCTGCTGCTGATCGGATTTGCACTGCCGCCGGTACTGCAGCTGCGCAACGTACCTCATAACCAGGTGATCCGGCGCGAGCAGCCGCCGCCCCAGGCCTTCACGCTGGCGGGATACCTGATCGCCCTCAGCTCGTTCGTCGCGCTGCTGGTCTGGCAAGCCGGTGATGTCAAGCTGGGCTTGCTAACCTCTGCCGGCTTTGCCGCCGCGCTGGTGGTCTCCGTGCTGGTGGCGTGGGGTGCGTTGCGCGCGCTGCGCTGGCTGCGTGCGCCGCTTCACTGGCCGGCATGGCGCTTCGCGCAGGATTCAATGCGCCGCCGACCGGCGTCGAGCGCCTTGCAGATCGTGTCACTGGCGCTGGGCCTGATGGCGCTGCTGCTGCTGACTGTGGTTCGCGATGACCTGCTCGCTGCATGGCAGCAGTCGGCGCCGCCGGACGCACCCAACCACTTCGTCATCAACATCCAGCCGGAGCAGCGCGAGCCGCTGGCGCGCCTGCTCGACGCACATGGCGTCAATGATGCCCGACTGTATCCGATGATCCGGGGCCGGCTGGTGCAGGTGGGCGAGCGTCGCATCGGTCCTGAAAGTTATACCGAAGACCGCGCGCAGAGGCTGGTCGAGCGGGAATTCAACCTGTCGACCATGGCCGACCTGCCCGCGCATAACCGGATTGTCGAAGGGCGCTGGTTCGGCGACCGGCCGGCCGGTGGTGAGGCATCGGTGGAGCAGGGACTGGCGGAAACGCTGAAACTCAAGCTGGGTGACCGTCTCCGCTTTGACGTGGCCGGCGTGCCGGTCGATGCGAAGATTACCAGTCTGCGCAAGCTCGACTGGGGTTCGATGCAGGTCAACTTTTTTGTCATCCTTGATCCGTCGCTGTCAGCGGCGCTGCCCACCACCTGGATCACCGCTTTCCATTTGCCCGCTACGCAGTCCGGTCTCGTCAATCGCATGGTGCGCGACTATCCGAACCTGACCGTGGTTGATGTGGGGGCGATGCTGGCCCAGGTGCGTGACGTGATCGGCCAGGTAGTGAGCGCGGTTGAATTCCTGTTCCTGTTCACGCTGTCTGCAGGCGTGCTGGTGCTGGCGGCTGCGCTGCGGGTGTCGCAGCACGAGCGCGCGCACGAGGCCGCGCTGCTGCGTGCGCTCGGCGCGACCCGCGCGCAACTGTCGCGGGCACAGTGGATCGAGTGCGTGCTGGTCGGCGCATGTGCCGGTGTGCTCGCGGCCACCGGTTCCTCGCTGGTCGGCTGGGTGCTGGCGCGGCAGGTATTCGATTTTGCGTGGACCTTCAGCCCGCTGGCCTGGCTCGCCGGCCCGGCGCTCGGCATCGCGTGCGCGCTCGCCGGTGGCTGGTTTGGACTCAACAGCGTGTTGTCGAGGCCGCCCATACTGACCCTGCGGGAAGGCTGAGCGCCGTCAAGCGCGGCAGTCTGCGCTCCCCGTACAGTCTCCCGTGTCGCATCGTCGGACAGGGGAGAGAGGGAGCATGCGCAGTCCTTATGCTGTCATAGCTGTCATGGTCGCCGCCAGTGCGGCTTGTGCGTCGCTGACGGCGTGTGTGTCGATGGCGCCCGGCATGCAGTTTTCCGAGGCAGCGCCAGCCGCCAGTGACAGTGAGCAGCCGGTTCCGACGCCAGTCCGCCGCATCACCCCGGACCTGGTCCGTGCCGAGCGCGCGGAACGCGAACAGCGTGTCGCTGACGATATCAGCGCGCTGATGCAGGCCCCCGAGCCCTACCGGATTGAGGCGGGCGATGTGCTCGCCATCGTGGTCTGGGACCACCCTGAACTGTCAGCGACGATGCTGCCGCCGCCACCGGCCGCCGGTGCCGGCGCGATCGGTATCGCCGCCAGCCCGATGCAGCCGGGTTCAGGCTTCGAGGTTGACCAGCAGGGCATGCTCGACTTTCCTTACGCCGGCCGCATGAAAGTGGCCGGCCTGACGCCGCCCGAGGCGCACGAGCTGCTGACGCGGCGGCTGGGTGTGTATCTGCGCAAGCCCAAAGTGTCGCTGCGCGTGCAGGCCTACCGCAGCAAGCGCGTGTATGTCGATGGCGAAGTCAAGTCGCCGGGTGTGCAGCCGGTGAATGACATCGCCATGACCCTGACTGAGGCCATCAACCGGGCCGGTGGCATGAATCCGCTGGCCGACCAGAGCCGCGTGATGGTCACCCGTGCCGGCAAGACCTATCTGATCAACCTGCCGCTGCTGGTACAGCGCGGTGTCAATCCGTCCGCGGTGATGCTGCAAAGCGGCGATCTGGTACGCGTGCCTTCGCGCGAGGACAGCAAGGTCTTCCTGTCCGGCGAGGTCAGTTCGCCGCGCGCACTGATCATGCGCAACGGCCGGCTGACCCTGAACGAGGCGCTGGGCGAGGCGGGCGGCATCAATCCCGTGACCGGTGATGCACGCAAGGTGTACGTGGTACGTCGCAATGGACAGGAATCGGTGGTGTACCAGCTCGATGCGAATGCACCGGGCGCGCTGGCGATGGCCGAAGGCTTCGAGCTGAATCCCAAGGACGTCGTCTACGTGGCGGCGACGGCGCTGACGAACTGGAACCGCACGATCAGCGCCATGATTCCGGGCTCGCTGCCGACCGCCGTGATCGCCACGACCCCGGCCGTGCGCTGATGCCCATGAACATTCTCCTGCTCTGCACCGGCAATGTCTGTCGCAGTCCGATGGCTGAAGGGTTGCTGCGCGACTGCCTGCCTTCGCATGCGCTGTTTTCTGCCGGCCTGTGTGCGCAGGAGGGTGCGCCGGCCGACCCGCTGGCGGTCGAGCTGATGTGGACACTCGGCGTTGACATCAGCGCGCACCGCGCTCGCCAGGTCAGCCGCTGGATGATGCGCGAGGCTGATCTGGTGCTCACGATGGAACGCACGCAGCTGGAATTCATTCGCCGACTGTATCCGTCTGCAGCCACGCGGACCGAACTGCTCGGCACATCCGATATCCCCGACCCCTATGGACGCGGCCTGCCGGCATTCCAGCTGGCGCTGAGGCTGATCCGTGAGGCCGCGCGCGCCCGTTTGCCGCAGTTGCGCACACGCGGCGTCTGCGCGCTCGACTGTCGGTAAGCCCGGACCAGCGCATGCGACCCTCGATACCCCAGCTGAACTACGCCGCCGAACAGCCGGTCATCTTTTCCGGTGAAGGCGATACCGAACTGGCGTCCTATGTCGACACCTTGCTGCAGCAGCGCTGGCTGATTGCCGCAGTCGCACTGGCGGTCACGCTGGCCGGCATGCTGTATGCCTACCTGGCACGGCCAGCCTATGAGGCCAGCCTGATGGTGCAGGTCGAAGAAAAGGGCCAGCGCGAGCCGAAGAACATCCTTGGCGAGGCCGGTGCCATCATCGATTACAAGACACCGGCGTCTGCCGAGATCGAGTTGCTGCGCTCGCGGCTGGTGGTGTCGCGGGCCATCGACCGGCTCGGGCTCTGCATCGAAGCGCGGCCGCGGCGCTTTCCTTGGCTCGGCGATTGGGCAGCAGCGCTAAGGCTGGACCGGTCGCTGCCCTCGCTGCGCGGCCTGGGCGGCTACGCATGGGGCGACGAGCGCATTCAGGTCGCTGCGTTTGATGTTCCCGAATATCTGGAAAATCGTCCGTTTGAACTGCAGGCACTGGGCAACGGGCGTTACCGGCTGACCGAGCAGGAGACCGGACTGCGCTATGCCGGACAGGTGGGCACGCCCCTCAGCGACGCGACACGTTACGGTCCGCTGAACCTGCGCATTGCGCAGCTGGACGCGGCTGCGGGAACACGCTTCGTGTTGCAGCGCCACTCCCGGCTGGCTGCGATCGACGGCGTGCAGAAATCGCTGTCGGTAGCCGAGATCGGCAAGCAATCCGGCGTGGTCGTGGCCACCCTTCGCGGCAGCAGTGCTGACGGGGTCTATCAATTGCTGACAGCGATAGGCAATGAATACATGGCGCAAAACAGCGCGCGCCGGACCGAGGAGGCGGACAAGTCGCTGGCCTGGCTGAATCAGCGACTGCCGGAGGTGAAGCAGCAGCTTGAGCAGGCCGAAGCCCGCTACAACCAGTTCCGCAACGCGCACGGTACGGTGGACCTGGGCGAAGAGGGGCGCATCAACCTGCAGCGATCGGCGGCTGCGCGCACGCGCAAGCTCGACCTCGAGCAGAAGCGCAGCGAGCTGCTGGCCCGCTACACATCGGTCCATCCGTCGGTGGCCGCCATTGAACAGCAGCTGGCGGAAGTCAACCAGGAACTGCGCGCTGCGGGCGCCCAGCTGCGCCAGCTGCCGGTGCTGGAACAGGAGATGGTCCGGCTTGCGCGTGACGTCAAGGTCAACAATGAATTGCACACGGCCTTGCTGACTTCAGCGCAGCAGCTGCAGCTGATCGCTGTCGGGCGCACGGGCAATGTACGCATGGTCGATGCACCGGAACGTCCCGAGAGCCCGGTCACACCCAACCGGCCGCGCATCATTGCCGTGGCGATTTTCGCCGGTCTTTTCCTCGGCATGCTGCTGGCATTCCTGCGGCGCGCGCTGCAGACCGCGCTGGATGACGCCGAGGAGGTCGAGCGCCTGTTCGGCTTGCCCGTTTACGCGAGCATCCCGCGCAGCCGGATGCAGCAGACCCTCGACGCGAACCGGCGCGACCCGACGCGGCTGCCGCTGTTATCGCGTATCGCCAGCATGGATGTTGCGGTCGAGGGCTTGCGCAACTTCCGTACCGCACTGCAGTTTTGCATGAGCCACGGCGGTAACAACGTCGTGCTGATCACCGGGCCGACCGAGGGCATGGGAAAGTCCTTTGTCTCCGTGAATCTCGCAGCGATCATGGCGGCCAGCGGCAAGCGCGTGCTGTTGATCGACGGTGACCTGCGCGACGGCCAGCTGCACCGCTATTTCCATACCGACCGCGCGGGCGGCCTCGCCGAGATCCTGTGCGGAGCGCAGCCGGTACAGATGCTGCGCGCATCGGTGCTGGAACATCTGGACTTCATTGCCACCGGCGTGCTGCCGCCGAACCCGTCCGAACTGCTGCTGCGACCGGCATTCGCTGCGATGCTGGCCGAATTGTCGCCGCAATATGACGTGGTACTGATCGATGCCGCTCCCTTGCTGGCCGTAGCTGACAGCCTGGTGATTGGCGCGCACGCCGGCGCAATCTTCCTTGCGGCGCGCGCCGGTGTCACGCGTCCCGGCGAGATCGCCGAGGCGATGAAGCGGCTGGCGCGCGCTGGCCTGGCCGCCAAGGGGGTTGTATTCAATGATGTTAGTTCTCGCCCGGGTCGCTACGGTTACGGAAATCGGTACGGCTACGGGCGCTTCCGGCAGCTTGGCTATTCGGATGACTCAGCAAGGACGGCAGACGCATGAAGATGCATGCATTCATGACGCGTGACGGTCGCGATCGCCGCGATCGCCCAGACTGCACGATCGACGTACTGCCGCGCCCGCGCGATCCGGGGCCCGAGCAGGAATTTCATCGCTGGCCCTTGCCGGGCTATGTATGGCCGGCACTCGAGCGGCGGTATCACAGCATTTTCTGCTCGGAGCCACTGCTGAGGCCGCATGATGCGCTGAGTCCTCGGATCGAAGCATGGGTGATGCGGCGCGACGGACGCGTGGCGGCGCTGATCCTGTTCGAGCGCTCGGGTGCCTGTGCGCAGGTGATCAACGAAACTTTCGATTTATCCGGCGATGAGCTCGACGCGTTCGCAGAGGCCGTGTTTGCGCAGTACCCGGCTTTGACCGCGATCCGCGTCAGGGCGGTCGCGCTGGATGGCCGGCCACGCCGCTTCCCGTGCCTGGTAGCGCCACAGTCCGACGATTATGTGCTCACGCTGCCGGCCACTGAAGAGGCCTGGCAGGCATCATTGTCGGCCCAGACGCGCGAGAAGATTCGCTACCACGGGCGGCGCGCGCAGCGGCGCCAGCCCAGCCTGTGCTTTCGCACCCTGCCGGCGGCGTCAATCGAGGAATCATCGCTGCGCACCGTGATCGGCCTGAACCGCGCCCGCATGCAGGCCAAGGGAAAACGCTTCGGCATGGACGCGCAAGAACAGCAACGGCTGTTTGCGCTGATGCGTGAGCGCGGGCAGTTATCTGTGATCGAGATCGATGGAGAGATACGCGCCGGACTGCTATGCACGCTGGCAGGCAATGACATCACGATGCATGTGATCGCTCATGATCCGGAATTCGATGATCTGCGGCTGGGCTTCCTGTGCTGCGTACTGACGATACAGGATGCGATCGCGCAGGGCTTGCAGCGCTTTCATTTTCTCTGGGGGCATTACGACTACAAGACACGTCTCGGCGGGCGCCGGATCGCCTTGTCGCAAGTCCTGCTGCTGCGCACGCGTCGCAGCGCGCTGCGGCACCCGCGTCCGGTCGCGGAACAGTGGCTCGCCAGTCTGCGCGCGCTGGTACGTACCGCGCGGCAGCGCATCGCTGCCGGACGTGACTGAGGCGGGCGAAGACACGCATGTTCATCGATACCCGGCAGGTGGGCGATGGCAGGGCCGTGATTGCCACGGTCTGCATCATCGGCGGCGGCGTCGCCGGTCTCAGCATCGCGCGCGAACTGGAGGCGCAGGGCGTCGATACCTGCGTACTCGAGAGTGGCGGCTATGATCCTGACGACGACACGCGCGACCTGTATCGCGGGGATGCTACGGGGATCGACTATCAGTTCGCCGATGGCTGCCGCGCGCGCTTTCTCGGCGGCAGCAGCAATTGCTGGGGAGGCTGGAGCCGTCCGCTCGACCCGTGGGATTTCGAGCAGCGTGACTGGATACCCGGTAGCGGCTGGCCCTTCGGTCTCGATGAAATGGCGCCATGGTATGCGCGTGCGCACGATGTACTGAAACTGGGACCGCTGAATTTCGATCCGGCGTACTGGGAAAAATCGATCGGCCGTCCGGACGTGCGGCGCCTGCCGCTGAACAGTGGCCGCGTGCGCGACACCATCTCCCAGTTCAGCCCGCCGGTACGCTTCGGCCGGCACTACCGCAGCGAGCTGCGGGCCGCGCGGCATGTGCGCGTGTTCCTGCATGCGAATGTGACCGAGATCGTGCCTGATCCGCTCTGTACCCGCATCAACCATGTCCGTGTGCAGACCCTGGATGGCAAGCGGATGATGGTGGCGGCACGCCTGTTCGTGCTCGCCACCGGCGGCATAGAAAACGCGCGCCTGCTGCTGGCGTCAAATCGCGTGATGCCCGCCGGCATAGGCAACCGGCATGATCTCGTCGGCCGCTATTTCATGGATCATCCGCGCATGGTGGTCGGGCGCTTGCGGTTTGCCGCCGCATGGTCACGCAACAAGCTGTATGACATCAAGTACAACTACATGAACAGCGCGGTCGCCGCGCATGGTCAGCACATCGCTGCGCAACTGGCGCTGACGCCGCAGACGCTGGCGAGCGAGCGTCTGCTGAATGCACGCGTCTGCTTCTGCTCGGAGTTTCCCGGCGAGGGCAGTGCAGGCGCGCAGGCGCTGTTCCACTGCAAGCAGGCCTTGCTTGCCAAAGAGCAGCCGGGCCGTCGCCTGCGTGACGACCTGCGTGCAATGGCGCGCGAACCCATGAACACCTTCCTGTACGGGATCACACGGCTGTGCCATCCGCGCTGGCTGATACGCAATGTCGGCTTTCAGCTGATCGTCGAGCCGGCACCCGATCCCGACAGTCGTGTCACGCTGTCGACCAGTCGGCGCGATGCGCTCGGGCTGCCGCGGGTGGAAGTGCACTGGCGGCTGACGGCTCAGGTGCGCCGGACGGCAGACCGTACGCTGGCCCTGATCGCGCAGGAACTCCGGCAGAGCGGCGTGGCGCAGGTCGATCCGATACCGTCGATCGAGAAATGCGGCTGGCCCTCGACCTTCGAACGGGAGGGTACCTGGCATCACATGGGCACGACGCGCATGCACGATGACGAACGGCAGGGTGTCGTGAACCGCGATGGTCGCGTGCACGGACTGGCCAACTTCTACATCGCCGGCAGCTCGGTGTTCCCGACCGCCGGAGCGAATTTCCCGACGATCACGCTCACCGCACTCGCCTTGCGGCTCGCCGATCATCTCTGCATGCAATTGCGCAGCCCGTCCAGCGTGTCCGTGGACGAGAGCACGGTGACGGCATTTCACCCCTCCGAAGCCGAAGGCGCTGCCGCTGCTGCTGTAGGTGCAGGCCAGTTGCCTGCGACCTGACGCTTCCCCAATGCCGCGCCCGCGCGCCGGCAACCACGACCGCCTTGTTCGGCGGCTACCACTTTCTGCGCACGCAATTTCAAGATCGCTGGTGAACGACGCCATCCGCACGGCGTGCTGAGGACGATTCCTCTTCGGCGCTACGCCGATGCTGGTACTTGCGATTTTATATAGCCATTTTCCTCGCAAAAATTTTTTGATTTCCCCTCGGAACTCTTCTCGCAAGGCAATGCTCTGACACAGGCATTTGCAAGGATCTTTCGCGAGATCAATAACCAGAGGGAGAAATCACTGATGTTCAACGTGTCATTTAACGCAAAAGCAATGCGCCTCACGTCGCTGACGGCAGCCGCAAGCGTCTCGGTCCTGCTCGCAGCCTGCGGCGGTGGCACCGGCTCCGCGCAGTATTCGGTCGACAGCAACGGTAACCTGACCTCGGCATCGGCAAGCACCAAACTGGCTAACGGTTCCACGCAGACCACGACGGTCAGCAGCACTGCGCCGACGACCAGCGCTTCCACGACGACCACGACGACGACGGGTACCACGACCACAACGCCGAGCCCGACGACGACGGCACCGACTACCAGCACGACTGCGCCGACCACGACTACGACTGCGCCGACGACCACGGCACCGGCACCCGCGCCGACGACCACGACGACCGCGCCGACAACGACCGCGCCGACCACCAGCACCGCCATGCCTTACGGCCAGACCGGTACTAACTGGACGATGACGTTCTCGGACGAATTCACCGGTACGGCACTCAACACCGCGCGCTGGAACGATACGATCTGGTACGAAGCGTCCAACCCGACCAAGAACTATGCGGTATCGAACGGCAGCCTGAAGATCTGGCCGCAACGCGATGCGACCGGCAAATTCTTCAATCGCACCATCGACACCGACGGCAAGTACTACCAGACTTACGGCTTCTTCGAGATCGAGGCGAAACTGTCGATCGGCAAAGGCACCTGGCCGGCATTCTGGCTGTTCAACCATATCGGCACCCGCCGACCGGAAATCGACATCATGGAAGCCTATGCAGGCGGCGGTCCGGCAAGCGGCTGGTCGGATGCCAACTTCCATCCGACCGCCTATGCACCGACCGTGTGGATTGACGCAGGACGTCTGGCAGGCACGAAGACGATCCTGACCAGCGACCTGTCGGCGGCATTCCATAAGTACGCCGTCAAGTGGGAAGCCAACAAGCAGACCTTCTATTTCGATGGTCGCGAGGTGTACAGCCTGGCCGTGACGATGCCTGACACCATGTACATCATGCTCGACCTCTGGTACGGCAGTGCTTCCGGACAGCCGGACAACACCACGCCGACCGGTATCGGCAACTCGTACGAGATCAACTACGTACGTGCATGGAAGGCAAACTGATCATCGCCTGACAACAATAGCAACGGCATCCGGTACTTCCGGATGTCTTCCCGGCCAGCCTCGTGCTGGCCATTTTTTTATCTTCGGCAGCGATGTATCGACGTCGACGCCAGAGAATCTCGCTGAACTTCTGCATGGGCGCTTGAGCGGCATTTGACGGGACAAGTTGCTCTGGATGGTTACTGAGGGGGCGCTTTGCCGATGTACGCGGCTGGCATCTTTACTAACCTTTTCCAAGGAATCTCATGGCAACTTCTGGCGCAAGCAGTTCAGCAGTACGAGCTCCTCTCCCTCAGGCGCAAATGACGACGACGGACGTTTGTCCGGATCGATCACCAACGATCAAGGCGACGCCATTGCTCAAAAACAGTCTTCCCTACGCCAGGGAGGACTACGAAAGAATGGGGGAGCTTGCAAAAACGCCCTTGCTGGATTTTCTGATCCTCGGCAATATTCCTGACGTCAGTGCGGACAAATCGCAGTTACCCGTCCTGCTGGACGGAGACTTTGCCGCGATTTTCAAGCACTGCCTGATATTCGGCGAGACACAGGCCATCGAATTTCTATGGCGCCAGTCGGGGCTCAATCCGGATGACTGCGTCATCTGTCTCCCGCGCATGCTGTTGAACGATCTGGCGGCGAGTGAGCTTCAACAGCAATGCCGTACTCATGGCGGACTCAGTTTCGATCTCTCTATCGACAGATTCGATGCGTCCGTGATTCCCTGCCTGTCGCGGCTGATAAAGGAAGGCAAGGTCAGCAATCTGTATCTGGATGCGAAGGGGGCTTCTCCGGAATCGCTGCTTCTTCTCGCCAAAGTTCTGGGACAGGTCGGGAATTCACTGACACTGCAAAATGCCGTGTTCGATATCCAGTCAGAAGCAGCGCTGGCCGAATCTCTGAGCATCAGGCCGCGCCTGAAACAGCTGTCACTCAATTTCTGCGATTTTGGCGTGTCGAAAGGGCTGAATTTCGTCAACGGCATGCAGCTGAATGATTCAGTCGTTGCCTTGTCCATCGGACATAGTCCAATGGGAAATTCATTGGGCGCCGGCTATGGCGAGTTGATAAGAAAAAATTCGACGATCACTTCAATCCACATTCTCTCCAGCTTCGGCGAGCAGATGGATATTGACTCCATCCTGTTCGGCGCATTGCATAACAAAGCGCTTCATACCCTGTCGATACATTGCTCGTCCCGGACTCATCAACAGCTCAGATTTCCAGAGAGCCTGTTTCAGCTGATAGAAAAAAATCGCGCACTCGTTAAACTCCGCATTCCGGTCCGGCTTTCCTCAGACGAAGACGAAGCCCGGCTTGCACAAATCATGAGGGAGAATACCTCGCTAATCTATTTCGATCTTGACCCTCATTATCAGATGAGTCGGAATTCGAAAAAAGCGATCGACGATGTGCTTGACCGGAATTATGCGCTGACCCATGGACCGACCCTGCTGAAGGCGGGGCAGGCATTTGACCCACACGACACCGTAGGAAATGGCATGGCGGGTACGGGGGCGTTAATAGCTCGAAACATCCTGCAAAACGTGTCGTCACTGAATGAGTTCGCCGACACCATGGCCCATATCGAGCTGTCAATGCGTGAACTGGTCCGTATGCCGCAGCCCGTTCAATCAATGACAACCACGACAACCGCTGCCGGCATCAGCACGACATTGGCCACCACATCCACCACAAACGTCACGACCACGACTACAACAGCGAACTCAGGCATCAGCGCGACATCTGAAGGCGTCCCGAATGCGACGGTCACCATAACGACCTCGCCAGACCTAGCAGACGAAGCGAGATCAACGGGACCAAAGTCTTCCTGACAGGAGGATGCTTCATCGGGAGCGGGTATCAATCGGGGCATCGTCCGGGAATAGCCCAGGAATAGCCCCGGTGCCATCGGGATGGCGTTGCTAATCACCTGACTGTCTGAGCGTCAGGCGCATGCAGCAGGCCACTGAGGCCTGCTGCACCTCAGTGGACCAGACCATCCGTACCGGCGCTCAGCTGGCGCAGGTCAGGTAGTGGGTTGTTCGGAAGTTCCCGTGCCGGTTGCCGAAGCAGATGACGATGAAGAAGACGAATCAGGCGAGGGTGCGGGGTTCGGAGCGGGGTTCGGCGTCGGATTCGCATTCTGCTCTGCGCTTGCCGCCGCACGCATGGCGAGCAGTATTTCCAACATTTTCTGGTCGGTACGCTGCGCTGCGCCCAACGGTTCTTCGGCTTGTTGCTCCTGGGACAGGTGCTGAGCCATCAGGCCAGCCACTTCAGCGGGGATAGCGGTGGCAGGGGCATTCTCGGAGGCGCCGAATGCGGGGCCCCACTTGTCACGCATCGCCCAATCCTGTAATCGGCGGAGATTATGGTCGAGCTTGGGCTGAATTTTTTCTTCGTAAATTTTTTGAATCTTCAATGGCCGATCGTAAGGGTCGGCGGATATTTTAAAATCAAATTTCGTCAAATATTGATTCTGGCTGATTGCACCTGCGATTTTGTTGAAATTTTCAGTATCAATATTTTTTGTCGTAATTTTTACTTCCTCCAGCCTCGATGAGGTCATCAAAAGCCTGGCAATAAGTTGTGCTTCGTGTTCCCCAATATTTAATATAGAAAATTTCAAAGCATGTAAGTTGTGCTTGGCAGTCTCGCCGGAAAGCAGGGCCTCCAGTTGATCTTTGGTAATAAATTTTTGACTGAGGTCCAGACTGATCAGGGTGGGATGTTCAATGAGTGCGGCGCGAAGCTTCTGGTTGCCTGATGGATTATCTAGTAATTCTGAGTGAAATTCAAAATCGAGAGTCAGGTGCTTGATTTTCGTGTGATTTTTCAAGCAGTCGAGAAGAGCTTCCTGTTGGGTATACTCATATGGATACCCATTAATTTCTAGGTTTTTCAGCTGTGTACACGCTGTCAGGACCTCTGGAAGTCCCGCTAAAAAAGCCGGAACGGTACTTATATTATTTCCAAATCTGGCAGAATCCAGATTTTTCATATTTTTCATTGATTCAAATATTGATTTTACCTCTTCTTCTTTAAAATTCACGTCAAGGTCAATTGACTCCAGTTCCGGATTGGCGTCGATTATTTTATGCAAGTGAAGATTGATGACCGTTTCTGGCGCATCGTCGTCTTCAAAGGCCATGTTCTTGTGCATGGTGATCGAGAGTTTTTGAAGGTTATTTTTTTCGGCTAACTGGGACAGTGTCTTCTTTGCTGCATCTTCATCAAATGGTGCAAGGAACAGAAAACTTATCTGGCGCAGGGATTCTGATTTTTTCAGAATGTCATATAAATCACTGACTCCAGGTCCGATAGTGAGGTTCAATTTCGTTATGGATGGATTTTTTGTCAGCAGCCATTCCAGTGCGACGACTCTGCCGCCGTGCTTGGCAATTAAATTGAGCGTATCTGTGCCATTTGCCTTGATAATATAATCAGCTAGATTCAACGCTGCGACATCCCCCAGTTTGATTAGCTTTTGAATGATTGCATGTTCTTCAGGTGAATTGGCTTCAGGTATTTTCCTGAGAATTAGAAGATCGTTCAGCGGATTGCGATCGCGGTCATTCTTGTCGAGTCGTCGATATTCGTCCTCCGTATACATCACCTCAATTCCAGATTCCTGAATTAGTTCCGACAGCTGCTCTGCTGCTGCAGCTTTCTTTGCCGCTTCATTTTCAGCATCGTTATCGATAATCGTTGTCGTTGTCTGTACAAGCGAGGAAGAGGAATTCAGTGTGGTTTGGGGGATCGGGCGCATGGTTTGCTCCAAGAATCATTTAATAGCTTGGATGGACAGTCGGTCTACAGACGGCCGCTTTTCTGGTAGTGAATGTCCATTGGTTTTGATTCAATCTGGTAATTCAATGAACGCATTCGCGAGCTAATTGAGTTCCGGATCAATGGAGTGAAAGATGCCAGTTCTGTAGACGCGGTCGCCTGACAGTTGTTTATTGATCATCCCGATGAAGAGGACGATCCGGGCGAAGGTGCAGGGTTGGGAGCGGGATTCGGTGTCGGAGTTGCATTCTGCTCTGCGCTTGCCGCCGCACGCATGGCGAGCAGTATTTCTAACATTTTCTGGTCAGTACGCTGCGCTGCGCCCAACGGTTCTTCGGCTTGTTCCTCTTGGGACAGGTGCTGCGCCATCAGGCCAGCCACTTCAGCGGGGATAGCGGTGGCAGGTGCATTCTCGGAGGCGCCGAATGCGGGGCCCCACTTGTCACGCATCGCCCAATCCCGTGTGCGCCGGATATTGTTTTCCAGTATGGGCTGAATTCTCTCTTCGTGAATTTTTTGAATCTTTAATGCCTTATCGTAAGGCCCACCAGATGTTTTAAAATCAAATTTTGTTAAATAAGGGTTTTGACTTATTGCATCCGCGATAATGTTAAAATTTTCGATATCAATACTGTCTGTCGTAATTTCTATTTCTTCCAGCTTGGGCGAGTTCTTTAAGAACTGAGCAAGCACTTGCGCCCCTTCCTTGTCGATATTAAAGGTAGAAAATTTCAGGGAATGCAGTTTGCATTTTGCGGCATCTCCAGTGAGCATGGTTTTCAATTGCTCACTGGTCAGCCTGGCTGTAGATAAATTCAGACTGATTAAGCCTGGATGTTCGATGAGTGCAGCACGGATTTTCTGATTCCCTGCTGGATTATCTGGCGACGTAAAATCCGGGTGCAGTGGAAATCCCAACGTCAGATGAGAAAGGTTCTTGTGATTTTTTATGCTTTCAACAAGACTCTCTTGGGACGCGTATTCCGGGGAATATTCTACTCTGAGTTCAAGCTTGGCTAGCTGTGTGCAGGCAGATAAAGTTCCTGGAAATTCCTCTGAAAATTTGGGGGTCATGCTGGCGGAGGGCTGGAATGCGACTGAAGTAAGATTCTTCAGATTTTTCATGGATGCAAACAGGGCATCGATTTCTTCATTTTTAAGTTTTCCATCAAATTCGATCGAATTAAGGTTTGGATTCGCATCAAGTATTTTATGTAATTCAAGATTTATAAATTTTTCATGATCGTCTCCGCTCGCAGCGGAGTCCATTCGTGAAATGTTTACTGACAATTTTTTGAGATTATTTCTTTCATTGAGTTGAGATAATGCTTTTTTTATATCTTCTTCGCTTACTAATGCATCAAAGGTGATTTTGACATTCTGAAGGGATGTACATTTTCCCAATGCGTCATGCAAGTGTCCGGCATCACGCCGTACTCTTACGGCTAGTGTTGTAATGGATGGATTTTCCATCAGGAGCCATTCAAGTCCTACAATGTGTCCTCCATGAATGAGAGAAATTTCAAGCGCATCTTGACCAGTGGCTTTAAGAGCAAAATTAATCAGCTCCAATGCAGCCGAATCGCCGTCTCTCATGAGTCGCTGAAATAGCTTCTGTTGATCAGGTGAGTTGGATTCAGGTATTTTTTTGAGAACCAGAAAATCGTTCAGTACATTGCGTTCGCTGTCATCCTCATCGAGCTGCAGATATTCTTCCCTGGTATACCTCACCTCAATGCCGAGGTCCTCGATCAGTTTCGACAACTGCTCTGCTGTGGCCGCTTTTTTTGCGGATTCAGCATCGGGCTCGCTATCGACAATCGTGGTGGTGGTGAGACCAGGTATGGAAGGGGTAGTCAGTGTGGTTGTGGAAACTGGGCGCATGATTCGCTCCGGAAATAGGTTGGCAAGGATGGGCGAAAGCCTGGTCAGGCGACTGGCGTCTCAGGTAGTGCATCCTGGTCGGTGTAGGTTCAGTCAGGTAATGCCAATAGCGCATTGGCAAGCCAACGGAGACGCCTTGGGCAACCCGGTATGCTAAAGGTCGTGATTTCGGCGTTTAATCCTCGCCGCCAATTTCCTGCTTGACTGCCGAGATCCTGATGCCGTGCTGGCGATACACCTCGGTGACCTCGATATCCGCCCCCAGCTTTGCGCAGGAAGCGAGCGACTTCTGCTTTGGCGACCTCTTTCTTCAGGTCCAATCTCCTCCCGCGGGGAGGAGATTGGAAGTTTGAATCAGCCAGTACGCAATTTCGTCCGGAGAAAGTCAATCAGCGAGGGGATTGTTCGGAATTTCCTGCGCTGGTGGTCGAGGCGGATGACGAAGCCAAAGCCGAAGCCGAAGAAGATGAAGATGAAGAAGAATCAGGCGAGGGTGCAGGGTTGGGAGCGGGGGTAGGCGTCGGCGTCGGAGTCGCTTTCTGTTCTGTGCGCGCCGCTTCGTCCATGGCGAGCAGGATCTCCATCATGGTGCGATCAGTACGCTGCGCTGCCCCGAGTGGCGCGATGGCTTGTTCGGTACGGGACAACTGTTGAGCGAGGATGCCGGCCGCTTCAGCCGGGATAGCGGTGGCTGGCGCATTGACAAATGCGCCGAATGCAGGGCCCCACTTGTCGCGCATCCCCCAAGCCTGTGTTTGGCGGATATTATGGTCGAGCTTGGGCTGAATTTTTTCTTCGTAAATTTTTTCAATCTGCAAGATTCGGCCATGAGGGGCGCCAGATAATTTGAATTCAAATTTTGTCAGGTACTTGTTCTGGCCGATCGCATTCGCAATAATGTTGAAATCTTCAATATCAATGATTCCTGTGGTAATTTTTATTTCTTCCAGCTTGGGTGAAGTCATCAAAAACTGGGCAATAAATTGTGCTGTGTGCGTGCCGATATACATCAGGGAAAATTTCAGGGAATGCAGGCTGCGCCTGCTGGCATCACCGGAAAGCAGTACTTCCAGTTGATCTTCAGTAATAAATCGTTGACTGAGGTCCAGACTGACCAGCGTGGGATGCTCGATGAGCGCGGCACGAAGCCTCTGGTTTCCCGCTGGATTATCTGCAAATGCAAATGCTGAATGCAATTGAAACTCGAAGTTCAGGTGCCGGATGTTCCTGTGATTTATCAGGCAGTCGAGAAGATTTTCCTGTTTTGTGTACTCATACGGATAGCCATTAATTTCAAGCTTTTTCAGCTGCATACACGCTGACAAGGCCTTCGGAATTCCCTCCAGGAACCCAGGAATGATGCTTACGTTATTTCCAAATCTGACCGAGGTCAGATTTTTCATGTTCTGCATCGATGCCAATATCGAAGTGATCTCTTCATCTGCAAACCATGCGTTCAAGTCAATTGACTCCAGCTCTGGATTGGCGTCGAGTATCTTGTAAAGCCCGAGATTGATGATTGTCGCCGGTACAAGACTGTCTTCAGAGACCGTTTTCTTGTGCATGGTGATCGAAAGTTTTTGAAGATTATTTCTTTCGGCTAACTGCGCGAGGGAATTTTTTGCTTCATCTTCATCAAATGGCGCGAGAAAAAGAAAATTTATCTGCTGCAGGGATGCTGATTTCTTCAGAGTGTCATATAAATCACCGGCATTCGGCCCGACGGTGAGCGTCAGTTGCGTAATGGATGGATTTTTTATCAGTAGCCACTCGAGTGCAACAACCCTGCTTTCGTCCGATGCAAGGTAATTAAGCTCATCTGCGCCATTTTCCTTGATGATATGATCAGCCAGACTCAGTGCTGCCACATTACCTGCTTTGGTCAGAGTTTGAATAATCGCATTCTGGCTGAATGAGTTAGCTTCAGGTATTTTCCGAAGGATCAGAAAATCGTTCAGCGGGTTACGATCGTCGTCATTTTCATCCAGTTGCAGATATTCTTCCTCCGTATACATCACCTCAAGTCCCGATTCTTGAATCAGCTCTGACAGCCGCTCCGCCGCTGCAGCCTTTTTCATCGCTTCAGTGTCAGCGTTGTTATCAATGATCGTTATCGTCGTTGGAACGGGTACGGAAGAGGAATGCAGGGTCGTTTGTGAAATCGGGCGCATGATTGGTTCTGAAAACTCCGTGATTAGGTTCAATGAATGGCCTGCCCGGGGCGGCAGGTCGCTGAGGTAGTGAGTACCAATGAGCATCAGTTCCCGCGCGTGTTGCCACTGGATGGCCAGTAACTGAATAGAGCGCCGAACCAGATCAGTACCCGGCCCGTCAGGCCGCAGGCGGCGCTGGCCATCCCTTGTCGTAGGTCGGCCCTGTCGGCGCGGTGGCACAGCAAATTTTTATTGATCGCACACACGCAGAACGAGTTGTTCTGCTTGCCACAGCTCAGTGCCCAACAGTTCGTGTTCCCGCATGCTCGTGCCGGGTTTACTGCATCGAAGGATCGGGCATGCGAAGACTGATCATCGTGTTCTTGCTGATGTCTCCGTATTTCACGGAGGCGCGCGAGCCGAGGTGGCTGCCGGACGCCGTTCGCGATGGAGACATCGTCAATCTCGAATGCGGTCAGGTATACGTGGGCGAACTTAAGCTGGTCGGCCTGCGTGGCGTTACGGTCCGAACGAACGGGCATTGCGGCCGGGCGGCATTGACGACGGCGGTGCCGGTTTCCGGCTGGCGGCGTGAGCCCGGCCGGCCCTCGGTCTGGGTGGCCGAGATCGGGTTCTCACCGGTGCAAGTGCAGATGGATGCGCACTTCCTACCGAAAGCGCATCACCCGAACTCCCCCGGCACCTGGCTCACGGAGCAGAGCCGCTCGCCCGGACAACTGCGCATGCGACTGCCATCCGCTGACCTTGCCGGCGCCACACTAATATGGCGCGCGGCCGACTGGCTGATCGAGTCCGGCACGATCGCCCGTTACGATGGGCAGACGGCCTATCTTGCGCCGGGTGGCGACGAGAGTTTCGGATTGCCCGCCGATACTCGCTTCTATGTCGAAGGCAAGCGCTGGATGCTGGACTCGCCCGGAGAATGGGTGGCCGATGGGAGCCGGCTGTATGTCTGGCCACCCGATGGGCAAACGCCGCACGGACGCGTCTGGGCTTCACCATCCGGACGCGCGATCGATGCGCGCGACTCGGCGGATGTGCGCATCGAGGGTGTCCGCATTTTCGGCGCGACGCTGGGCATCGACGCCAGCGGCAGCCAAGGGCTGCAGGTCACTGACACCGTGATCGAGAACAGCGATGAAGCCGCCATCATGGCCGGCAGCGACATGCGCGTGCTGCGCGTCACGGTGCGCGGCACTGTACGCGACGGCTTACGCGCGCCGGATGATGCACGCAACATTCAGGTGATCGACAGCCGCTTTGACGACGTCGGCATGCTCGGCATGCCGCGCCGCTCACGCGGTGCGATCGTGTTCGAACATGCGCAGCGCGTGATCGTCCAGCGCAACCGGATACGCAATGCCGGCTACATCGGCATCCGGGTTTTCCGCGATGCGCTGGTCAGCGATAACCAGATCGTTCGGGCCTGCCAGCGACTCGACGATTGCGGCGG